>ERZ1292630.1656-Hain-H41-02um-R3-1656-length-21574-cov-145_pt1 | contig 21574 bp, 17 predicted proteins | sample MGYA00564408_ERZ1292630 | MGnify/ENA primary metagenome ERZ1292630 (study PRJEB36523, sample SAMEA6512641) | groundwater metagenome | collected 2019-01-08 | study: AquaDiva: Metagenomics assemblies of 32 groundwater samples
AGCATTGGAAACGATGGGGGCCCTACCTGAGTGAACGTGCCTGGGGAACGGTGCGTGAGGACTACAGCCCTCACGGAACGGCTTGGGAAGCCTTTCCTCATGATCATGCTCGCTCCCGCGCCTACCGATGGAATGAAGACGGGCTTGGCGGGATTTCAGATCGTCACCAATACATCTGTTTTGCCATCGCGCTTTGGAATGGGCGCGATCCCATTTTGAAGGAGCGAATATTCGGTGTGACAGGTAACGAAGGGAATCATGGGGAAGATGTAAAGGAATACTATTTCTATTTAGATTCAACACCTACACATTCATACATGAAGTATCTGTATAAGTATCCACAGGCTGAATTTCCTTATGCCAAACTGGTTGAGGAAAATCATCGGCGCCAACGTGGAGATGTGGAATATGAACTGATCGACACGGGTATCTTCGATGAGAATCGCTACTTTGATGTCGTCGTGGAGTACGCAAAGACGACGCCGGAAGATCTGTTCGTTCGTATTCACGTGACGAACCGCGGGCCAGCTTCTGCCGAGTTGACACTATTACCCACTCTCTGGTTCAGGAATACGTGGGCGTGGGGGATCGATGCTCGTCGACCGAGAATGCGTGCAGGGAAGCCTGTCCAAGGCATGAGTGTCATTGAGTTCGATCATGAGTATTACGGTCAACGCCACCTGTGGTGTGAAGGGACGCCTCTATTACTCTTCACTGAGAATGAAACGAATACTCGCCGATTGTATGGCGATCAAGAAGGCTCTCCCTATGTGAAAGACAGTTTTCATGACTACGTGATCCATGGTCAAAAGGATGCGATCAACCCTGAACAGATCGGGTCAAAATCTGCTGCGCACTATGTACTGACCTTGCCACCCGGAGCATCGAAGATCATTCGTCTTCGCCTGACGGATCAGGACAACGCCGGAGGTTTCGAAACATCGACGTGCGATGGCCTCTTTACGCAGCGGATCCGGGAAGCCAACGAGTTTTATGACGAACTGGCGCCACCTAATCTTTCGGAAGATGCGCGGCGGGTGCAGCGGCAAGCATTTGCCGGATTACTGTGGAGTAAACAATTCTACCACTATGACCTACGACGCTGGCTGGTCGGTGATCCGGGAATGCCGGATCCTCCTCAGGAGCGGCTCCATGGGCGGAACTCCGACTGGGCCCATCTCTACAATGCTGACGTGATCTCAATGCCTGATAAATGGGAGTATCCGTGGTATGCGGCGTGGGATTTGGCATTCCATTGCATCCCCCTGGCCCTGGTCGATTCAACGTTCGCAAAGGAACAGCTGCTTCTAATGCTCAGAGAATGGTACATGCACCCGAACGGCCAGATTCCGGCGTATGAATGGGCATTCGGAGATGTCAACCCTCCGGTCCACGCCTGGGCCGCCTGGCGTGTCTACAAGATCGAGAAAAAGCGAAAAGGAGTCGGAGATCGCGTCTTCCTCGAACGAGTGTTCCATAAGCTGTTATTGAACTTCACCTGGTGGGTCAATCGAAAAGATGCCGAAGGAAAAAACATTTTCCAAGGGGGATTTCTCGGACTCGATAACATTGGTGTCTTCGATCGTAGCGCGCCCTTGCCAACCGGCGGACATATCGAGCAATCGGATGCGACCAGTTGGATGGGGATGTACTGCCTCAATATGCTCTCGATTGCCCTGGAACTCGCGCGTGACAATCGAGCGTACGAGGACGTGGCCAGCAAGTTCTTCGAGCATTTCGTGTATATCTGCCGAGCCATGAACAACATCGGCGGCGAAAAAATCGAGCTCTGGAATAGAGAAGATGGGTTTTTCTACGATGTGCTGCACCTTCCAGACGGTCATACCTGTCCGCTCAAGGTCCGATCGCTCGTCGGGCTGATCCCGCTCTTTGCGGTCGAGACGTTGGACTCAGAGTTGATCGACAAACTCCCTCGATTTAAGCACCGCATGCAGTGGTTCATTGAAAACAGGCCAGATTTCAGCGCCCATGTCGAGACTCACTCGAAGGACGGAGAAGTGCGGAGGTTCTTGTCCTTGGTGAATCCCGCACGACTCAAGTCGGTGTTGCGGTACATGCTTGACGAAGAAGAATTTCTCTCCCCCTATGGCATCCGGGCGCTCTCACGCTATCACAAGGACCATCCCTACGTGCTGTCCATCATGGGCAGCGACTATCGGGTGGACTATGAACCCGCTGAATCAAGCACGGGAGTGTTCGGTGGCAATTCGAACTGGCGGGGTCCCATTTGGTTTCCAGTCAACTATCTGCTGATCGAATCGCTCCAGAAATTTCATTACTTTCTGGGTGACGAGTACAAAGTCGAGTGCCCGGTCCGATCCGGTCACTTAGTCCCCTTGAATGAGGTTGCTGCTGAGATTTCTCGACGATTGACGCACATTTTCCTTCGTGACAACACCGGCCGACGTCCAGTCTATGGAAGCACCCGAAAATTCCAAGACGATCCATTCTGGCGGGATGCCATTCTCTTCTATGAATATTTCCATGGCGACAACGGCGCCGGTGTCGGAGCCAGTCATCAGACGGGATGGACGGGACTAGTGGCAAAGTTAATCCAGCAGTCGGGGGAGTAGACGGCGAAGATCGGTCGTTACCTTCCTTGCAACATGCATGTACGAGGAAACCAGGCAATCCTTGCTATCCGGGGTGATGGAGAGGATGAGAGTTGAGAAAGCAACTTGTCAAAATCTCGATCGCGCACTGCACGTTGAATGGTTGGAGACAAACGGTCGCGGAGGGTTTGCCTCAGGGACCATTGCCGGTGCCAATACGCGTCGGTACCATGCGCTGTTATTGACGGCGCGCCGACCACCAACCGATCGGTATGTACTAGTCAATCACGTCGAAGAATGGGTTCAGATCGGTAACGAGGAGTTTTCTCTCTCCAGCAACCTGTATCCAGGAGCAATCCATCCCAACGGATACACACACTGCACCTCATTCTCATCAACCCCCTGGCCGACATGGACGTTTGCTTGCAGGGACCAACAAATTCAGCGTGAAATCTTCTGTGTCCGAGGACGCGACATTGTCATCATTCGATGGAAGTTGATGGGCACACAGAGTGCGCCTGTCGTACTGAGAGTGCGACCGATGCTGACGGGACGTGAGTATCATGGGCTGCATCACGAGAACGGAAACCTTTCGACGTTGGCCGTGATTGGCCAACAGTGCGTGACCTGGTCTCCCTACGACAGTCTGCCGGCTATCCGAGCTTTCCATTCAGGTACCTATCACCATAAACCAGATTGGTATCGGCATGTGCAGTTTCCTCTGGAGCAACAGCGGGGACTTGATTGTGAGGAAGACTGGTGGTCACCGGGCGAGTTCATGTTCGAGCTGAAACCTGGGAAAGCGCATACACTCACACTGACCAGCGACAAGAATGATAACCTCGGCGTCACTCGTCTCATCGCCAGTGAACACGTGCGACGTGGACGGTTGCAACAGTCTGCGCCAGCCACCGATCCGTTGGCCGAGACATTCCGGCAGGCGGCAGAAACGTTTCTTGCTGTGCGAGACACGAAACAGACGGTCATCGCCGGGTATCCGTGGTTTACGGATTGGGGGAGAGACACCTTCATCTCCCTTCCAGGGCTGTGCCTTGTCACGGGGTGGCATGACGTTGCCCGCCACATCATTGAATCATTCGCTGCTCATGTTTCCAACGGGATGGTACCTAACCGTTTTCCTGATAGTGGTGAGGAGCCGGAATACAACACGATTGATGCATCACTGTGGTTCATCTATGCCGTCGACCGGTATCTTGCGTACAGTCGTCATACGATGAGCATCAGATCCGTCGTATGGCCTGCGGTTAAACAGATTCTCGATGGCTACCGGCGAGGCACTCGATACAATATCCATATGGATGAAGGGGATGGGCTCATCGCTGGTGGAACGCTCGGTACTCAACTCACATGGATGGATGCCAAAATCGGTGACTGGATCGTCACACCTCGGTCTGGAAAGCCGGTAGAAATTCAGGCGTTGTGGATTAGGGCGCTGGACGTCGGTGCACATCTGGCTGCGGAATTTGGCGAGTCAGAGTTCGCCCTGGACTGTCTGAAAGATCGGGGGCGCGCGGTGGAATCTTTCCGTAAGAGATTCTGGTACGAAAAGGGACAATACTTGTACGATACGATTGATGGACCTGAGGGAGACGACCCATCAATTCGTCCCAATCAGGTGTATGCCATCTCCCTCTGTAATGATCTGCTGACGAAGGAGCAGGCCAAGCAGGTTCTCATTACGATCAAAGACCATCTCCTCACGCCAGTGGGGCTGAGAACGTTATCACCACAAGACAGTCGGTATCGCCCACGGTACGAGGGTGGTCCTATGCAAAGAGATAGCGCCTATCATCAGGGGACTGTCTGGCCGTTCCTCTTGGGTCCTTTTGTGACGGCCTGGGTGAAAACGTTTGGAGATACGGCCGAAACCAGGACTGAGGCGCGAGCCTTCCTCAACGGAATAGAGGCCCACGTACAAGAAGCCTGTCTCGGACACGTGTCGGAGATTTTCGACGGAGACCCACCACACCAGCCACGAGGCTGTCCGGCGCAGGCCTGGTCGATCGCGGAGCCGCTCCGTGCCATGGTCGAGGAGCTGGGGGCGGTAATTACGACTAGCAAGGCTCGATCGATAGGCCAGAAATGGGCAGCCGAACTCTAACTGCATCCCCTCGACAGTTCTTGGGTCTCTTGACAGTGTCTTTGGGCATCCGTAGTCTCAGTACGCAGTAGAAGAAAAGGTAGGTGAGACTATGATGCCTCCGGTCGTACAGGACTCAATCAGTCGCCTAGTCGTTGCTGCAACGATAATACTGTCTCTCGCAGGGCTACCAACGCCACCGTCAACATCTGCAAACGAGCTTCCAAAAGAATCTGTCTTACCACTTGGGACAGCGAATAAGGCAATTCAGGCCGCATTGGAGGCCTGCAAGAAAGACGGCTATCGAGTGAGCGTGTCCGTAGTTGATCGAGCCGGCATCCTGCGTGCCATGGGACGTGCCGATGGTGCCGGATCACACACGGTCGATAGTAGCCGGAAGAAGGCCTACACGGCAGCCAGTCTGCGACGCCCCACCAGCGAGTTAGCCGATCTCATCATGAAAGTCCCTACGCTGCAGGCGCTTCGGGACATGAACGGCGAGATTCTTATCCTGGGCGGAGGACTACCCATCGAAATTAGCGGAGAAGTGATCGGGGGAATCGGTGTCGGTGGAGCACCGGGTGCCCATCTGGATGATGCCTGCGCTCAGGAGGGGCTTGATGCCATCGGTGCAGCCCCAAAGGTTCCGGCGTCCAAGTGAATACGCGCTCATGGTCCGCTATCGTTGGAAGTGCGGTGCTCCTCTGCATTGGATGCAACAGCAACACTCCTGAGCCGGTTTCGGCTGAGATCTCGTCAGCACAACTTCGGCTGACTATCACGAGAATGGCGACAGACCCATTCCTTCAGCGATTTACTCTCACCATGCACGTCAATAGTATGAGCGGATGTTCTTCCTCTACAGACTTGTTTCCCGATACCGGATATGCCGGTCGACGGAACATTTATCAGGCAGCAAAGGGAAGAGTGTATGTGGTCGGGCAGTACGATGCACGAGTCATCGATTCACAGACCTGCCACACGAGTCTCTCAGAATTTCGATCTCTCGATCGAAATGTCATATTTGTCGGAAGCTTTGACCAGGATGGGGCAAAGCACTGGCGGTATTTCCCCGCTGCCCAGCGGCCGGAACTACCATTCGAGAAACGGTAACCGGGCGTTGTACCAAACAGACCATTGCGGAGAACATGCCGTGACTTGTTCGTTGCCCTGATCTTCATCTACCCTGCATCTGTAAGACGAGCATCATTGCACTATGCAACAGCCGATCATTGGATATCACCAAGACGAACATGGCGATTGGGTGGCCGATCTGACCTGTGGTCATGGGCAGCACGTACGGCATCAGCCCCCCTTCATCAATCGCCCCTGGGTACTCACCGTCGCAGGGCGCGAGCAGCATCTGGGCACCCATCTGGATTGCAAGAAATGCGAAGAACCGGCTGCTGAATCTCCTCCGACTTCAGGATAAGCTCTGCACCGTCCGTTCTCTTCCGTCACGAACGCTGCCTATCCACGGTTCCAAAGAGCATCTGATTAGATCTTGTCCGATGACAGAGCCGTTTGGATCTCTTGACAGGGCTTATGGATTTATTTGACAACCATTGCAAGTGATCGAGGTGGATCAGACAAACCATGCTGACTCAACGGTACCAGATAGTCCTTCTCCTTATATTAGTAGCTCTCTTTAGCTGCTATTTACTGTTGCCACTGAGTGCGTCCTATCTCTTAGCCCATAGGCTTCGTGACTATGGCTACAGCAACGTCATCCTCCAGCTCAGCTATCCAGGCTGGACGCATATGCGCATTCCCGTGGTTTCGTTTCAACAGGATTTGGGCGAAGAACGATTGATGGTCTCGCTGATAGATGCGGAAATACGATATGATCTGGCTAAACTGCTTCAAGGACGTGTCAGTCGCATCTTATTGCGAGACGCGGCCATCCATGTGCTGAACGTGCAACCCACGGAGCCCACCGCGCAAGATGGACGAGATCCGGATCAGACTGATGATGAGCAATCACCATGGCGATTACTGACGGCAGGAGATCTCTTACGCAGTCTTCCGATCCTCCCGTTCGATGAGTTGCAACTGGATCATCTCACCATCTTTCGTGAACAGGCAACGGGTCCACTGCGCAGAGTGACAATTGACGGGAATCTGACCTATAGCGGCCGAGAGGTCGGTGGTCACCTCGTCTTTCGCGGACGCGATACCGCATCCTATGGCCTAGCCGTAATTGGGCATTCTGCCAGTACCTGGTCGGTGATCTTGGCATCGCAGCGACCGCAAGCGGCGCCGATCGTGTCCTGGCAGTCGCAATCGCAGCCGAATGATTCACAAATTCAGGTCAATGGGCGCCTCCAGATCAATGTGCAAGAGCTGGCTCCATTCATCGCACTTCTTGTCCCGATCGGTCCCGAACTGGAAAAAGTCACGGGAGCGGTGGCAATAGATTGGGCGGGGAATGCTGCCGCAGAGGCCACACTCAGCTCGTTGTGGGAAGACGAGCGCTCACATCTTGATGGCACTATGCGAGTCAATGTCACGCTGCCGGCTCTGAAAGGCGTGGCAAAGGATATTGCCATCGCCTACGAGGGGAGATTCGGAGGGAATGCCACTCAGGCGGAGTGGGCCATAAGCCCCGGTGTCTTGCTGACCGCGACGATCAATACCCAACCACGCATTATTCCCGAAGCGGTCCGATTGATCCTTCCTCATGGGGATCAGCCGGTACGGATTGAGAATAGTCAGCCTGTGCAGGGGACTCTCTATTGGAAAGAAACGCCGATACGTACGGTGGCGCAAGGACCATTGCATGTGACCTACGGTCGGACACCAGGGCCGTTGGTGGCACAGTTCGAAACCACCCGTGCCGAGGGCCTTGGCGATGAGTTGGTATTGGCCGAAGGGGCCTATCACCTGGAAGGTGTTCTTCCGAAGGCCATTACTGAAAGGCTGTCAGCGAAGGAGGCGACAGGAAAAGTTCAAGGGACAGTGAAGCTGGCTCGGACACACCTGCGTGGCATACTGTTACCGCCATCTTCAGTGACGGCGAAACAGATCGGACAAGGCTCCACGCTTATTTCCAGCGTGACGCTAAATTTGTCAGAGCCGTTGACAGTTGAATGTGACCTGACAGCGGTTCACTGCAGCGGGGGAGTGATGATCGCAACGATTCGAGCTCCGACCATGAAACTAAGCGGTCGGAACATTCAAATCACGCGAGGTAGCTTGAGGCTCCAGAAGGCAGAAACGACCAGAGCCGCATGGGGCGTAGAAGGAACGTTGTCGGTTGCGGGAATAAGTCCAGAGTCGGGCTCTTGGTTGCCTGCAACGAGTGATTGGATAGTCAAGTTCTCGGCAGATCAGGGTGGCTTCAAGGCCGACCTGCGAGTCGATACCCCAACGCACGAAGGGTTCGCGACCGCTACGATCGAGCAGCCTCTCCAGACGGCACAAGGAGTGATGCATGGTGTCATCGGTCCGGTGACATTTAACGGCACTGATCGGCGGCTCAGCAAGATGATCATGGGGCTTCCTCCTTCATCCGATCTGATCGATGGAATATTCACGGCCACCGTCGATGCCTCCTGGCCAAGCGGCTCCCACGACCGGATCAATATGATGAATGCCGTCTCAGCAACCGCGAAGGTTGTGGCTGAGAAACTGTCCGGCCACTACACCGATTATGTCGTCAAGGGTTTGAGCACCACGATGGTGTTCCACACCCAAGGGCTTGAATCAATTGTCATGAACCAACCAGCCTCACTCGTCGTTGCGACAGTCCAGAGCGGTGTTGACGTCGCCAATCTTATGGCCTCCTACCAAATAAAGTGGAAATTAACAGATGATCTGCCGATGATAGATGTGAGAGACTTCCAGTGCGAAATATTTGGAGGGACGGTCAGCAATCCTGGTCCTGTGGTAGACGTAGCCAGGCCGCCGGTGACCACGACATTTTCTCTGCGAAATCTTGATCTTGCGAAAATTCTCAACGTGGAACAACAGAAGGGGCTCCAGGGAACCGGAACACTTCATGGGACACTTCCCGTGACCATTACGTCGAGTGGGATCATCGTGAAAGATGGCGTGATGGAAGCACAGCCTCCGGGAGGGGTCATACGGTACGTCTCGACGTCCGATTCGTCGAAGGTCTTTACAGAATCAGATCGGCAAGTCCAGCTGGTTGCAGAAGCACTCAACAACTTTCAGTACTCACACTTGCGCGTCGGCGTGAAATACGGAGAAACCGGAATGTTGGACCTGAACGCTCGGGTGGAAGGCAGGAATCCAGACCTCCGAAGTGTCCCTCCGATTCACTTCAATCTGACCGTGCAGGAGCACATCCCTACGCTTCTTAAAAGTCTTCGCCTGGTCGAAGATATCCAGGGGACCATCGAACGAAAGTATAAACGAGTAGGACCACTATGAGGCAGACCATGCAGAGCGGAACCATACCGATAGGCGTTGGCGTGCTGGCCTGGGGTACTCTGCTTCTGACAGTGAGTGCCTGCACCCCTCGAGTCGAGGTGGCTGCGCCAGAGAAACCGATTACGATCAATCTCAATGTGAAGATCGATCATGAGATTCGGCTGAAAGTTGACAAGGACTTGGATCAGGTTCTGTCGAATGACAGCGGACTGTTCTAGTTGGGGAGGGAGGGAACGATGTTCATAGCACGGCTATCCATCGCGGTGTGTGTGACGATCATATGGGCAGTAGTCACTTCGTCTGCGTTCGCACTCTCATTGGATGAAGCGAAAGCAAACGGGTTGGTCGGAGAACAATCCAATGGCTACCTGGGGGCGGTGAACCCTACCAATGCCGAAGCCCAAGCATTGATCCAGGAGGTGAATCAGAAGCGGCGTCAGGCCTACGAAGATATCGCAAAGCGAAACAGCACCAATATTCGAGCCGTTGAAGCGCTCGCCGGAGAAAAAGCCGTTCAGAATACCAAACCAGGAAACTTCGTCGAAGGTCCGGGTGGGTGGAGCAAGAAATAACCGCTACCCGTAGCGATCGTTCTTCCACGGAAACCCGGTGTTCGAATACCCGCGGACTTCCCAAAACCCTTTCTCATCTTTATCTGAAAACGTAATTTCCTTCACCCACTTCGCTCCCTTCCAGGCATACCGTTTGGGGACGATCACACGGACCGGACCACCATGGTCTCGGGAGAGAGGTTTGCCATTCCAGCTATGGGCGATCAGCACATCGTCATCGTCACAGGCTTCAAGCGGGAGGTTCGTGGTGTAATCGTCGTAAGACTTGAATAGGACAAATCGGGCAAGTGACAGCGGTTTCACCATGGACATGATGTGCTTGAAGCTCACGCCCTCCCAGTCATTGTCATAACGGCTCCATGAAGTGACGCAATGGAAATCCGACCGGTCTTTGAATTGGGGTTGTGCAAAGAATTGTTCCCATGTCCAGGTAAGGGGGGTGGCGACAAACCCGCCGATGCTGAGTCTCCATTCGCCTAAAGGAATATCGGGCTTGAAGCCAAGATCCAGCACGGGAAAGTTGTCGACGAGGTGTTGGCCGGGAGGGAGGCGCTCGTCTCCTTCATAGAACACTTCGCGTTCTTCTCCACCTCGACGAGCCTTGGCCCATTGCTCTTTGGTTTTTATGAGTCGGCTTTCTTCCATGCCCAGGCCCTCCTGGGATGAGAGTAGTCTAGCCATGCTTGATCTTACAAGGGGGTTATGAGGAAGCGGATGGAGCGAGAAGTCTATCGATGATTTCCTGATAGTCTGCAAGTGGTCTGGCACCGATCAGCGGACGACCATTGATGAAGAAAGTCGGTGTACTTGTCACACCGACTTTGAGCCCATCTTGCAAATCCTTCAATACCTCGTCACGATAACGGTTGTCCTTCAGACACGCGTCGAATGGAGGCTGGTGCAGTCCTAGATCCTTGGCGAGAGAGGAATAATTCCATCTGGTTGTCGGTGCTTGTCGGGTGAATAAGGCATCATGATAGTCCCAAAACCGGCCCTGTTCTGCAGCGCACTGAGCGGCTACGGCAGCAGGCAGTGCCTGGTGATGATTCGGCCCTGGAAAATCACGGTAGACGAGCTTCAACTTTCCAGGATACTTTGCGAGGAGGGCCTTCAATACTGGGACGCTGTTCTTGCAATAAGGACATTCAAAGTCAGAGAACTCAATAATTGTGACCGGTGCGTGTGCGGTGCCGGTCCAAGGATCATCGTCAGGACTGACGTCTAGCACTGGTAGTTCTGGCTGAGAAAGACTCACGTGAATTTCTGCCTTTCGACGCAACTGAACCAAGAGCGCCCGCCGAACTCTCAACATTTCCTCTGAAACAAACGGGAACGGTGACGACTTTCCGGTCAGACGGATTGGCCCTGGGAAACCCGCCAGCTTGGCCACGGTTTCAGATTCGCCCGCTCGCTCGATGAGGTCAGAAACGGTCACACCGACTCGGGCTGCTTCAGCAGCCAGCAATTCTTCCTCAATGAGATGTTGGGTCGACTCACGCAGCAGCTTTGTCCGCTGCTCTTCTAATTGATACAACGAAAGAGCGACGGTCTGTTCGACTTCCGTTAGCGTAATGGGCCGTGTCCCAACGGTAGCGACCACTTGGGTGTGCCTGTCAGAAGCAGAGGATTGCTGTTTCGCAGTAGTGTGGCGGGAGATGCTCGCGATGAACAGGAGAAAGAGCAGAGCGCCGATACCGACTACTATTCCAGCGATCGAGGTTATCTTCACATCCGCTCCCTGAGAGATATGTTGAAGGTAGCAACACCCCTATAGAAATCCAGCGATTCTTGAGAATCGGAATCGAACGTATGGTTGCTTGGCCATCGCAATGCGCCAATTCCCACCCCTTTCGAACCTTCAGAAAATGGTTCCTCGATGGATCCTACAAACTGGCAAATGGCGTAATCAGAACCCAGGAGAGGCGCTTCTCAATGGTAAAGGCTTACGTGAAAAACGAATTCTCAATGGCCATGCGAACGTCCATAAATCCTGCCGAATATCCCCTCCAAAGTAGTACCCACTCTGGATACGAAAACCCCTACCAGCTCGGTATGGCAGCTAACCAGATTTGTTCTAGGCTTAGTCACATGAGCCGCAACGAACAGAAAACCACAGAGGTGACGTTTCCACAGGACACACGGACCACACTGGGACAATTCCAATGAACTGGATACATGACTTTTACGATTCTTCGGTCGCAATACCCCTGTCGCTGATTGTACTGGCTGCAATCAGCTTGCTGAGCTGGAGAAAACAAGGACGGCAGATCATTTTGGTACTGACCTTGTTGCTCTACACCAGATACCTGGTATGGCGCGGGCTGTACACATTAAATACGGCCGATTGGTCGAGCCTGCTGGTCAGCTGGACGGTCTATACAGCTGAGCTCTATGCCTTCATCCAGATCCTCCTCTTTGCCTATCATGCATGGTCTCCGCTGGAACGGAGGGCGGTACAGCCAACCAGCTATCTGACAGTGGACATTTTTGTAACAGTCGTGCACGAACCATTAGAAATCCTCCGCCGTACCTTAATCGGATGCACGAACCAAAAGTATCCACAGGATCGCTATCGGGTCTATGTGCTCGATGATGGCCAGCGGGATGAGGTTCAGCGCTTAGCGGCATCGCTCAACTGCGAATATATACGCCGACCCAACAGACTGCATGCCAAAGCCGGCAATCTGAACCATGCGTTGCAGCACACAAACGGGGAAATCATTGCAATCTTCGATGTAGATCATGTGCCGACCAAAGATTTCTTGTATGACACGGTTGGATTGTTCCATGACGAGAAGGTGGCCATTGTCCAAACACCACATCACTTTTACAATCCTGACATCTTCCAAAAGAATCTGCAGATCGAAGGAGTGCTCAAGAATGAACAGGCGCTCTTCTATCGTGTCCTTCAATCGGGACGTGACCGGCATAACAGTGCGTTCTTTGCCGGAAGCTGTGGACTGCTCCGGCGGCGAGCTCTAGAGGAGATCGGCGGTTTTCGGACGGAAACGGTGACCGAAGACATCCATACCAGTATGGTGATCCACGCGAAGGGATATCGCTCGTGCTACCTGAACAAAATCTTAGCAGCCGGCTTGATGCCCGAGACGTTCGAACGCACGATGAAACAACGGATTCGTTGGGCAACGGGGCATGTACAGATCCTGTTCAGATTCAATCCATTCACGATGCGAGGACTGAGCCTGGCTCAGCGATTCGGCTATTTTGCCTCCATTTTCTACTTTCTCCATGGAATCCCACGGGTCATCTGCCTTGTGGCGCCGCTGTTCACGCTGCTGTTCGGTGTTGTGCCGGTCGCAGCCGATGTTCCATCGATCGTCAGTTTCTTCGGGTCGTATTACCTGGCAACACTCGTGATGTTACGGACTGTCAGCCGAGGGACTCGCAATGCGTTCTGGTCCGATATCTATGAAACAGCCGACTGTGTGGCTCTCAGCGGGGCAACGCTCAAGACGGCAATTCAGCCTCGAAAGCCTCGGCCATTTGTCATTACACCAAAAGGAATTGCGCAGGAGAAGCAGGGTGCGGCGAGGTTCAAGTACATCATTCCCCACGTCGTCATCATGGGGTTGCTCATCGCCGGGCTGGTCACTGGAGTTCGTCTCTGGCTCACACAGGTACCAGTTCCAGGGCTGACCGTCAGTCTATTTTGGGGAGGAGTCAACCTGATCCTAGTCAGTGTCGCCATCTTAGCGGCAGCAGAAGTGCCTGAATGGCGGGCGTTCTTCAGGATTAAGCGACGATTGTCGTGCGATGTGGCGACATCTGACCGCCAGCTTCATGGCATCGTCGTTGATATCAATGAAACTGGTGCCTGTGTCCGTCTGCCCGGACAGCTACAGGCTGACGGGAAGAGCCTCTTATGCACTATCAAAGGGCTGCGTGGGGAACGGCTTACACTAAGAGCCAGAATCTGCCGGCAACATCGTTTGTCACCGCGAGTTGTCGAAATCGGGTTGAAATTTGAGGACATCGAGGAGAAGCAGACTGAGGCGTTGATTGCCCTCACGTTTTCTGACTCCTCCGTGTGGAATCAACCGGATGTGGAGCCCGGGATTGTTCGAAGTTTCTGGTCCGTATTCCGTGTGTTTCAGAAAATAGTGGCGAAGTCTCGAACCTCACACCGACGACATGTCCGTATTCCCTACCAGCAGAATTGTCGTCTTGTGTTTCGTGATCGAATCTTGACTGGTAAGCTTGAACAGATTTCTCAAGCTGGACTTTCCGTCCATATTCCGGGGACGGTCGATCTCGTCGATGTCAAGGGAATGCTCTATGTCGGGGCATTCTCTCTACGAATACGCCGGACATGGATCACACAGTCTCACGAGATGGTGCAGGCAGGGTTCACGATTGAAGGGATAGAGAAGGGAGCTGATCGATGGTGCGAACTCACCGCACGTGCGGCCTGATGCTGGCGACAGTTTTGTCCTGGCCTGGCATCGCAGGAGCTGGAGATGTCTTTACCGGCTTCCAGATGGACAACCATAACCAGTATTTTGCCTATATGGGCGTGCGCACTCCCATCATGGCCACATCATCGAATCTACAGCCATTCGTACAATTTATGGGGGCTGGCCTAGGATATTCATTCAAAGACCGTGGCCTCATCCGGGATGCTGAGCTTCAGTTTGCCACTCCGGCTGCAGGATTGAAGTATCAGCAGGGGGCATGGAGTTTCCTCGGATTCGCCGGGCCACAGTTTCGATGGAAGCAGCAGGACCTGCAGGGTGGCGGACGGAGTCATGAGCACGACATCGGGGTTCAAGTGCAAGGGGAGGCCTTCCGCTGGCAGGAGCAGGGGATTGTGCATGCCATCGTATCGTATACCAATTTGGATGGGTTGGTCTGGAGCAGACTGCGAGGCACGAGGCGTGTCTACCAAATGGATCAAGGGTGCTGTTCCGTGTATCTCGGCTGGGATGTCGCAGGTATGGGGAATAAGGACTTCTATGCAGTGCAGACGGGACCCATCGCACAGGTACCGATCGGTCATTTCTATCTGACGCTCAGGGGCGGCTACCAATATTCTCAAACATTCCTCAACGGAGCGTATGGCGGTCTAGAAGTGTATGTGCCGTTTTAGGATGAATCCATAGTAGCGGATGTCTTCCCACCTTCAGTAATTCCGCCAGAGATAGATTGCGTCTGAAGATGCTCCCCTCGATACAGATCCTTCACCAAGGGTGCTTGCCAGATGTAGAGACATGGTCTTGGTTCTGCACGTTTTAAACCGCTTCCTCAGTGCCAATTGCCTTCTGTGCAACGATTCGATTCTGATGTGTTGTGCTCCCCAAGCAGCGAGTGATCCCACATCCAACCAGGCCCCTCCAAAGTAGTACCCACTCTGTGCACGTCTCCCCCTACGAGCTTGCTATGCACAGATCGCGAGTTCTGTTCTAGGCTTAGCACATGAGCCGCAGCGAACAGAAAGCCGCAGAGGGAACGGTTCCGCAGGGCACATGGACCGCACAGGGCTGCCGAAGAGTTCTGACGCAAAGGAGACAACACGAGCATGTCTACATGGGATGAATCATTGATCGGGACTAGCCGGTGTTTTCTTCAGGTGAAGGGCATGATTCCGCTCTTGAGCAAGTCCAAGGCGACGGTGTTGATTGCAGGGGAGACCGGGACGGGTAAGGAACTGTTTGCACGAGCGCTGCATTATTCGAGTGAGCGGAGCGGAAAGCCCTTTGTGCCCGTGAATTGCGCGGCCCTGCCGGATCATCTAGTCGAAAACGAGCTGTTCGGCCACAGCAAGGGGGCATTTACCGGTGCCCTCATTGAAAAACACGGGCTCCTTCATGAGGCAGACGGTGGGACCTTGTTCCTTGATGAAATCAACAGCCTCAATATAGTGGCCCAAAGCAAACTGCTGCGCGTGCTGCAGGATCAGGAGTTCAGGCCGTTGGGCTCCACAAAAAGCCGAGCCGTCGATGTGAAAATCGTGGCCGCAACCAATACGGACTTACGGTACTTGGTTGAAGCACGTCAATTCCGGGAAGACTTATTCTATCGGTTGAATGTGTTGTCCGTGGTGCTACCTCCGCTGCGTGACAGACAGGAAGATATCCCTGAGCTCGCCAGACAGTTTGTGAAACGCTCAGCCGAAGAATTCGGCAGGGGAGCAATCCGGCTATCTCCCGACGCGATCAGGAAGATGATGGCCTATGCATGGCCGGGCAATGTGAGGGAGTTGCAATCGGTGATCCATCGCGCTGTAGCGATGGCGATGGGCGAGACATTGGAAGGGTCGGACCTCGACGTGCCCGACCAGGAACCGACCGGATCAGCCAAGACCTATGTGCCGGATGGGCCCGATGGAATCGTGATTGAACCGGGTGGGTTTCAGGCGATGAAGGTGAAGATGATCGACGAGTTCGAGCGAGCGTATCTAAGCAAGCTGCTCTCCTCGCATCAGGGAAATATTTCCAAAGCGGCCCGCGCTGCGAAGAAAGAGCGCCGTGCGTTTCAACGGTTGCTGCATAAGCACGGTCTCGATCGCCATATGTTCTCTGCGGCCTAACAAGATGCGTTGTAACCCTATGCCTGAGGCGTGAGTGCCGCAGAGGGGGATGACTCGACTGAGGATGGCCTGGGATTCCGCACGGTTCGATGAGCGCGTGGGTGGGCATTAAACATGCGTGTAACCGGCTACTGTGGAAAGGCCGGATCAGTCTGCAACCAGCGATGGTGTGGTATGGCTGCTACTCAGCTATCTCTATACCCATCCCGATGCCAAAGATACGGCTGAGGGAATCACCAATTGGTGGCTTCGCGCGCATGGAGTCGATGTCAATGACAGAGATGTGAAGGAAGCGCTCAATGACCTCGTCGCACGGGACTGGCTGATCCAGAGAGGGAGCCTGTCAGGCCAGCAGATTTACGGCTTAAACCAAGCCCGAAGAGCGGAACTGCAAGAGCTTCTTGAATCATAGAAGTAAGCTCATCGGCGGAATCGGCTAATGGCCCCCCGGGCTAGGGGCAGGACCCAGCCTCGGCCATCGTTCCGTTAGAGGCGTTGGGAACGGCTTGGCGGGCGATCCGAAGATTCTCCGAGGCTTTTTCATAATACTGTGGATTGAGTTCGATGGCCTTTTCGAAGCAGACGACCGCTTTCTTTGCATGGTTGACGCCGAGAAGAGCGACACCGAGGTTGTTATAGGCACGTGGTTCGTCCGTCGCTTTTTGGAAGGTGTTGAGCGCATCGACATACCGGCGTCGCTGGACATAGGCGATGCCCAAATTGTTATAGAGCTTGGGAGCGTTCGAACCAGCAGCGACGGCCTGCTCATAGGCATCAATGGCTGAGTCGTAGTTCCCGCTCAGCGCATAGGCAAGACCGAGATTATTCAACACACTCGGCTCGCGCGGGCGATAGGTGAGAGCCGTGTGATAGGAGGTGATAGCGTCGGCGTGGCGCTTGCTCTGATCGTACAAGAGACCGAGCAAGTTATGAGCTTGCCAGCTCGATGGATTAAGTGTGACGGCTTTCGTCAAGGCCTTCTCGGCTTCCGCCGACTTGCCCTGCATCAGATAGATCTGCCCGAGGCCCTCATGGACCGGCGCAGACTCGGGCTCACGGAGACGGAGGTCCTGAAACTGTGTCAGGGCTTGATCGAGAAGCCCCTGTTGGAGAAACATCTGCCCCAGCTTGAGTCTGACTGAATTGCGGGTCGGATCGGCCTTCAAGGCCTTGTCATAGTGAATGCTGGCCAGCGGATAGTTCCGATTTTGAGCGTCAAGATCGCCTCTGCGTTCATGTTCCTCGACGGTCATCTCAGGAGTTGAGGGGGTGGCCTCAGCCAGGTGTTCCTGCTGTTTCTTCTGCTCTTCCATCATCTTCCGATATTCGGCCATATCCAAAGACGAGGTCTGGACGTCTTTTGTTCCGCTACAACCGGTGACTGTAGCAATTCCGACGAGACCGCTGACGGCAATAAACAGCTTCAGAGATTTGGTATGTGTCATCGCCTACTCTCCATTGCCTGGTTGAGCGCTTGTGTAACGCCAGCATGCCGCGACGCTGACCAACGGTCAAACAAAACCCTCTTTCCAAAATCCGCAGTCAAAGGTGGCTCCTCCTGATCGAACAGTCCGCACATGTCCTAAGTGCGGCCGGGCACAATTGATCTACGTCGTGGCCACCTAACCCTGCGGTCACGAAGCCGCAGATGCATGCCATCCTGTGCGGAGCAACTGCCTCACCCCCAGTCAGCTGGTCATCCAACCTACGGAGAATCCAGAAGAAGAAATTGATTCCTTGATGGCCTGGAGTTTGCGTGAGAGAGGTACGAAATCGGCCCATTGGCTCAACACTGCTGGGGGGAGGCAGTTTATGTACAAGTACGAAAAGAAAGTTGAGAAACTATCGGCTGTGACCGAAGTGGAGAAACTGCCTTCTGCACCGGAACTATCGATTGTGATGCCCTGTCTGAACGAAGCAGAAACCATCGGGACTTGTATTCAAAAAGCCCAGACATTCCTGAATCAGCATCATGTGGCCGGTGAGATCGTGGTGGCCGATAACGGCAGCACCGATGGATCGCAAGAGATCGCGATGCTGATGGGCGCGCGTGTCGTGCGGGTCGAGGCAAGGGGATATGGCAATGCCTTGATGGGCGGAATCACCGCCTCACGCGGCCGCTATATCATCATGGGCGATGCGGATGATAGCTACGACTTTCTCGATTTGAAGCGATTCATCGAAAAATTGCGAGAGGGCAATGACCTGGTTGTCGGATGCCGTCTGCCCTGGGGAGGTGGAACGATTAAGCCGGGCGCCATGAAATTCCTGCACCGTTGGTGGGGCAATCCCATGTTCACGGTCATGGCCAGACGATGGTTCGGCGCCCCGATTCACGACGTGAATTGCGGATTGCGTGGATTTTCGAGAGTCTTGTTTGATCGGCTGAATCTCAGATGTACGGGGATGGAATTTGCGAACGAGATGATCATCAAGTCGAGTCTCTATGGAGAACGCATCGCGGAAGTGCCTGTCACACTCCATCAGGATGGCCGCACAGCCCATCCGCCTCACCTGAGAACCTTTCGCGATGGGTGGAGAACCCTTCGGTTTTACCTGATGTACAGTCCAAAATGGTTGTTCGTGATTCCGGGTATCGCATTGGCGCTACTGGGGGTACTGGGATATGCCATAGCGATGCCGGGTTTGACGATCCGTGGCGTGACGTTTGATGTGCACACCCTGTTGTTTGCCAGCCTCGCGGTGCTCTGTGGGTACCAGTCAGTTACCTTTGCGATATTTTCAAAAGCCTTTGCGGTCAGCCAAGGCTTGATGCCGGAAGATCCCAGGCTCGCAAAATTCTTCCAGGTCATGAATCTAGAGCGAGGGCTCGTTCTTGCTGGAGTCGGAATGTTCGTGGGAGTTGGGCTGCTCCTCGCGGCGGTCTGGCAGTGGTGGCAAGCGGAATTTGGCCCTTTGGACTATGAGCGCACAATGCGGCTCGTGATTCCAGGCTCTATGCTGACCGCACTTGGGTTTCAGACCGTGTTATCCAGCTTCTTCGCCAGTATCTTGGGGATGCGCCGGAAATGAAACTGATTGAATCGTTCCATTCCAACTACATCGAGGAGAGGCGTATAACTTGTCTCAGCAGTCATCTTTCCGACCTCCTACCCCTGCATACATCGGTCTTGGACGTCGGGTGTGGTAGTGGCCAGTTGGCGAATCGGATTCACCGCGGCCGTTTGGATCTGAAGTTTTCAGGGATCGATGTGTTGCTGAGAAAGAGAACATGGATGCCGGTTCATATTTTCGATGGTCATACGATTCCCATGGAGTCCGATAGTGTCGATGTGGTGATGTTTGTCGATGTGCTGCACCATACGACCGATCCTATGGCGCTCTTATGTGAAGCGGCCCGTGTCGCACGTCATGGCATAGTCATCAAAGACCATCTCTTGGAGGGAGTTCTTGCCGGGCCGACGTTAGGCTTTATGGACCATATCGGAAATGCCCGATATGGGGTGGTCTCTCCAGGAAACTATTGGCGCAGACAGCAATGGGAGGAGGCTTTCGCTACGCTGAGGATGAAACCGGTTCAGTGGCGGGAATCGTTGGGGCTGTATCCACCGGTACTTGATCGACTCTTCGGCCGGTCGTTGCATTTCGTGACAAGCCTTGCATTCGACGGGGCTGCGTAAGTCCGGTCTCGCACAACCATGAAACGAGAACTCCTGATCGGCATGTCAGATAAAAAGGACGCCATGCGGTGCTCGATATCGTTGCTAAGAGCCTTTTCGTGGGTGAAAGCCCATGAGGACACTATTCGACGTACCCTCCTGCTAACCGTGATCTACTTGTTGCCGGCGCTCTCGATTCTGCAACCGATTGTTTTGGACCCGGACATCTGGTGGCATCTGCGGACAGGGAAATGGATTGTGAGTAATGGCGCACTGCCTGTGACTGATCCGTTCTCGGTCTATGGCGAGGGAAAACCGTGGATCGCATATAGCTGGTTATTTGATGTGTGGATGTATGGTCTAGTTTACACCTTTGGTGAGCAGGCCATCATCTTTTGCACCCTGGCGTTTTCCTTGCTGATACTGATGGTTCTGCACAAGTTACTGTCAGGACGAGTGAGAGATTTTACGGTCCTCTGTGGGGTGCTGGCCCTCTGTTCGTTCGCGCTCGTGAAGGTATTTACACCGAGACCCTGGTTATGGACGATTCTGGGGGTTGCGCTGACCCTGAACGTGATCCTGGCGTTCCGCGAAAAAAAGACCTGCCGATGGTACTGGCTGCTCCCTGTCGTATATGTGTTGTGGGCGAATGTCCATGTGCAGTTTGTGGTGGGACTCGGGTTGCTCGGCTTGGCCTGTCTCGCTCCAATACTCGACCATGTGGCTCGCTCCTTCTCATTCAAGGGACTCGCAGATGTTACATGGAGATCGGGACAGTGGAGGAAGCTACTGGGGTTGGCAATCACCTGTGGCCTCGCTACGCTGGCCAATCCTTATCACGTCCATGTGTATTCCGTCGTGATCGACTATGCGAGTCAAACCGGATTCAGAGATGTGATCAGTGAAATGCAGGCTCCCACGTTTCGGTCCATATCGGATTGGGCGCTGCTGGTGCTCTTTGCGTATGCCCTGATTGTGTTGGGCCGTCGGCCCTTTTGGTCCTCCTTCGATGTGCTATTGCTGAGTGTCGCCGCATATTGCGCTTTCCGAGGACAACGGGAGGCGTGGTTACTCGTTATTGCTGCTGTTTCGGTCATCCGTTCATCTGGGCCACATGAATCAGCCATGCAGCCATCGGGTGTTCAGACAATTCCACTTGCTCCCGTTGCCCTCTGTGTATGCATGGGGGTTGCGTGCTTGGTTGGATATCTCGGTCTGTCGAATACCAAGGTTCAAGAAAATACGGCTCAACTCTATCCTGTGCAGGCCGCACTCTTTCTCGAAAAGCAGGATTATGCGGGACAGCTGTACAACCATTTTGATTGGGGGGGCTATCTTATCTGGCGCCTCCCCGACCTGAAAGTATCAATGGATGGACGAGGTCACGTGCATGGTGAAACTCGAGTGAAACAGTCTGTCCTCACCTGGAACGGCGGATCTCATTGGAAGGATGACCAGGATCTCAATGCCTCCGAGATCGTGATCGCAAAGAAGGAGACGGCTCTCACAGCCATCCTCCGCCTTGATTCCAGATTTCACGTGGCCTATGAGGACCAAGTCGCGGTCGTGTTCGCTCGTTCTGAGCAACGTACAGAGCCCATTCCTTCCTCAACATTCCTGTCTTCCACGATTGCCGGAGCGCTAACAAGGACGTGGTAGCGGCTGGTCTTTGACTCCTGTTCTTATGAGCTTTCTCACCTCTTAGCGCATCTTGACCTTCCCCCGATTTCACAGACACCTCTCTAAGTGGGAAAATGAGGAAATCG
>ERZ1292630.1518-Hain-H41-02um-R3-1518-length-22824-cov-6_pt2 | contig 21571 bp, 14 predicted proteins | sample MGYA00564408_ERZ1292630 | MGnify/ENA primary metagenome ERZ1292630 (study PRJEB36523, sample SAMEA6512641) | groundwater metagenome | collected 2019-01-08 | study: AquaDiva: Metagenomics assemblies of 32 groundwater samples
TGGCGCATGAGCGCCGAATCGATGTCTGCTGGAAAAAGCTTGAGCCCGTTTCTCATGATGACGTCCTTGAGTCGTCCGTCCAAGTGAAGAAATCCTCGGGAGTCCAGGTGTCCCATGTCGCCCATCCGACACCAGCCGTGATTGAGGATGGAGCGGGTGAGTGTTTCATTGCGGTAATAGCCCTGCATGACGTTGCGCCCGCGAACCAGGATCTCGCGAGTGCCGGGATCGATGCGCACCTCGCAGGACAACGGCGTTCCGACCCCGTTTTCGCGGCGGTTGGGGCTCTGAGAGCTGATGAAGCCCGTCTCCGTGCTTCCGTAGCAGTTGAGCAGGGGGGTTCCAACGACCGATTCCCACTCATCGGCGAGTTCCCGGTGTAAAGGAGCGCATCCGCTGGCCGTCCAACGCAGAGCCGGCAGCCTCTGCGCGGGCGCGCGCTCCGCAAGCCAGCGCGCTACGTGAGGGGTCACGAAGAGGCTCGAGATGTGCCAGCGGCGCATCATGCGCCAAACATCTTCGCTCGTTGACGGTTGGAAGATCGGCGCAACGACCACCGACCCCCCATGGACATAAGCGGCAAACAGGGTGCTGAGCAGGCTAAACGTGTTGTCCCACGGGATGCCGGACAGAACCCGATGCTCGGCGCCGAGCGCGAAATGCCGTCCTATGGCCGAGAGGATCGAGCCGACTGAGCGCTGCGTGTGCACGACCCCCTTCGGATCATCCGTGGTGCCCGATGTGTAAAAGACGAAGCAGGGATCGCCGGCCGCGACGCAGGCCCATGGGGTCCGTCCGCTGCCGGGAAGATCTCCGGCCGGAATGCAGGGGATGGCCGTTTGCCCAAGCTCGGCGAGCGGAACGTTCTTGGGCAGCACGCAGGCCTTGGCATTGAAGCTTCGGCAGATCGCGGCGGCCACGGACTGGTCGGTGTCGGTCGAAAGAGGCACGGACACCGCGCCCAAACGCGCGGCGCCGAGCATCCAGAGCAGCATGTCGGCTCCGGCGTCAAGCCAAAGAACGACTGCGTCTGACGGGCGGAGGCCCTCGCCATGCAGGCGGTTGGCGGCTCGACGAGAGAGCAGGTCCAAGTCGCCGAAGGTATAAGACAATCGAACGTCCGGACACAGCAAGAACGGTCTCTCGGAGTACCGAGTTGACGCCGTCCGCAGCAGCTGTCCGAAATTCATCAACGTTTACTCCCGGAAAATGAGACCTTCTAAATTCGGATTGGCGGCGTTGAGGCGCCAGATGTAGGCATCGAGGACATAATGGGTCGTTTGGAACATGAAAAGGACGGGAAGAAGGACGGCGCTGGACCCCGCGCTGATCGGGAATTCGCGCGTCAACTCGAAGTAGGCGCCGGTGTGCGAGCCCGTGAGGGCGCTGAGCACGCCCATCTCGACGTAGGAGATGATCCATGCGATGGACAGGAATAAGAGGACGCCGGCAAGGCTTTTGGCGAAAAGCAGGCGACGCCAGGAGGGATCGCCGCTCCACTTGCGGTGTCCGTATAGCCATACGAGAGCGTAGTAGGGGATGCCGTGCGTGATTCCGATGGCGATGAGAAAGGCGAAAGTGGAATTGAGCGCGACCATTCCCGTGTACCAGGCCGCGGCGGTCGTGACGATCACTCCCGCTTTACCCCAATTGACGTCTCGGCCGCGGACAAGAAGAAATCCCTGACGCAGAACGAACAGAATCAAGGCCGAGGCGTAGAGACAGCGTCCGGCGGGCAGCCATGTCTCCGGCAGGTTGAAAAATCCCCGGGTCGCGAACCAGGCCGCCGTCGAGCGGGCGGGTTCGCAGTGCCAATAGAAGACGGGATAGAGAGTCGCCGCGTACACGGCCGCCCCATCGATCCAAGCGTCCAAGGCTTCGCGCTCACGCCGCACCCGCTTGTAAAAGCGCATGAAGCCGTACTGCTGCCGAACGAAATGCCATACGGCCGCGTACGTGTAGACCTTCACGGCGAAGCTCGTCCCAACCGCATAGGCCAAAGCTCCCGCGGCCAAGCAGGCCAGGGGCACGCAGAGAAACAGGGACTTGCGTCGGCCGTATGCCTCGGGGTCGAGGTAGGTCACGTACAGAGTCGTCCAGGTGTGGGCGACGTCGACGCTGAGAGTGACGACGATCCAGCCCCACAACGGCAGTTGGGGGCTTTGCAGCGCCGGGATGAGCAAAACGGCCGCGGTCGCCGCCATCGCCGGCCCGAGGACAAAACCGAGATCGAACGGCGCCGAAACGATCCAATGCCGCATTAGGAATTTACCCTCGAGTCGGCGTCGAATATCAGGCGTTTGAGGTCGGGGTTGGAGGCATCAAGCCGCCAAATAAAGGCATCCAAAAAATAATGCGTGGCGGGAGGCACGCTCGTCAGGGTGACGAGAAAGGCGGCGGCACCCGGAGGAATCGAGATCCGATCGGTTATTCCAAAAAAGGCCTCTCCATGAATGTGGAGGGGGATTTCCCGCAGGAACTCGAGTCCATAGGCCAGCGCGCAGAGGAATCCTAAATAGAGCGCCACGCCCGGCGCGTCAGGGGCGAACATGCGGCGCGGCCGGCCTTCTTGACGGGACCACTTGCGCGCGGAAAAGATCCAGATCAATGCGAGGTAAGGGAGGCCGTGTGCGATCGTGATGGCTAGAACTCCGGCCAACCCGGAGTTGAAGTGGACGATTCCAACGTACCACGTCAGGCTCGTGCTGACGATGAGGAAGATCTTTCCCCGATTGACGGGCCGGCCTCTGGCCAAGAGCCATGCTTGGCGGGCGGCGAAGGCGGTCAGCGTCAGTTGATACAGGGCGCGCGCCGGGGCCAGCAGTTCCGCCGGCAGGCGGATCATATCGCCGGGCATGAAGACGAACGCCCAGCTCCGGGAGGGATCGGCATACCGGAACAGCAGCGGGTAAAGCATGGCGGCGTAGATCGCCGCGCTGTCCAAGAGACGGCTCCAGCCCGGAGGCTCTCGGTGAAGAGACTGGTAGTAGCGCATAAAACCGTACTGTTGACGGATGACGTGGTAGTAGGCGAAGGCGGCAAAAAGGCGCCAAAAGACGAGAGCGTCCATGCTGTAGACGATGAACGCGCAAAGCCAATATGCGGGAGGAAAGCAGAGGAAAAGAGTTTTGCGGCGGGACCATTCATCCGGGTCGAGATAGGTGCGGTGGAGAATGGCCCAGGAGTGGGCGCCGTCGACAAACATGACGATCGTGATCCACCCCCACAACGGGAGACCGGCCGGCCGCAGCGCGGCAAATCCCAGGACGGCCGCTACCGAGAGGAGGGCGGGGGCGAAGATGAAGGCCGCGTCGAAGCGTTCGGAAACGATCCAGTCGCGCGTGCTCAAGAACGTATCACCCGGAGCTTGGCGTCCTGCTTTGAAGTGAGCTCCGGCCAGGGGTGCAGGCGGACCTCGAAGAGTCCTCCTCCTTTCTGGCGGGAGCCGTGCATGTCCACGTAAGCCCGCAAGTGGACTGCCCGGCGGAATGATTCGGCCAGAGACGAGGCGATTTTTTTGCGCAACTCATCGGTGATGGCAACCTCGGGGCGCACCTCGATATCCCAGGCGATGCCCTGTCCTTCCTCGGACCGAGAAAGGCTGACAAAAAACACCCCGGTGACTTCGCCTTCGAGCTTCGCAGAGGACAGGGCGCAGAGGAAATCGGAGTCATAAAAATTATCCCCCGTTATGATCAGGGCGTCGTTGCGCCCGTAAACCGCCACCAGCGTTTGGTGGGGATTGCTCGGATCCAGCGCGCGTTGTTTCAGCGCGGCTTGGCGCTCATCGGACGGCTCAAGGGCGCGCAAGAGCTTGCGCAGCTCTTCCCAATCCCAGAGCTCTCCCCGATCATGGAGGTTGTAACGGATGATTGGAATCGCCTGCCAGCGTGTAAACAATAACTCTCCTTCGAGTTCCTCGACGAATAAGTCCCGCTGGGTCAGGTTGTAGAGATTGGCAAGAGACTGTTCCCGCAGGCCCAAGGCTTCGCGCAGAGGTCGGCTGGAGAGGAGCAGTTTGCGCAAGGCGATCGAGGGCATCGATTCCGCTCCGATGACTCCCGTGTCGGAAGACGCATAAACATCCGACACCAGGCCGATGTCCGGCCAGCGAAGTCCGCACTCGGCGTCGAGCTGTTCGCGCAGCTCTTCGGGAAAGCATTCTCCGAGCACGCTGAAGCGCGCGCGAGAGAGATCGACGCCCGCTAATCGAAGTGCTTCGCGCAGAGGACGAACCAGGCTCGGAACGGTGACGAAGAGACATTGCTCGTAATGCGAACCCAGGCGCCGGGCGATGTCCGCGGCTTCTTCGTGCGAGTGCGTCGCGACCGCCAGGCCGAGATGAAGATCGCTTGATTCGATCAATCGATACAGCAATGTCAGAAGCGGGGCTCCCGGCGACCACGCGCCGACTTTGATGCAGTAGAGGACCAAGGTCTTTCGTTCGCGGAGTCTGAACGCTTCCCGCCATAATCCGTCGAGGTCGATGACGGGGGCCGTTCCGGCTTGGACGCAATCGCGCCAACGGAGCGTGGGCCAATAGAAGGGCTCTCCCGAGCTTCCAGAACTGCTTCCCCAGTAGAGGATTTTCTCCGAGAGCTCGGCGGCCACAAGATCCTCGCTCCGGTGCAGACCGAGGTAGCTTTTTTTATCCATCGGGGGCAATTCGCGCCAGGAAACATTTCCCGTGAGAGCGTCGATGCCGTGCGCGGCAAGATGACGGCGATAGGCGGGAGCTTGCTCCCACGCCCGGCGGGCGCAGGCCATCACGGTCTCGGGGGCGCCGAAGGAAGTCAAACGGTGACTGGCCCTCTTAAGAGAATCGGGCAAGTATGGTTTCCCCAGCATAGATTTTCTGATACTGCTTCGCCGACAATGTCACCCCGCGCCGAGGCAGGCTCAAGAGAACGGTGCTGCCCAGCAGGATATTCCCGAATTTTTCTCCCAGCGCCACGCGCTGGCCCGGGCGGAGAGTGTTCTTAATGCGGCGAGTGAACAAGGTCGTGATCTGGCGCAGCTCATAAACTCCTAGAGGGGAGTCTATCTCCGTGACCACCGAGACGTTGTCCAAATGTTTGAGGTCATCGGGATATCGATAGCCCGCGCCGACCTCGCGAACGCTGCGGACGACTCCGGGCAGGGGAATGCGCTGGACGTGGACGTCGCTGTAGCGCATGGCGATTCGAAGATGATAGTGCCCGGGCGTTTCGTGGATGATCAAGATGCCGTCGGCGGGAGCGACGATGATGTCGGTGTCGCTAGGGATACGGCGATCCGGATCCCGGTCAAAGAAGCGCCTGAAGCCTTCGTGGAAAACGCCTTCCTTGAAGTCGGCGATGATCTGACCTATGCCGTCTCGCAATTCCGGAGGGATATCCTCGATGTCGTAGAAAAAGTTGATCGTCCGACCTTCGTGTTCGATGATGCCGCGCAGGGTCATGGCCGCCAGACCTCCCGCGCCGGAGAACGGCCCTGAAACCCCCGGGCGGCGAAAACCGCTCCGTAAGCTCCCACGTTGCGCAGCTCGATCCACGATCCCCGCAAACGGCCCAAATCTCGCGGCAGAGGGAGCATGACGTCGGCGGCGAGGATATCGAGGGGGTGGCAAAGATTGCCGAATATCCGGCAGCGGCGCGAGATGCGGCTCCCTGCGATTGCGTGCAAAACCATTCGATGAGGACCGATCAGGGCGGGGCGCAAAAGATGATGGATGCCGCCGTCGACGAAAATTTGGACCCACCCATCCCTCTCGCGCCAATCGAGGACCGGGGTCCAGTACGAAGCGGCCGGGGCGGCGACATACGTTCCCGGCTCGAAGATCAGCCGGCAGTTTCGGGGGAGGAGAGCCTTTTTCTTGGCCAAGACGGCGGTTAAGGGGGAGAGGTCTAGGCAGCGGCCGGTGGCGTAATCCACGCCGAATCCGCCTCCGAAATCGAGGCAGCCCAGGCGGAAATCGTGTGTTCGGGACACATCGAGGGCCGTGTCCACGGCTCGAGTCAGAAGGGCGGCCATTTCCGCCGAGCGAACGACCCCCGCCGCGGAAAAAATGTGCAGACCCTCAAGGCGCAGGCGCTGGCTGTTCCTCACGGCCTCCACCGCCGCGCCGACTTCTTGGGGCCTGAAGCCGTATTTTGCGCACGGGCCGGTAAAGGCGAAATAGCCCCCTGCGTCTCTGGGAGTCCGGGAGGACTGCGTGCGGGGAGTGATGCGTAGAAGCACGGGAACGGACCGCCGTCTGAGCGTGCGCGCCGCGGCGTCGAGAGCCTCGATTTCTCGCAGGCTTTCCAAGACGAAAAAAGCGATCCCGGCGCCAAGCCCTGCGCGCAGATCCGCGCTCGTCTTGGCGGGGCCGGTCATGAGGATGCGCCCTGCTGGAATGCCGCAGGACAGAGCCCGCTTTAATTCCTCGCTCGAGGAGACGTCGGCGCCGAGACCGGCGGTTTTCACCAGGCTCAGAAGGCGGGGCGAGGAATTAGCCTTGACCGCGTAGAATAGGTCGGCATGGCCGCGACTGAAAGATTTAAGCCGCGAGATTTGCCGACGGAGCGCGCTTTCCGTGTAAACAAAGGAGGGGGCCTCGAGGCGCATCTTTTCTATCGTATCAAAGAAAAAGCGGGGGTCGCTAGAAAATCAAACTGCACGGTTGGCCGATCGTGATGGACAACGCCTCAAGATTATGATATCTAGAACACATATGAAAATCCGATGGCTTCTCTCGTGCGTCTTCTTCGGCTGTCTCCCGGCGTTTGCGGTGAGCGCTCAGGCGGTCTCCGCGGACAGTGCGCTTTCCATCATCGATTATTCATCGTCGAAGGCGGCGCCTTCGTTCCAGGCCGACCCCCTCGGTGACAAGCGTCTTCTGTATAAATCCGATGCTTATGCCCTGTACCTCGTGCAGTCGCCCTCGGGAAAGCCTTTCCCCTTTTACCGGAATCAACACGAGTTTCTCGATTTTCACCTTTCATCTTTTGCGAGACGAATTGACCTCGGCGGCGGCAAAGAGATCAAGGAGTGGGTCGCCGAGGGCGAGACCGTCTTGTACTCCAAGGGCGTCATATTGGGAAACTGGACCGCCGTAACGAAGGATGATGTTTGGCGGACCCTGCAGATTCAGGCCCCGCCCAGCGCGCTAGAACTGGTGCCTTTCGAGGAAGGCCAGGCCTTCCGAAAAAAGCAAGCGTCATCCAAGGGGTTGCTGTCTTCGGCGAACCTCAATAAGGCGCTCAAGTCGACGCCTCGTTCGGGCTCCCGCTCGGTTCCCGTCGTTCTCGGGGAACGAATTCATTCTTACGCCATCGGAGGCTCGCAGCCCTTCAAGCTCAAGCCCGCGCTGGGAGACGAGATTCTGATCGTTCACGCGGGAGGGGCCCAAGTGTCCATGCGGGGCGGGAAGGCTTCCCTTGTGCGCAAAGGGCAGATTCTGCGCATCCCGTCGTCTTTGAGTGGAGAAGTCACCGTGACTCCCGAGGACAAGAGCGGCTTCGCGGCGCTTCATATCGTCATCATGAATTGACGTCCAAGGAACAGAAGCGGGACGTCACGCGCCGGGCGCGTCGGCGGCGATAAAATCTCCTAATTTCTTTTCGAGGCCGCTGAACTCTCCCCGAAAGCGCTCGATGAGCGGGAGAGCGGGGGCTTGAAGGGTGCCGAGCCATTGCTCCCGGCAAGCGCAGCTCCAATCCTGGGTTCGAAAAAATTCCGCTCCCTTGGCGGGTCCCCATTCGGAGTAGAGATCGGCCAGCGTGCGCAACGAAGCGCTGAGTCTTTCGGTGCATTGCGGGCAGCCTTGCGCGCGCCGCAGGATGGGGTCCGAGGCCTCGAACCCCATGGGGAAGGCCTTGAGGGAACCCGAGGCGTAGAGGCGGTTGAGGGCTTCTATCGTCGCATGGATCGAGACCGGGGAGAAGCGACCCATCCGGTAAAGGACATTCCCCAGGTACGATGCGCTCTTGATGTTGGTCGTCATCAACACGGTTCCGCAAACGCCCGCACCGAGGACGGCCTCCACTGATTCAACGGCGGATACGAGTGATTCCAGTTCGGTGAGAAACGGCGAACCTAGCACGATGTGGGCCTCGAGTCCTACATTGTAGCGCGCGGCCAGGTCGACCGTTTGGCGCAAGGTCCCGAGCGCGTCGATGGGGTAGCCTTTGTTCAAGAGGGTCTCTCTCACAAAATCGTTGACCGCCTCGATTCCCACGCCGATTTCGACGCGGATGTTCGGGGCGATGCATTCGCGTAGTTCCTGGAGGGATTGGGCGTTGATATCCGAGAGCCTTGATTCAAATCGATAGGTGGCGTGCGCGCCCCGCGCGATGAAGGGCTGCAGAATTTTTCCCGCTCCCCGAAAGAGCTTCAGGCGCGAGATTCTCGGCAGGGACCTCTCATGCAGGGTCATCGCCGAGCCCAAGTTGACGGCATAGATGTTCCTGCCTTCTCTGAGCGCCTTGAGAGAATCATCCTCGATGAACGCCAAGGCTTCCTCGATCGTTTCATCGAGAAGCGTTCCGGTCGGGGGATCGAAATCCGGGTGCTTGCCGTACCCGTCGCAGACCGCGCATCCTCCCGCTTCATCAAACCATGGGCAGCCCGTCGCGATCCATGCCAGCATGTTGATGCCGGTGAAGTGGAACCCCCAGCGTTTGGGAAACTGGGGAGCGGAGGGAACGCTCATGAGCAGACGCCTCATCCTGGCGCGAAGCGCGGCGTCTTGCCAGAGGGGGATGGCGCCGCGCAGGCTTTGCGCCGCTTTGTCCCAGGCGGCGGAGTCAATCGTGGGTTGGGATTTCATGCGTGCTGGTGATAGTACAACGGAACGCACCGTCATATCCACCCGTTCTGGCGTGTGGAATCAGGCTGGGGACAAATACTATAAAGCCTTTGTGAGCAAGAGCGAGCAGCACGGGCCGGCCGGCGTTCCGCCAGATGAGTGGCTGGCGGCGGCCAAGAGCCTGCGTCCCGAGTTTCCGGACGACGCCATGCGCGGGTATCGACGTCGTTTGGGACGATTGATTCAAAGCGTTCCTCGCGGAGCCGAAGAGACCGTTCCCTGGGTCCACTACAAGATGGGCAGCGGAAACATGGTTTGGATCCCGACGGGCTGCGCGTGGTTCGATGAAACCGGGGGATGCGTCGTGTGCGACGGTTACGGGAAAAATCCCCTGTTCTCCCGCGATCCCGGCGCGTTGGACAAGGCCATCGACGAAGCTTTAGCCTTTTGGGCCGAGGACGCGCGAAAAGCCCTGGCGGCCGGGGTCAAGCATTATCAGATCATCATGACTTCGGCCACGGTGTTCGACGATCACATGTTCCCCGCCGCTTCCCGCGTCAAGATGTTCAAGGGCATCTCAAAAATTCTTCGGGCCTACCTTGACGAGCGACCGGGAGCCACGACCTACTATCACTTTGAATCGCGGTTGTCGGACTACAATGAGGGGGCTTTCGCGGAGATTCGCCGCTGTATTCCTCGACCCACCCAGCTTTGTTCATCGGTGGGCATCGAGGCGTCTAGCCCCTTCGTGCGCAACGTCATCATCAACAAAGGAACTTCGGACGACATCATGGCGCGGCTGAAAGCGGTCGTCGAAATGGGGGCCCGGGAGGACGTCGGGATTCAAGGGAACGCGTTGCTGGGCATTCCTTTCTTGACCGAGCTTGAATCCATGGCCTCGGTCGTCGAAACGACGATGGACATCCTGGACGCGGGTTGCATCATGGCGGGTCTCATGACGAGCAATCTTAAAAAAGCGTCTTATATCGGACGATATCTTAATGAAATCGGGCATTTTAATCCGCCCTCGATTCATGCGACCGTCGCGGTCATGCGGCTGCTGTTGGACCGGGGTTATGGGAACATTTTACCCCTGGGGTTTACGAAAACCTCTCTCGTGAAGCGCTTCGCCGCGGGCTGCGAGCGATGCACCGATAAAATCGCCCACGCAATTGATTCCTACTTGATCGGGGTCACGAGCGAGGGAATCCCAACCGCCGAGGAGCGTTTCAGGAGATCCGATCTCGATTGCGCCTGCCGTCAGTCATGGCTGCAGTCGATAACCGCTTCCCGCGAGCCTCTATCGGATCGTTTCGAGTCCGAACTCGCCGAGGTGGAAAGAAAAATCTCCCGATTGCTGGGCGGTGGCTTGGAGACGAAAAATCCGGGATGATCTCCTGACGCGCGCTTCAACGCGCGATGACAACGTGGAGGCCGGAGTAGCCATCCTTGCCTTCGGGAGTGATCGTGATCTTCTCACGGCAGGCCGAGGGGATTCGAATGATATGCCCCTTTCTTATGAGAGACGACTTTCGCTTAGACTGGGAAATCCGAGCCGTTCCCGAGAAGACGATGAGAATCTGGTCTCCCGACACGGATTTTAAGTTCACCGGACCGTGGCCGTCGCCCAGCGCGGAGGCCTGGAGCGTCCGGGCGAGAAGAGAGGGGATCGGTTTCGACGCGGGCTTTAGGCTGAGTTGGGAGAACAACCCTGCCGTGGAGCGAAGGCCGCGGCGAACGGACATGCCCTCCTCGAAGGGTACGGGTTTTTGCGGGCTTCCTGGAGCCTGCACTTGAAGGGTTTCCCAGAACATATCCGCAGACGCGGCGGTGAAATTGCCCAGGATGATATTTTTACGGTACAAGACGACATCGCCTGGGGAGACCGGTTCTACGATCTCCCCTTCGACGCCCCGGTTGATCCTTCGCTGGAATGAAGACAGGTGCAAATCGAGGAATTCCGCGTCGCTTTGATAGAAGGGGAGAAGCCTGTTGGCTTGCGTGTGGGTGTAATAAACCGAATAGGAGTCGCAGGAAAAAAGCGTCCGCCGTTCTCCAAAAACGGCGTTTTGGATGACGGCCAACTCCTCCAGGCGCTGGCTCCCGGCAGCCAATTCCGGCCACGAAAAAAAACGGGCGGGGAAACGAAAGGAATCGCTGGGCGGCATGATCTTTAAGCTAGCAGAATCTCTCGGGCCTGTCCAGTCATATCTCCCCTCGTCCGCGGGCAACCGCGAGGAAATTCCCTATGACCAGGGCATCGAGACGTCCTCTGAGAAAAGTGGAGACGGCGTCTTCCGGCGTGCAGACGATGGGTTCCCCGCTGAGATTGAGCGAGGTGTTGAGCAGGATGGGCACGCCGGATATCGAACCGAAGCGGCGGATGACGTTCCAGAACCTGGGATTGGCCGCGCGCGACACGATTTGAACTCGGGCCGAGTCGTCGACGTGGGTGACGGCGGCGAGTCGGCCGGTCCATTCGGCGCGGACCCGGGCTACGAGCAGCATGTGAGCGTATTCGTGCTCGTCTCCAGGAGCGACATGAAAATAGGTCGAGGCCTTTTCAGAGATCACGGCCGGAGCAAAGGGCAGAAATGAGTCGCGGCCTTTCACGGCCGCGTTGAGGCGGTCGCGAACGCGGGCGTCGCGAGGGTCGCCGAGTATGCTGCGATGCCCCAGAGCCCTCGGCCCGAACTCCATGCCGCCTTGAAACCAAGCCACGATTTGCCCTCCCGCGATGCGGCGCGCGGCCTCCGTCGCGACGGCTTCGCCCGAACGCAGCCTCCGGAAGCGGAGTCCACCGTGCTGGCGCAGAGCGCGGGCGATGCGCTCGGCTCGGAAGGAAGGACCCCAATAAGGCATTGACATGCGGCCGAAATGTCCGGAAGGCATGTGTTGGGCGCGCGCGTAGAGAGCCGCTCCCAGGGCGGTCCCATCATCTCCCGCGGCGGGCTGAATGAACATGCCGGAAACGTGGAGCGCCTGTTTAATGGCGGCGTTCGCCCGGCAATTGAGGGCCACGCCCCCAGACAGACAGAGGTTTTCAGCTCCAGTTTCCTTTTTATAGTGAGACAGTATGTGGATGAGCGCCCGTTCCAGCGAGTCCTGTAAACCGCGCGCGATGTCCTGATGGCGAGGTTCGATCGCGGCTCCCGGAAGACGGGGAGGACCGAAGATCTCGGCGAGTGATTTCAGGCTTTCGCTAAATGATTCTCTCTGTTCGGGAGAGCGGTTGGCGCTCAGCAAGGAGACGGCGTAGCCGCCGTCGTCTTGGAGCCTGACGATATCGGAAAAGGCTTGGCGGTAGGTTCGGGGATCGCCGTAGGAGGCCAGTCCCATCACCTTGAACTCGTCTAGGAACAGGGAGAAGCCCAAATAATGGGTGAAGACGGCGTACAACAGGCCGAGGGAATCGTCCACCGAGATTTCGCGAAGCATCCGGATCTTATTGCCCTGGCCGAGATACACCGTGGCGCTTTGACGTTCCCCGCTGCCGTCGCTGACCAGAATCAGGGCATTGTCGAAGCCGCTCAAATAGAAACAGCTGGCGGCATGAGCCAAATGATGGGGAACGCAGGTCAGCTTTTTGCCTAGATTCGAGCCCGGAAAAAATTCGCGGAGCTTGTTGGCGAGGGCCAGCGATGAGTACACGGCGTCAAAGCGATCCGCGGAGGCGTGGCCCGCGGCGACCATGCGATCGCGCAGCGCGTCGTAGGCGAATCCATGAGCCACGAAGTCCACCTCATCGAGGGATATTCTTGAGCGCCTGAGGCAATAACGCGCGGCGTCGAGGGGGAATTCTCCGCAGGCTTTGCGCCGATTGAATCTCTCCTGCGCCGCCGCCGCGGCCACTCCGGCGTCGGTGACGAGGGCGGCGGCGGAATCGAAACCCTGGGCGTTGCGATACATCCTTGGGTCTAGATGCGGGAATTCTTTTTGCTTGGCGGCGACGCTGCCATCAAGACCGCTGAGGCCCAAGACATTCATCGGCGACAATGTTATCATTCTTGCCCATGAGCATCGCGCGAAACCCATGATGAGGCAGGGGGCGTGTCTGCCGGCGCTGTTTGAAGAGCAGGCGCGTCGGACGCCTTCCGCCGTCGCCGTCGAGCTCGGCCGGGACAAGTTGAGTTATCGGGAGCTCAACGCCAGGGCCAACCAGGTCGCGCATGAATTAAGGTCCAGGGGAGTCGGCCCTGAATTCATCGTCGGCATCTGCCTGCATCACTCATTTCAGATGCTTGCCGGGCTGCTGGGAATCCTTAAAGCCGGGGGGGCGTATTTGCCTCTGGATCCCACCTATCCTCGGGAGCGGTTGGCGATTTTTTTGGAGGACGCCTCTCCCCGCATCATCCTCGTGGCCCCGGACACGCAGGGATGTCTGCCCCCGCACAGCTCCGAGGTGATTGTTCTGGAATCCGATTGGGGCCGTCTGCAAGACGGGGAGGCTTCAGACCTCGACGTCGGGCTGGGGCCGGGACATCTGGCCTATGTGCCTTACACGTCGGGATCGACCGGGCGTCCCAAAGGCGCCGAGATCTGCCATGGGGCTCTGGTCAACTTCCTGGGCTCCATGCGGCGCGCGCCGGGGCTCGAGCCGGAAGATCGATTCCTGGCGTTGATGCCTCTGTCGTTCGATATCTCGGTTCTAGAGCTTTTTCTTCCGCTGACCGTGGGGGCGACGGTGGTGTTGGGCGATCGGAGCGCCTTGTACGACGATGATCGCCTTCTCTCGGTCGTTCGAAATTCCCGGGCGACGGTCATGCAGGGGGCGCCATACAATTGGAGCAGCCTTTTGCGCGCAGACTGGAAGGGCGATCCGGGGCTCAAGATGCTCACCGGCTGCGAGGCGATGCCGCCCGAGCACGCCGCGCGTTTGGCCCGGTTAGGGCGCTCCCTCTGGAACCTGTACGGCTTGACAGAATTGGCCGTGTGGTCCACCGTTTATCGTTATGAAGGGAGGCCGGGTCCGCTGCCCATCGGCAAGCCCATCGATCATACGTATGTTCGCATTCTGGACTCGAACCATCAGCCCGTCGCTGACGGAGACGTCGGAGAACTGCATATCGGCGGAACAGGTCTGGGCCGGGGATATCTCAACTCCCCGGAGTTGACCGCGGCGAAATATATCCCCGATCCATTTTCCCCCGAACCCGGAGCGCGCATGTTCAAGACGGGGGATGAGGCAAGGCTTTTGCCCGATGGGAATATCGAGTTCCTCGGTCGGAGAGATTTTCAAATCAAGTACCGCGGGTTTCGCGTCGAGCCCGGAGACATCGAGGCCGCCTTGGCGCAGCACCCCGGGGTCGTCGCCGGAGCCGCAGCTTTGGTAAAAAGTTCCGATGGAGAGGCCGCGCTGACGGCTTTCGTGGTTCCCCGCGGCGCCGAGCCCATAGAGCGCTCTCTGCACTCGTTTATGCTGCAGAAATTGCCCGATTTTATGCTTCCGGAGAAATACGTATTCCTGCCTCGTCTTCCTCTCACGCCCAGCGGGAAAGTCGACCGGCGCCTGCTGGCGACGGGCTCAGTCGTTTCCATTCCGCCCACGGCGGCATAGAACGATTCCCTCTCAACTTTTGGGTCATTCTGGGTATTGACTCGGGGCGGGAGTCCTGTTACACTGCCGGTTGAGAGGGGGCACCCGTGAAGGAAATCAATCTGCGTTTCGACGTTACGTTCAGCCCGAACTTCATAAGGAGCGCGGCCGTTCTGACGATGCTCCTGGCGGCGGCTCGCGAATTGGGTTCGGAAACCGTGTCGATCGCGACGTATTATCCGGCCCCTTCGGGGGTGTACACCCGCATCATCACGACCGGAAACACCGTGCTGGCCCGCGACAACGGCTCTGTCGCGATAGGGGGTGCTGTGTTGCCCATCGGGCAAACGAAATTGGCGGTTTTAAGCGGCCGAGTCGGCATCGGAACGTCGACTCCCGAAGCGGCTCTGACCGTCGTCGGCGGCCTGCAGGTCGGGGCCTTGGCCGGACCGTGCAATGCCCTTCTAGATGGAACGATGCGATGGTCGTTTGGCGACTTGCAGGTGTGCAAAGGCGGTACCTGGTCGTCGATTACGACCGTTCCTTAAGACGGCTGAATCGAACCCGCTGAAGCCCGCCCCACCCGGGGCGGGCTTTCCCATTCCCGAGAGAAACTCCGGCGATTCCGGGACCTTTGGTTCCTTGGCATAGGACCAAAGACTACGAACCCTGGTTCCTAATGGCCCAAGCAACATTCGGAGGGTCTGATAGAATTAACCCGTGGGAGCCGGGGGCTATCCGGCGTCCGCGGGTTCGTGGGTGCGGTTCACAGAAGTCTATTTATGAGCGAGGAGAGAATAATGAAAAAGATAGTTTGTTGTGCGGCGGTTGTCTTGGCGTTGGGCGTGTCGAACGCGATGGCGGGTGGGTTCGAAATGGTTGCCAAGAAGTGGGTTGTCGATGCGTTTCCCGGCGTTCTTCAAAATAACAATGCAGCCCTTAGGAAGTGCAAGACCGAAAACGCCGCAGCGATTGCTGCAGGGATTTCGGTTGTGTGCGTCTTTGACTACAAGGGCGTGACGTACACGGCCCACGTGCAATCCTATGGCGAGGGCATTGTCGTCAACGGCCTGGAGACCAGTTCCGCGGTCGCCTACTGCGACGTTCGCGCCGGCGGCTGCCCCGGAACCACGGTGAATCACTGGTGCGACGAGCGCCAGACCAACGTGTGCGAGGGAACTCCGACCGTTAGCAAATACTGCGGACCCCGCGGCGAAGGCTGCCCCTAAGTCCGAGCTAGAAACGCCCGAGTTCGCCCGAAGGAACGGGTGAACGAAGACAGTTGACGACCCGCAACGCCGGCCTGTACGGCCGCGTTGCGGGTCTGTCTTTTTTGTGCGGCCCCTCCGTTTCAATTCATTCCCACTCCCCAGCGCTTGTTTTTTTTGTTGACATTCATGACATGCGAATGATAGATTCCGCCATTCAAAAGGAGCGTAGGTCCATTGGCCCTGCCAGGTGATGAGGGCTTTCGGAGGCTCCCGGGAGGAAAGATGAAGCTGATTTCCGCGATTTTCGGCGTGGCGATTTCCGTCATGACGGCGACGGCTTACGCGACGGACCTCAACGTTTACGTCAAGAATGCCGCCGGCGTTCCTTTGCCGGGAGCCGGCGTCGTCGCCGTCCGTTTCGGCGATGGGGGCCCCGATGGGAGCGGCACGCGCATCGGCGTCGCCGATGCCGCGGGCCTTGTTTCGTTTTCCGGAGGCAACACCTTGGTGGCCGGAAGCGAGTACGACATTTTCGCGGGCACCCAGGGTTTTTTGCCCAGCCTGAGCGACCAGTTCAACGACCCGTCGCATCCGCGCATTATCGCCAGCGGCACCCTGGCCGATATCACCATCACCGTCTCGTCGGCGGGGGTCAGCGGGATAGGCCAGATCAACGTGGATGTCGAAGGCGCGACCCCCAACAGCCTTGTTTTCGGAGAGATTCGTCCGGCCAGCGGCTACAATCAGGAGGCGATGGCGCGCGGGGCGACGATGACCGACGGCGCGGGCAACGCGAACGCGGGCGCCGGCGGCGGGCCGATCGCGTTTCTCAACGTTCCTTATACCTCGACGACCTCTTACCGGGTGGAAGGATTCGATCCGGCCACCAGTAAGCGCTTCAGTTTCCCGGGAACCCAGGAGCTGGCGGCCTACCGCCCCTTGGCGCGCTACACCTCGGGAAGCGCGGATCCTCTGGAAAATCATTTGCTCAATTTCGCCAATGCCATCCAGCAGCAAAACACCCAAAACGTGAACCAGCAATTTGGAGTCACGGGCGAGGTCAGCGTGACCGGAGTGGTGATCGGCACGACGACCGCGGAGCCGATCATCCCTTATATTGGAGTCAACTTCTCCTTTATGAGAAGCACCGAATCGGTCTGCCAAGGCTGCCCCCAAGGCAGCCAGAACATTTGGGCCCATGTGGATGCCAGCGGCGGATTTCAACTCTCCGGACTGCAGAAGAATACCACCTACTATGCGCAGATTTACGGCGGCTGCGTCGGCGGCGGCAACCAGGCCTGCTACGACGGCTACAACAGCACCTGGACCTCGTACAGCCCGGCCACCAGCGCTCCTCTGGGGTTGAACGATTTCTACTACGCCGCCGCTCCGATCATCAAAAAGATCAAGCTCAATCGCGCCGCGGGCGGCACCGGAACCATGGCCGTCTATGTCAAGGACGGTCAGGGCCAGTTCCTGCCGCAAACGGGGGTCAGCCTCTGGCCCGACGGCATGCAATGGGAGACCGGAGGCAATTGCGCCGCGAACCAGAAAAGGAACAACCCCGGTTTGGCCAACTTCAACGGCCAGGCGACGACGGGTTACGTTCTCATCTCCAATCTTCCGGCGGGCAATTACAGCCTGCAGGCCTGGACTCAGTTCTCGCAGTCGGGAGGCACCCAGTTCAACGCGGGCCCGGACGGGAGCTTTTCCTGGGGGGGCAGCAACTGCCCCAGCGACGACTTTAGGCTCACCATCGATACGACCACCGCCAACAACGTTCGGATCTACGATGCGGCTGGAGTCCTCCTCCAATCGGGAACGTCGGTCACTATCAGCGTAACGGTTCCTCAACAGACGACCGGCTTGGTCAAGGGGACCTTGCAATTTCCCGGGTTGGTCGACTTGAGCGAAGATCCCATCAATATCACGCTGCAGCCTCGATGCAGCGCGGGACCCTGTTCCGGGGGAGGCTATCACGTCGTCAGCGGCAGCACCGGACCGACCTACAACTATGAGGTCCGCGTGGCCAGCGGCCAATCCTATTGGATGAACGTCACCTCCAATTATTGGGGCATCGTCCGCGTCGGCGGAGGCAACAACCAGATTACTCTGACCAGCACGGGAACGGCCATCGTGAACATGACGTTCGCGCCGGCCGGCCGCTTCCAAGGCAAACTGTATAAGCCCGGCAACGTGCTGTTCACTCCGACGTTTTCCCAAAACGACAGCGTGTCGGCCAACATCAATCTGAGCGGCCAGAATTCTTGGGGATGGGGTCAGGTCAACCAGGACGGGAGCTTCTCCGTCGGCGGTCTTTTGCCCGGCAAATACAAGGCTCGGGTCAACGGCTGGGGGAATTTCGCCTACACGGACCCGGATCCCGTCCCGGAGGTCACCATTGCCGCCAATCAAGACACCTACCGCGATCTCAACGTGGTCGAGGGAGTTCCCGTGCGCATTTTGGTGACGACCACTTCCCTTCCGGGGCTCAATTCGGTGGCATGTCCCAACACGGGAGACGACTGGGGGTGTCCCCCGGAGAGTTGGACGGTCATTCCCATGCCCAAGGGCATGAGCCTGAGCGAAAAGATGGGGCTTATCCTCGATGGTGGCCAGGAGGCCTCGGCATTCGCTTACGCGGTCAGCACCGGGAGCAACCGCTGCAACGGCCCCAGCGGGATGGTGGGATTTTGCATTCAATACAAGCCGGCACCTTCGGTCGCCGACTTCTATCTCCTCAGAAAAGGGGAGTTCGACAGTTCGGGCTTGGACCGGGTGCGCCCGTATTTCGTGGTCTTGAATTCCACGAAGAACGTGTCGTTGACCAAGTCGGCGTTGGATCCGTCTCCTTTCTATTGGGTCACCAAGCAATCCACGGTCAGCGTGATCAACCTCAATATGACTCCGGCAAATCCCGCCTTGGTCACGGGCGGTTCGGGTCAGTCGACGCTGAAAGGGACGGTGATCGCTCAAAACATCATCCGCCAAGTGGACTTCAATGCTTTGGGCGGAGATTTCAACAACTTCATGAAATATATCCCCATCGTCACGCTCTACGACTCATCCGGGGCGCTCAAAGCGGCGGGATTGGTGATCCCCGACCCGACGTGTTTCGACGAGCAAGGAGCCAACAACAGGCTGCTGGAGGAGTCCATCGCCGCGGGCAATTGGTCCGGATTCCTCTCCGCTTTCGGCAATTGCGTGGGAGGGTGGGGCTATGAAATCAGGGGCTTGAGCGCGGGGGAGGTGTATAAGGCGGTTCTCACGACGCCCAATTATCCTCCTTACGACAACAGAGTGACGATGGGGGTGGCGGGCTCGACGGTGACCTTGAATATCAACATGGACGTGGAGGTCGGTTCCGGAGCGACTTTGCTCGGCGTGGTGACCACCACCAATTCCGTGACCATCTCGACGGCCTTGGTCACGCTCGAGGCCCCAGGCTACAACAATGGCGACGCGAAGAGCTTCACCACGGGCAGCGCGGGCGAATATAAATTCGAGGGCTTGCCCAAGGGTACCTATAAGATCGGCGTGACCGCCTCCGGCTACTCCTTGGCCTTGAGCAAGATCGATCTCAGCGGGAATACGACGTTTACCCGCAACATCGCCTTGCGCGTCGCCGGAGGAACGATCACGGGAACGGTTCGCGCGGCGGCTTCTCGTGAACGTTTGTCGGGCGTTAAAATCTACGCCTACAACGACACGTTCAATGTCTTGAACCCGTCGTCCGAGCTTTCTCTTCATAAGACGGAAACCAGCACCAGCGGCTACTACTCGCTGGAAGGCTTGGAATCGACGGGGATCTACAAGGTGTTCGCGAAGGCTCCCGGCTATTTCATCGCCAGCGCCTCCACCGGCATGATCGCCGGAGTTCGCTCGGGCATCGACTTCCAGCTGGTCAAGAAGCCCCTGGACGTGGAGGTGTTCGCCCGCCGAGTCGGATCGGATTTTGAATTCACCGTGCTCAACCCCGGGGACTTCTCCGACGGCGATGCGTGGGTGGGAGGATCGCCGTTCGTCCTGGCCGGTTCGACGAACGTCGGCAACGGCTTCCAGGAGCAGATCGACAGCAGCGGCAACAAAATCCTGGTGCTGAAATATCCCGTGTCCGACCTGACGGCCGGCACGGATTACATACTGCACATCGAGGCGAAAGCGGGAGTTACGATCGCCGGCGTGGTCAACAAGAACGACGTGGTGACCAAGGAGGTGCTTTTCGGCCTCAACCGGTCGGGCTGCGCCAGTCAAGGCATCGACGACATCATGTTGGGAGACGATTCGACGGGGGATTTCGGCCATAACAGCAATCAAGCTCCCATCGACGTCACCGGCGCCAACGACTCGGCCCTCGGCGTGCCCGCCGGCGCCATGGTCGGGGTCTCGACATACGTGGTCCCGGCTCTGTCGATGTGCCAGCAAACCGCCGCGGCCTTCACTCCCGCCGCGGCAGTTCCCAGCGGAGCCTTCGTCAGCGACGTCTATCAGGTGACGTTGTCGAGCCTGAGCTTCACGAACAAGGGTTTCGACGTCAAGCTGGCCTATGACAAGTCCGCCTCCAACCTCACGGACATTGCGATTTACCACTACAACAGCACGACGGCGCAATGGGAGGCGGTCTCGGGCCTGCAGACGATCGACCCGGTCAAGGGAACGATCACCACGCGGGTGCAAGCCCTGTCGACGGTCGCGGGCTTGCCGAGCAGCCATTCGATGAAGGCCATGGTCTTGGGCGGCACCTACGTTCCAAACACCCGGTACCGAATCGCGGCGAGCGGAGACTCAGGGTCGTTCGCGATTTTGAGGCCTTCGCTGGCCGGAGCGGCTTACTCCGGCAGCGCGCTCAAAGTCTTCAACTTCCCGAACCCCTTCAATCTCTCCCCCAAGACGGTCTCCATCGTTCACGGGGGAGCGACCACGAGCTTGCCGACGACGGGAACGGTGATCAAATACGAGCTTCCCGCCGGCACCAACGGACCGGTGCGCATCCGGATATACGCGCAGTCGGGCGAACTGGTCGACGAACTCGACGAGGGCGACAAGACCGGGGGCAAGTATTACTACACCACGTGGGACGGGAAGAACGGCAAGGGCGTCAACGTGGCCAACGGGGTTTATTTCGGGGTCTTGTCGGTTCCCGGACAGAAAGCCAAGAACGGAACCTTTAAATTGGCTGTGGTGAAATAAGCGGGGTCATTTTGGATGGAGGATCATTCCATGGTTAGAAAAATCGGTTTCCTTTACCTGGCTTTCGCGGGAGCGTTCGTCCTGCCGGCCTCGGGGTTGGGTGTGGGCACGACGGGGGCTCAGTTTTTGAAGGTCGGCGTCGGGGCCCGGCCCTTGGCTATGGGCGGGGCGTTCTCCGCCTTGGCCGATGACGCGAACGCCGTCAACTGGAATCCGGGGGCGCTGGGAACGGTCGAGAGGCAGAACGTGACCGCCAGCTATAACACTCTGTTTCGAGACCAGTCTCAGGGGTTTTTAGGCTACGCCCGGCCCATAGGGGAGGGTAAAGGAGTCATCGGCGCGGGGGTCAATTATCTGACGGTGGGGAAGATCGAGAAGCGCGCGGGGGACACCGAAGATCCCGATTCAACCTTCAGCAACCAGAATTTCGCCGTGAACGTTTCTTACGGCAAAAGCAACGTCGCCGAGGGCCTTTCAGTGGGGGGGAACTTAAAATACATCCGCGAGGTTCTCGACACCTACAAAGGCAACGCCGCGGCGCTCGATTTCGGGGTCCTCTACAATACTCGGATCGACAATATGTCGATCGGCGGATCCCTGCGGAATTTGGGGACGAAGATCGGCCCCGACCCGCTGCCGTTGACGGCCAAAGGCGGCGTGGCCTACAAGGCGCTCGACAAGAAGTTGATCCTGGCTTCCGATCTGGACTGGTTGATGCTCGATCGCAAGCTCTATTGGGATTTGGGCGGCGAGTACTGGATTAATCGTGTTTTGGCCGCGCGCGCCGGGTATCAATTCGGGCGCGCCGCCGACAGGCTTGGCAGCAACTTGGTGGGATTCGCCTTCGGTCTAGGCATTTGGATC
>ERZ1292630.1657-Hain-H41-02um-R3-1657-length-21544-cov-22_pt1 | contig 21544 bp, 19 predicted proteins | sample MGYA00564408_ERZ1292630 | MGnify/ENA primary metagenome ERZ1292630 (study PRJEB36523, sample SAMEA6512641) | groundwater metagenome | collected 2019-01-08 | study: AquaDiva: Metagenomics assemblies of 32 groundwater samples
AAACCTACGGCAGATTTACAACAGAGGCCTATGAACGTGGATTTGGGACCACGGTCGGCAACGCGTTACGGCGCGTACTGTTGTCGTCGCTGACGGGCGCGGCAGTGACCACCGTGAAGATCGAAGGGGTCCTGCACGAGTTCTCCACGATTCCCGGCATCACGGAGGATGTGACCTCCATCATTTTGAATGTCAAAGGACTGCGGCTTGCGGTACATACCGATAAGCCGAAGACGCTACGTCTTAAGAAGAAGGGACCGGGTGAAGCAAAGGGGTCTGACATTATTCATGATGGGGATGTGACCATTTTGACTCCGAATCTCCATATTGCGACGTTGGACAAGGATGCCTCGTTCGATATGGAAATGACGGTGAATCACGGGCGAGGCTACGTGCCTGCCGAGCGAAATAAGGAAGAGGGGCTGCCGATCGGTGTGATCGCGATCGATTCGGTATTTTCGCCTATCAAACGAGTGAACTTTCATGTGGAGAATGCCCGTGTCGGTCGCATGACCGATTACGATAAATTGACCTTGGAAATCTTGACGGATGGGACCATCTCGCCTCGTGATGCCTTGTCCACGGCGGCCGGCATTCTGCGCGACCACATCGATATCTTTATCAATCCCGATGAGCGACTCGAAGGGCGCGCTGATCTTGGGAGTGATGAGGCGCAACGTGAGGTTAATAAGCATCTGTTCCGTAGCGTCAACGAGCTGGAACTGTCGGTTCGTGCTGCAAACTGTTTGAAGAATGCGAACATCAAGACCATTGCCGACTTAGTCCAGAAGACCGAAGGGGAGATGCTGCGGACAAAGAATTTCGGCAAGAAATCGCTCAACGAAATTAAAGAGATCTTGACGGAAATGGGGTTAGGGCTCGGTGTGAAGCTGGATACAGTGCAACAGAATAGCGGTAGCCCGAAGAGTGAGTAACGAAACAAGAGGGAACCAGTGCGTCATAGAAAAAATGGCAGACAGCTCGGACGAAAGACGAAACATCGGTGGGCTCTGTTCCGAAGTCTTGTAACGTCGTTGCTCGAACATGAGCGAATCGAGACGACGGAAGCCAAGGCGAAAGAAATTCGAGGATTTACGGATCGGATGATTACGCTCGGCAAGGAGGGAACATTGCCGGCTCGGCGGCAAGCCCTTGCATTTATCCGCAGCAAAGATGTCGTCTCGAAATTATTCAGCGACGTTGCAGTTCGATTTAAAGACCGCCCAGGCGGCTATACCAGGATGGTGAAGACGAGGCGGCGGATCGGCGATGCCGCGAAGCTTGTCGCGATTGAACTCGTTACCAGGCCGGATGCTGCATCGGCGAAGAAACAAGTACCTGCTACCTCAACTCCCGCGACTCCTGCCGCCGGCTAGATCTCCTGTCTGCGAGATTTAGTCGGCGCCGCGGCGCCGCATTATTATTCCGACGATTCCCTCACCTCATCTCTGTCGAGTAGACCATGCCGTGGTGAAGGCAAAAGTTTACTTGATATTGAGCCCATGCTACTATCGTGCCAGTCTTCTTCAGGCAACTAAAAAGGAAGCAGGGACAACGTGTGGCAACACTGGGTACGGAGAGGTTTGTTAGCGCTCAGTGCGGTGTTGGCCTGTTTCCTTGCCTATTTGCTCGTGACCAATTCGACTATGGTTCCTACCCCGACGGCGGCGGCGCCAGGCTCCATGGATGCAGCTGATGCCACGATCTCCCAGTTTACATTCACCCAAACCAAGGGCGATACGGTTCAATGGCAAGTACAGGCGCAAGAGGCGAGACTCTTTGAGCGAGACAAGCGGGCGATGCTCCAAGTCGTCGCGATCACACTGTTTGGCCAGCAGGGAAAAGATTTGACGTTAACCGGAGATGAAGGGACGTTGGATACGGAGACGAAGAACTTTGTGCTCGCAAACCGATTGGAGCCGCTCGTGATTCACACCGAGAGCGGGTACGTGATCTATACCAACCATCTGGCTTGGACTGACCAGACAAGAGAAATTCGCACAGAGGATCCTGTTCGTATCGTCGGGCATGGGTTAGAGGTGACGGGGCGTGGGCTACTGGGACACTTGGACCGAGAGGAATTTGAAGTGCTTGAGGATGTACATGTGGATTTGGTTCCTGCTTCTTAATTTATTCCCGTTTGGGATAGCTTCATTGAGCGAATCGGCCGACGCCGCCCTTCCCAAGGGTAGTGTTGATCGAGCGGTGAGCACGACCATTACAGCCAAACGGATGACCGTAAAAAATCAGGATAGCCAAGCGATATTTGAGGGAGCAGTTGTGCTGACTCGTGGGTCGTTGGTTGTCTATTCCGATCGCATGGTGGTGATGTTTCGCGTGCAAGACTCACCCGTGACTGATAACCCGAAAGGGCCTGAGGTCGTCAAGGGTGCCGTACCTTCGAAAGGGCCCGATGCCGTGCCGGCTGTGTCCAATCGTTCAGTCAACAGGATTGAAGCGACCGGTCGAGTGAAAATCGAGAAGGACTCGGGGAATGCGACCTGTGAAAAAGCTATTTACTACCATGATGGTGATAAGATCGTCCTGACGGGCGACCCGGTGGCCTGGGATAAGGGAACAAGGGTCAGCGGCAAGCAAATCACGATGTTTTTAGCAGAGGATCGGAGTGTGGTGGAGGGAGGCTCGCATGTGCGGATTGAGCCGGATGGGGGGGGGATCAAGTGACCGTACCGGTTCAAGCGAATGCGCTGTCGTCCGGTACTGAAGTGAACAGGACAGAAGGGGCCGGTTTATGCGCGACGGGATTGGTGAAAAGTTTTCGCGCGCGCAAAGTCGTGAAAGGCGTCTCGATCGAAGTCCGCGCCGGAGAAGTCGTAGGTGTGCTGGGACCCAATGGGGCAGGCAAGACCACCATCTTCGACATGATCGTTGGTCTGTGCCAGCCTGATGAAGGGGCGATCTCGCTCGGTGAAGAGGTGATCACGGATCTCCCGATGTACAGACGGGCGCGGAAAGGAATCGGGTATCTGCCGCAAGAATCGTCTGTGTTTCGACGCTTGTCGGTTGAAGACAATATTCTGGCAATTCTTGAGATGCTGGACTACTCTCGGTCAGAACGTCGTGACCGGGTCGATGCTCTTCTCAAGGAACTGGACCTGAGCCATATTCGAGCGAGCATGGCCTATGCGTTGTCTGGTGGGGAACGTCGGCGGTTGGAAATTACGAGGGCGCTCGCGACGAGCCCGTCATTCATGTTGCTGGATGAACCCTTTGCAGGGATCGACCCGATTGCCGTCGCTGACATACAACAAATTATTACCCGATTGAAAGAAAAGGGAATCGGCATTCTGATCACCGATCACAATGTCCAGGAGACGCTGTCAATCACAGATCGGGCCTACATCATCAACGAAGGGTTGATTCTAGAGGCCGGGTCTCCTGAGTCCATCGTCAAGAGCGAAACGGCCCGAGCGGTCTATCTGGGGGAACGGTTCAAGCTATGATGCGTAAGGATCGTCGCGTATGAAGCTCAGACTCGACCTTCGACTGAGTCAAAAGCTGATCATGACTCCCCAATTGCAGCAGGCAATTAAGCTGCTGCAATTGTCTCGACTTGAACTCCAGCAGAGTCTCACGCAGCATTTGATGGAAAATCCGCTTTTGGAAGACCTCCCTGCTGAAGCGGAGGACAGCGAAGCCACAAGCGCAGAGGAGAAGGCGGAAGATGCGGCGGCCTCAGCGGATAGTGAGCCGTCGAATGCGGAGGAGTCGACTCCCGAAGAACGGGATACGCCGGATGAGGTCTCAGCGGCTGGTTGGGAAGAGTACTTTGGAAGCGATCGTCGGATTGGTGGGTCCGAGTCTCAGTCGTCCTCTCAAGATGAATTTCCCTCCTATGAACAAACCATGGCGAAGGCGACCTCCTTGGAAGACCACCTTCTCTGGCAACTATCGTTTTCCGGTTTGTCCGATCGTGAAAAGGGGATTGGGCGGTTGATCATCGGAAACCTTGACGATGACGGGTATCTGCGCATGTCTCTCGCAGAAATGGTCAGCGGAACTGACTTCACCGAGGTTGAAGGAGAGTCAGTTCTGAAGGATGTTCAGAGCTTTGATCCGACGGGAGTGGCGGCGCGCGATCTGGCGGAATGCCTACTCTTACAGATCGGGCATTTGGGGAAGAGTCCGATGGGGTCATTAGGGGCCAGACCCGGTGCCTTGAAGGGGTCGATTGTTGAAGCCATTGTTCAGCACCACCTCAAAGACTTGGAGAAGAAACAGTATGCGAGAATTGCAAAAGCCCTCGATGTCACAGTAGAAGAGGTTTTTCAAGCGACCAAGGTCATCGAAGTGCTTGAGCCGAAGCCGGGGCGGCCGTTTACGAATACCCAGAACTATGTAATTGTCCCTGACGTGTTTGTCGCCAAGAATGAAGGTGAATGGGTAGTATTGCTGAACGATGACGGGCTGCCCCGTATGCGGATCAGCCCCTACTATAAGCAGATGATGGGGGCAGGCGAGAACGGGTCGGAGGAGACAAAGGCCTATCTGGATGAAAAGCTTCGGGCTGCGCAATGGGTCATTCGGAGCATCGAGCAACGGAATAAGACAATCGTAAAAGTAGTGTCGAGTATCGTGAAGTTTCAGGAGCAGTTCTTTGAGAAGGGTGTGGAGCATCTGAAGCCGTTGGTGCTCAAACAGGTGGCTGAAGATATTGGGATGCACGAGTCGACAATCAGTCGTGTGACGGCCAACAAGTACATGTATTGCCCGCAAGGGTTGTTGGATCTAAAGTTTTTCTTTAACGCCGGCCTGCAGCGAGCGGATCAGCCCTCCGACATGATGTCGTCCGTGACGGTGAGGGAGATGATTCGGAAGATGGTGGCGGAGGAAGATGCCCGCCACCCCCTCAAAGATGAAGAGATCGCAGCGCGCCTGCTTACACAGCAGGTTGTGATCGCGCGACGGACAGTGGCCAAGTATCGGGCGGAAGAACATATTCCCTCCGCGACTCAACGCAAGCGATTTTTTTAGCAGGATGCTGAAAAAGCCCACCAGCGGCGTTCTCGCATCGCTCAGAGGCTCAACGTACCGAAGCGTACGCCTCGCCTCCTCGCTCGCTGCGGCCTTGCTGAACGGACTTTTTGAGCATCCTGATCACGGCTCTTTCGTTGTACTAAATCTACAGGCTATTGAATTCCACCGTGCCACAATAGTTTTTCCGCAGCCTGTTAGACCTTCCCTGTCCAGCTGCGTTTGTAGTTGGTTCTTATCTGGTGCTTCCCCCGGTGCTATGGATGCTCAAAATCAATCAGCATAGCTGACTGACAGAGGGGCCGAGGTTATTCAGCTTGAAAGGACGAACACCTATGAAGATTACAGGACGACGCCTCGTTATTACGCCGGCGCTCAGACAACATATCGAAAATCGGTTTGAGAGGCTGGCGCGGTATGAAGTGAAGCTGAGCCACCTGGAAGTGATCCTGGGTGTGAGCAAGCTTCAGCATTGTGCGGAGGTCGTTTGTACAATGCAAGGGAGGAGGATTCAGGCAAAAGCTTCGACCCAGGAAATGTACGCGACGATCGACCAGCTCGTAGACCGCTTGAGCGTCCAGATACGAAAACATAAGGAACGCCAGACTGATCATAAAGAACCGATAAAGAGGTCGGTGCGTAAGGCTCCGCGCCAGGCTCTTCGTCAGGAAGAGGAAGAGCTTGAAGTTATTCGTCCGGTTCGGGTTGTTCTGACTCTGGAGGATGCGAAGCGCCGGCTCGATCCTCTGCCTGGTTCGTTGGTGGTGTTTACTGCGCTGTCTTCGGGGAAACTGCAGATTCTTCAGCGTGTCGATCGTGATCGTGTGGTCCTGATTGATCCGTAAGGGGTAGCAGGCATGGCAGGACTAAAGTTGGTGGTGATCAGTGGTCTTTCTGGATCAGGGAAGTCACATGCCCTCAAATGCTTCGAAGACGCAGGGTATTTCTGCATTGATAATTTGCCTCCGGCCCTCCTGCCGACTTTTGTCGAGCTCTGTCATCAGCAGGGGGGCGAGATTAAAAATGTTGCGCTCGGCATCGATGTTAGAGAGCGCGTGTTCTTTTCCGATCTGGTGGGGATTCTTGAGCGGGTGAAGGTACTTGGTCATGCGGTTGAGCTCATATTCTTTGAGGCTCGTGAGGAAGTCTTGGTTCGCCGGTTCTCGGAGTCTCGGAGGCCTCATCCACTGTTGCCGCAACTTCCTGTATTGGAGGGAGTACGTTTTGAAAAGGAGCGTCTTGCTGATCTTCGGCGCTACGCCGACCGGATTGTGGATACATCGGACTTGACGGTGCATGAGTTACGTGAACTGTTGATCAGACAGTTCAGGCAGGAAGGCACGCCTCAGCGGTTAACCATCTCGCTGGTAACATTTGGCTACAAGTTCGGTGTGCCGTACGATATCGACCTCCTGTTCGATGTCCGGTTCTTGCGGAACCCATTTTTTGTTCCTGACCTCAAACCATTAACCGGGGAAGACTCGCGAGTGCGAACCTATGTGCTGACTGATCCCGATGCCGTCGCATTCATCGGGCAGCTGGAAGGCCTCTTTAAATTCCTCGTGCCTCTCTTCGAACGAGAACGTCGCAGCTATGTAAATGTTGGGGTTGGCTGCACCGGCGGACGCCATCGATCTGTGGCGATTGCTGGACGACTTCAAGCAAGTTTTTCTGCGCTGGGATATCAAGCGACTGTCACGCATCGTGATATCAATAGGTAATAATCCAGGGACCCGCTAGGCCAATCCTCCCGCCACCATCCCCTTTGTTTCTAAGCATGTGCAGGGAAAGCGATTTCCTTGACAGGTAGAGCATCTACACTATACTTAGCTGACGGGCAAAGCCGCTCCTCAGTGTAGAGGCGTCATTCGATGTGTGCCGGCTGTGATTCAGGCCCAAATCGTCCCTCAAGCAGGGGTATGTTGAGCGGAGGGTAGCCCACAGGTGAATAGCGAGAATGGGTTAGGGACACATTCAGGCTTTGGAGCGTGGAAGTTTGATGGGATGGGGATATATGGCCATGAATAACAGTCTGCGAGAAAATCACATAAAGACTTGCTCTGTACGGATAGTCATGTACAGTCAGGGGCACGTATGCTGAGTTCATTCAAAGGTCTTGCCGAAACTGATCTGTTCTCGATGTTCACCCGGAAGCGACAGCTCGTCGGGCTGGATATCGGGTCGAGCGGGATCAAGCTTGTCCAGTTGAAGGAGAACCGAGGGCGATACATTCTCCAAAAGTTTGGTTTCAAACCACTTGAGCCGGAAGTCATCGTTGACGGTACAGTGATGGATGAAGGGCGGGTGGTATCGGCGATTAAAGAATTGTTCGAGGAAACGAACATCAAGGTGAAGCAGGTCGCCGTGTCGATTTCCGGCCATGCGGTCATCATTAAAAAGATCAGCCTGCCGCCGATGCCTGATGAGGAGTTGGAGGGGCAGGTGCGGCTTGCCGCGGAACAGTACATACCTTTCGACATTAATGAGGTGAACATCGACTTCAGTGTGTTGCCCTCTACCGAGGCCGCGGGGGATACACAGGGAGAGATGTCGATCATTCTTGTCGCAGCCAAGAAAGACAAGATTAATGAACTGACAGAACTCGTCAAGGGGGCGGGGCTGGTTCCGATCGTCATGGATGTGGATGCCTTTGCGATCGAAAACATGCACGCGATCAACTATCCTGTTTCACAGGACGAGACGACTGCGCTCGTCAATATTGGCGCCAGTGTCATGAATATCAATATTGTTCGAGGCGGCACTTCATTGTTCACGCGTGATATTCCCATCGGGGGAAATCGCTATACGGAAGCCATTCAACGAGAAGTGGGCATGTCCTACGATGAGGCAGAGGAAACGAAAAAAGGCGCGCGTTCGGCCGGGAGTAATCAGGCCGCGGTGACCACGGTTGTCGACAGTGTCAATGCCGAGGTTGCGTCGGAAATTGCGCGGACTGTCGATTATTTCAAGTCAACCATGGCGGACGCGGACGTTCAACAGGTTCTCTTGTGCGGAGGGGGCGCTCAGATAAAGGGCCTGGTCGTCCAGTTGAGAGATCGAATGCAGGCCGTAGTCGAGGTAGCGAATCCCTTCAGCGAAATCGATACTTCAGGGAGCGATTTTGATCAGAGCACATTGGCCGAATTGGCTCCGCTGGCCGCAGTGGGAGTTGGATTGGCTCTCAGATCGATAGGGGACCGATGATTCGCATTAATTTATTGCCAGGGCCCAAGGGGCATAAGGCGAAGCCTCAGTATGACGTCAGAGCGCAGGCGCTGTTGGGTGTAGGGCTGTTGTTCGTCACCCTGGCAGGATGCTGGTGGTACTCGGCGTCACTCGATGACGAGATAGCCATGCGGCAGACCGAAAAACTCGACAAGGAGAAGCAGGTCGCACAGCTGAAGGAGCAAGTAAAGCAGGTCTCTGATTTTGAAAACAGGAAGAAAGTGCTGGAAGACAAAAACCGTATCATCGACGAATTGGAAAAGTCACGTGTCGGCCCTGTCAAGGCTCTCGACCATGTGAGTCAAAGTCTGGATCCGCTGAAGGTGTGGTTAGTGAGAATGGCGGTCACCGGGAAAGAGGTCGATCTTGAAGGTCGTGCAGCAACCAACGATGATGTGGTGGAATTCGTGAATAATCTGCGCCGGACCGACTATTTTTCGAATATCAATCTTCAAGAAAGTCGCGCCGCGGTGGAGAGCCAGCTCAATATCTATCAGTTCAAACTTGGTTTCCGTCTCAAAGGGTAAGAATCATGAAGCTGCCTTCTATAAATCTTGACCTATTGCGGTCAATCCCATGGGCTCAGAAGGTGGGGCTTCTTGTAATGGTTCTTGCAGGGATTATCGTGGGCTTCTACTACTATATAGCCGAGCCAAAATCTGTAGAGATTGCAGGGCTTCAGGGGGCAATTGGCACACTCGATAACGAGATTCAAACATTGACCATCAAAGTCAAACATCTTGATGAACTTATTGCCGCCAGCAAGCAACTGGAGATTGAACTCGCGAAAAAGAAAGAACGACTGCCGCCTGAAGAGGAAGCGGTCATGTTGCTTAAGCAGGTGTCGGACTTGGGGATTCGCCTTGGACTGGATATTAAGCTGTGGAAACCGAGTCCCAAAAGCGAGGATTCATCGAAACTCTTTGTCCGCATGCCGGTCAATGTAGAGGTTTCAGGCGGCTACCATACCGCAGCCTTGTTTTTCGACCGGATCAACGCGTTGCCTCGAATTGTAACCGTGTCTGGCCTCAAGATGGGATCTCCGAAGCTTGAGAAGGGACGGGTTGTCACACAGACCGTGTTTGACCTTATCGCCTATGCGGCGCCAGAGGAAACCAAGTTGGCCGCGGCGGTTCCTGGAGCGGCTCAAAAGAAATAGGGACAGAGTCTTGGATATGTGTGAGGTCATGAGCGATGAGTGCCAACTGTGAAAACTGGCGATTGACCATGAAGACGATAAGCATGGTTCTGATTGGATGTGCCGGACTGCTGGCCGTAGCCGCCATGGGGTTTGCTGCGCCGGGCATGAGTTCTCATGCCGGACAAATTAACCCACTGCAGCAGGATGCCTTAAAAGTTCCTCCTCTCAACGATGTGCCGCGGCACGCACCATCTTCAACCGTAGCAGTGGCGCCTGGCAGTGAGAATGCTCAGCCAGCTGCACTCAATCCAATGGTGGAACCGGTGAGAGCGCATACCTATGACCCCTCTGGGCGGCGCGATCCGTTTGTGCCGGTGTTGCAACAGGCGGGACTTGGACCAATTGACCCCACCTTGCCTCCGCTCCAGCGCGTTGGGCTCACGGAGATAAACCTGATCGCTGTCGTATGGGGGGCCTACGGCAATGCCGCTATGGTTCAGACGCCAGATGGGAATGGATATACCGTGCGTCGAGGCACGCGTATTGGTCCCAATAATGGCATGGTCACTGCCGTGACGGATAAAGGCATTGTGGTGCAAGAACGGTTTACAGATGTGTATGGGAGCAAACAGGAGCGGGAGTATGTCAAGCTCCTTCACCCGAAAGAGGGCGCAGAATGAAACCTAAGCTGACCATGACAACGACAGTATTTGTTCGCGTGCTCTCGGCAGTGGGAGTGCTCAGCGCTCCGATGGCCATGCCATCGATGGGAGCTTCAACCGACATACCGAATGTCGATTCAGGCATGCAGTCGAGCATCGAGGGAGGCCCGGCGAAGACCCTGACCGCGGTCGACATTCAGCGCGGCGTCAACGACGTCCGTGTTGTCATCTCGGGGGATGGTGAGCTGGCCCACGAGGTGACGCGTCTTGATGCGCGGCGACTCATGATCGACATTCCACACGTGGCTTCCTCCGTCTACAAGCCAGTCATACCTGTGAATCACCAGATCTTGAAGCAAGTGCGTCTGGGTTCTCATGCCGATAGAGTACGAGTAGTATTTGATCTTTCCGCTACGGCTGCCTATTCGGTTGAGCCGCAAGGAACGAATCTTATTGTGACACTTCGGGAAGGCGCCGGTACTGATGCGGCTGCAAGCACAGACTCTAACCCTAGAGGGGCGATCGAAATTGCCCAGCCAGAGAATTCCACGATGCCGCAGGTGTGGGCCGATGCTACTCCTCGGATCGGCCAGCGGGCAATGGCCACGATTCGGCGTGCTTCACCTAAATTTCATGTGCAGAACGTCCAGATGACCTCCGGGACTGATCCTATCGATAGGAGTGAGAAAACCACGCCTAAGGAGGATCTGGTCGTTGGAGAAACGCATTATATCGGCCGGCGCATTTCACTGGATTTCCAGCAGGCGGATATCAGTAATGTGCTGCGGCTCATTGCCGAAGTGAGTGGATTCAACATGGTCGTCGGTGATGGGGTCAAGAGCAAGGTCACGATGAAGCTCGTGAGTGTGCCCTGGGATCAGGCGCTCGATATGATTTTGAAGATGAATGGGTTAGGCAAGATCAGGCAGGGCAATATTCTCTGGATCGATACGCTGTCGAACATTGCGAAACAGCAGAATGAAGAAGCGATGGTAAAGGATGCCAAGGTAAAAGCAGAAGAACTGGTCGATCGGGTGTTCTATATCAGAAACCTGCAAGCACAAGAACTCATGACGTCTCTTCGCCAGTATTTGAGCCCGAGAGGGTTGATGCAAATGAGTCTGGGATCCAATGCTTTAATCGTCCGGGATACGGAAAGCAAGATTGGGGTGATGAAACAGCTGGTCGATGGGCTCGATCTCGAAGTGCCTCAAGTCCAGATTGAAGCCAGGATTGTGCAGGCGGACACGACCTATTCCCGCTCTCTGGGTGTGCAGTGGGGAATCCAGAATCTGAACGACACCGTGGGTGGTGGGGTGGCGAACTTCAGAACGGGTAATACCGGAGCATTTGGGGCTCAAACTTCAAATTTTCTGGTCAACCTTCCAGCCACAGTCGGCGGTTTGGTATCGACTCCCGGTGTCGGGTTCACGATTGGGAAAGCAGATGGAGCGATGTTGGATATGCGTCTGTCGGCAGGTGAGCTGCTCGGTCTGAGTAAAGTCATTGCCGCGCCAAAGGTTACCACGTTGGATAAGCGGGAAGCCAAGATCTCGCAGGGAGAATCGATCCCGTTCCAGACGACCTCCCTCCAGGGGACTCAGACAACTTTTGTGGATGCGAACCTGGAATTGAACGTGACTCCTCAGATTACCTCACGAGATCCCAAGGAAGTCGGCAAGCAGATTATGATGAAGGTTCGCGCAACCAGAAATGCCGTCGGTGCCCGAAGCAATCCGGCTGGTCCCAGTATCGACCGCCGCGAAGCCAATACCCAGGTTCTTATCCGGGATGGCGAGACGATGGTGATCGGCGGAGTCTTTATCGATACGCAGAGCAACAGCGTATCCGGTATTCCCTATCTCTCGCGCGTGCCTGTTTTGGGATGGCTCTTCAAGCAGAAGACCGAGGCTGTCGCGAAACAAGAGCTGCTGATCTTCTTAACGCCCAGTATCGTGAAGAGCATGTAGCGAACGTTCAAGCCCTTCATCTCGAGCTTCCAGTACGTACTCTCTAGCCCCCTGCGTATTTCTGACACAAACAATGCTGACACGGCCCGTCGCAAAAATGCGACGGGCGCGGTCGTCTGCGCGTCCAAGACGACCGGCAATCGCATGGGATAGCATGGCCTGGGCAGCAGGAAGGGACCGTTCGATATAACCAAGACTCGAAAACCTTCTAGTTTCCGAACCGTTGTGGTACCATCCCCCCCGATGTCAGCCGTCAAAACTCAATATCATCGCAGGTGAAGTGGGTCGTGAATTCAGTCTTTCCTATCCGAGAAGAATCGGATGGGCGACTGGTATTTTTTAGCCGGGAGAGACCGTCGTTGCGCATGGCGGGTGTGGCAGAACAGGTTATATCGGTAACGTTGGGGGAACGGAGCTACAATATCGTCCTTCATCCGGGATTACTTGGGACAGTGGGGGACAGGCTCACTGCCTTTACGACCTCTCCGAAGATCGGGGTTGTGACGGATAAGCATGTGGCAGGCCATTATCTTCAAGAGACTCTCCGCTCGCTGTGCAAAGCAGGATACGATCCGACTCCGATTATCTTGCCGCCGGGAGAGCGAACGAAGACGCTCGGTACGATCGCCAAGATCCTCGATGTGCTAGCCAGGCAGAAGTTCGAACGGCAGTCCCTGTTACTGGCCCTCGGTGGTGGAGTCATCGGTGATATCACCGGCTTTGCTGCTGCGATCTATCAACGAGGAATTCCGTTTGTGCAAGTGCCGACAACACTTGTGGCTCAAGTAGATTCCAGCGTCGGGGGTAAGACCGGCGTGGACCACCGGCTGGGAAAGAATCTCATCGGGGCGTTTTACCAGCCGCGCGCGGTGTTGATCGACACCCTCACACTGCGCACGTTGCCGCGCCGAGAATGGATCGCCGGGTTAGCTGAAGTGATCAAGTACGGCATTATTGCCGACGAGGAATTCTTCGCGTTTCTGGAGCAGGAAATGCCTGCGCTCTTGAAACTCCAGGAGGAGCCGGTCATCCACGCGATTAAGCGATCGTGCGAGATCAAGGTACAGGTGGTTGTCGAGGACGAACGGGAGTCGGATCGCCGGCGCATTCTCAATTATGGCCACACGATCGGACATGCGCTAGAATCACTCTCAGGCTATCGTGGGTTGATCCATGGTGAAGCGGTTGGGATTGGGTTGGTGCAAGAAGCGGATTTGGCTAGTCACATGGGACTGTGTGGGCGAGACATCGTCGAGCGGATCAGAAGTCTGGTGCAGCGCGCGGGATTATCCGAACAGGTCTCAGAGGCATCCTTTACGTCCCTGTGGGGCGCTATGCAACATGACAAGAAGGTGGTCGGGGGGCGGGTCATTGGGATATGGCCAGTGCAGATTGGGAAAGTGCTCATTCGTCCGATCGAGCGGCAGGTTTGTGCAGCGTGGTTTCAGGACAAGCATGGCCGCAGAAGACGTCCGTCGAGTAGCCGTCAGCCAGGTAAGCATTCTGTCCGTCCCAAGGCCCGTGCGCGAAGGTAACGCTCAATGACGATAAAACGTATGCCATCCGTGGCGCACCTTCAACAGGCGTTGCGTGAAAAAACGCGCGAAGCCGATGTCCTCCATCGGATCTCTGCGTCAATCAGCAACCAACTGGACCTCGAAGCGATTCTCAAACATATCGTCGAAGTCGTCGTCGAAGTCACCAAGGCGGATGCCTGTCTCCTCTATCTCCTGTCGGATAGCCAAGACGAACTCATTTTGCGAGCCTCGAAAAATCCTCATCCGAAATTGATCGGCCGCATCACGATCGGTTTGGGAGAAGGCATCACCGGGTGGGTCGCTCAGGAACGGACGCGCGTCGTGATCCAGAGTAATGCGAACGACGATCCCCGGTTCAAGTTTTTTCACAACCTTCCGGAAGACCGCTATCAAGCCTTCGTCTCCGTGCCGATTATGGCCAAAAAAGAAGTGGTCGGCGTGATCAATGTCCAGCATAAGCGCCCCAAGCGCTATCAGGCCGATGAGATGGCGTTACTCTCGACGATCGCCAATCAAGTCGGTGGAGCGATCGAGAACGCGCGGCTGTACGATCAAATGCAACGCAAAGCCTTGCAAGTGGAAACATTGTCGCAGGTCTCAGAAACGGTGGCATCCAATCGGTTGATCAAAGACGTGCTGGAACTCCTGGTGACGATGACCGCGCAAATGATGAACTCCAAGATCTGCTCGATTATGCTCTTGGACGAAGCCAGCGGGGAATTGCGGATCGCGGCGACGCAAAGCCTCAGCGAACAGTATCGCCGGAAGCCGAACCTCAAGATCGGGCAAGGTATCAGTGGCCGCGCCGTGAAAGACCGCCGGCCGATTATCGTGCTCGACGTCTTGACCGATCGAGACTATATGTATCCGGATATGGCGAAGAAGGAAGGGCTGTGCTCATTGGTTTCGGTTCCGATGATGGTGCGGGAAAAGGCTCTGGGCGTGATCAATAGCTATACGTCCGTTCCTCATGTGTTTACCGGAGAAGAAGTCAAGTTGCTCCAAGCCATCGCCAATCAAGCCGCCATTGCCATCGAACATACGACCCTGATCGAGAAGTCCCATGAGATGCAGGAAGCGTTGGCGGTTCGGAAGATCATGGAGCGGGCCAAGGGCTACCTGATGCGCTCGAAGAAGCTGACGGAAGAAGAGGCCTTCAAACTCATTCAGCGGCAAAGTATGGATTTCAGAAAGTCGATGCGCGAGATCGCCGAGGCCGTGCTGTTAGCCGGAGAACTCGACCAGCGGGCTGAAAAACAGCGTGGATAGGTCTGGTCTGCTAAGGAATCGATCGAGGCGCAGGTTTCTTGAAAGTTGAAGGGCTAGAACGTATTCGTTCTTCTTCTTGTTCCGCCAGTTTCTTCTTAATTTCCAATAGTTCCTTCCTGAGCTCGTCCATATCGGAATCTCGCTGGGTGGGTTCCCCCTTCACAGGCGTCGATGAATGTGAGGGAGTCGATCGCATCTCAGGCGTGACAGGCATTGTGGCAAGCAGACCGTAATCGATCATCAGTGTTGCGTCGGTTGAGCGCACGGTTCGATAACTATCGGGGCGCTTGGCGGATTCTGGGACAAAGTGCACTGTGCGGTTTGCCAATCCTGCCGGATTGAAGAGGCGGCGATTGGCCACGGTATTCGTTTCGGCCTGTTCCGTCCGGTGGCGATACGCGGTCAAGGTTATATACAGCGACCGTCCGTAGGCATAGAGCGAGCCCTCCGTCGACTCCTCGGATGTTCCCCCCTGTCGCTGTTCTGACTCACAGACACCGGGGAAACGGACGTCTGACAAGCAAATGACCGTCCCGACGGATTGAGATTGGACCGGCTCGACAATTTTGACGACACGAAACCCAATCTGCTGGTCCGCCGCAGCTTTGGTGAGCCCTTCGATCAGAAGCGGCGTCAGATACTCTACGTCCTCGTCCCCAAACGCTCGAACAGCTTCCAGTTTGCGGGCGATGGTGGCCAGGTTTCCCAACCCCCCTCGGCCATCCTTGACGACCACGCCACGAAGAACCCTCGCCATCGTATCTGCCGATAACGTGATGGGGTGGGAGGCTTGAAAAGACCGATCGGGAATCCGTTCCATGTATACGGCTCCGCGCTTGGACTCATGGATCGTGACGTCGAGATCAGGGGCTGAGGCACAGGCAGACAAGGCCAGGGTGATTCCCGTTAGCAGGGCAAGAGCAAATTGCGGATGATAAGACATGGCATTTCCCACAGTGTATTTTGCGTCGGCAGTCTAGCATAACTGAAAGGGGAGGAACACCGGCAGCCTCCACGGGGTGCGAATGAAAATCCGACGACTTGACAAGGAGGGCCATAGACTCCGAATATGAACCCCCTTCCTTCATCATACGGGCTGACCGACCATGTCTGAAGCCACAGCTCCACGCCCCTACTCCTGGCTGCCGGTCCTTCTCGGTGTGCTGACGATCGCCACGCTGAGCATCGGCGCAATCGCGTTCCGTTACGTCGAAAACCGCATGATTGCAACCGCAGGCGAAACCCTGGCCCATACAGCCGCCGAAGTCTCGGACAAACTGGACCGATTTCTCATTGAACGGCATGGCGATGTGCTGATGATGGCAAGGACGTTCAGCGTGCAGCCACAGAATCGGGAATTTCAGTCAGCCTATATCGCCGGGGTCAAGATCGCATACGCGGATTACATATGGATCGGCGCAACGGATGCGCGGGGAAAGATAGTAGTGGCCACTGACTCGAGTACGGTAGGGCGGGATTACAGCGCCGAACCCTGGTTTCAGGCCGTGCGTAACGGGCAAGGGGTCCATATGGGAGACGTGGAGCCATTCGCAGTAATGGGCGGTCCTGACTCCATAGCCGTGACGGCTCCCATCACTGGGCCGTACGGGGAATTTCTTGGAGCTGTGACGACCCGGGTGGGGATTCCCGGGCTTGAAGACGTCATGACGAGAACCCTTCTGGCTTTCCGGCAGCGGGAAGGATTTTGGGGAGCGCTGGAGTACCAGTTTCTGACTGAGAAGGGGATTGCCTTCATCGATTCCGATCTCGATCATAAGGGCAACGTCAATCTCAAACAACTTGGCCTGCCGTCGGCGCTGTTAAGCGAAACGTCCCTATCCAGTTACGTCGAGGAGGAGCACCTGCGCCGTCATGTGCCGGTCATCACCGGCTATGCCAAGACTCTAGATTCTGGCAAGTTTGAGGGAATGCGTTGGACAGTGCTCATGCGTATGGATCGGAGTGACGTGCTGGCGCCGATTCGAGAAGTTCTCTGGAACCTTGGTCTGGCCGGCGGCGCCGTGGTGGTTCCAACGTTTGGACTCTTGGTGTGGACTGTGACCCGCGTGAAGAGGGAATATCGGTACGCACAGCAGGAACATGCGCTTGCCAGGGAGGCCGAAGCGTCACTGCGTAAGAGCGAGGCTCACACGCGGCGCATCGTCGAGATGGCGCTCGATGGTTTCATCGGGATGGATGCGGCCGGAGTCATTACCGACTGGAATGTCCAAGCCGAACAGATATTCGGCTGGCCCCGGCAAGAGGCCATCGGGCGACTTCTTTCTACCACCATCATCCCTGTGCAACACCAAGAAGCCCATGAAAAGGGGTTGCGCCGCTTCCTTGCGACCGGTGAAGGCCCGGTGCTGAACACCAGGGTCGAAATCGCCGGCTGCCACCGGGACGGACGCGAGATTCCAATAGAGCTGGCGATCTCGCCGTCCTTGGGACAGGGGGGGGTCTATACGTTCAGCGCGTTCGTGCGGGATATCTCGGCCCGAAAGCAGACGGAGGAACAGGGCCGCATGCACCAAGAGGAACTGCAACGACTCAACGAGGCCTTGGATAGGCGTGTACAGGCTCGAACACAAGAGTTGGCCACCGTCAACGAATCATTAGTCGTGGAAGTGGCTGAACGGATGCAGACCGAGCGGTCGCTCGAATCCAGCCGGCAAGCATTGCAGAAGTTGACGCTCCAGTTGTTGCGCGTCCAGGAAGAAGAGCGGCGTCGTATCTCGCGTGATTTGCACGATGACATCAATCAACGGCTCGCGCTGCTTGCCATGGATATTGAAGCGGTAGGACGGCAGCTCAGCTCCTCATCGGATGACGTGGGCAGGGCCGTCCAAGAGATACAAGACCGGGTTGTGGAGTTGTCCGATGTGGTGCGTCACTTGGCCTATCAACTTCATCCTTCCATTCTCGATGACCTCGGTCTTCCGATCGCCTTGCAGCGGTTGGTGGACGACTTCACGGCTCGAAGCCGTATCCGGGGCAGCTTCGGACACAAGGATATCCCCGCAGCCGTTCCTCAGGAGATCGCCAGTTGTCTCTATCGTGTAGCCCAGGAAAGCCTCAGCAACGTGGCTCGCCATGCCTCGGCGTCTCAAGTCGATGTGGAGCTGACTCGGTCTCAATCTGAACTGATCGTCACGATTACGGATAATGGAGTGGGATTCGACTCTGAGCAATCTGGGCACGGATCGCATGGGTTGGGGTTGATCGGGATGAAAGAGCGAGTCGCCTTGGTTCATGGGGAATTACTGGTGAGCTCTGCTGTGGGGAAGGGAACGAGGGTGCAGGTGGCGGTGCTCGTTCCGGAGGAAGAAGCATGAGCAGGCCCCGGGTGCTCTTGGCCGATGACCATACTCTGGTGTTGGACGGATTCCGGAAACTGTTGGAGGATCGGTGTGAAATCGTCGGGGTGGCGGAAGACGGCCGTACGCTGCTTCGAATGGCTCAGGAACTGCAACCCGACATCGTCACGCTCGATATCTCGATGCCGCAGCTCAATGGGATTGATGCTGCCAGGAAGCTGAAGAAGCTTCTGCCTCGCACCAAGATGATCTTCGTGACGATGCACGCCGACCAGGCCTATGTGAATGAAGCCTTCAAGGCCGGCGCTTCCGGTTATCTGCTCAAACGATCCGCCGGTTCAGAATTACTCCAAGCCATCCAATCGGTCATGGATGGGCAGTGCTATATCACGCCCCTGGTCGCGAAAGGTCTGGTGGCGTCGGCCATTACAGGGAAAGCACCTCAGGTCCTGATGGACAAGTCCTTGACCGAACGCCAACGAGAAGTGTTGCAACTCGTGGCAGAAGGGAAGACAGTCAAGGAGATTGCCTCGGCCCTCACTCTCTCACCCAAGACCGTCGAGTTTCACAAATCGCAGATCATGACGCTGCTCGACCTTCACACCACGGCGGAACTGACAAAATACGCCCTCGTCCACGGCCTCCTCACATCGGATTAACGGGGACAGGCTCTGCCGTCTCCGGCAGTGCCTGTCCCCGTTCCTAGCTCTTCGAAGTTCCGAATACCTCGAACTTCGAACCGTCCCCCGGACCAAGAACGGGGACAGGCACCGGCAAGCCCGGAGCCAGTTCCCTGCTTGCCTAGTGAGATTGCCTCGCAGACCTAGGGAGATGCCTAGTGTGATTGTTGCCCTTCTCAGCGTATAGATCCCACCCATTGATCCGAAAGGTGAATCGGTTGCGAGGTTCTGAGGATGCGCACAATGGAGTGTGCAACGACGATGTCGTCGAAATGAGAAAGCTCGATGCGCAAGAGCAACAGAATCATCAACAGGGTATGGGAGGCTGTTACTTATGAAGGTCAAACAGAGTCGCTGGAAAATGTTTGTGATTGCCGGGGCTGCCATAGCGTTCGCCGCCGGGATGGTCTCCACCGTCCCCAACGTCTACGCAGGCGGCACGATCAAGGTTGACGACGACAAGTGGATCTCCATCGGAATGGGAACACGTACCAGTTTCAGTATGAGTGAAGATGGCTCGGCGAGCGGTGCACAATGGAACAACAAATTCGGCGTCGATAACGCTCGTATCTATATCAACGGGAAGGTCCACAAGTACGTCGGGTTCGAGTTCAATACCGAATGTTTTAACTGTGGCAATTCCGGGCAAGCTGCTGGTCCCCGGACTAGTAATACATTTGGGAGTAATTCCGGTATGGGCATGCTCGATGTGATCGGGAAGTTTGAGATCAACGAACTAGTGAATGTCTGGTTCGGGCGCATGTTGGTGCCGACAGAGAGAGGCGAACTGAACGGCCCTTTTTACCATGCGGTCTACGATGGTTTTAGGACGCCGCTTAACCCGGCTGACTTCAGCACGAATTTTGGCGCAGGCGGGGCCGGAATGTATGGCCGCGACAATGGCGTGACCTTCTTCGGGAAAATCCATCCGGGCGGCACACATCTGCAATATGTTGCGGGGCTGTTTACCGGAACACAGTCAGGCCCAGGCACAACCGCAGGCACGCTGGGCGGACCTAATCTACGAAACAGCCTGAAGTACGCTGGACGTCTGACGTGGAACCTGCTGAACGAGGAGAAGAATCCTGGCTACTACACCAGCGGTACCTACTACGGGACAGCCGGTGATATTCTCGCGCTCGCGGTAGGGGGAGAATACCAGAATGCCGCAGCAGGCTCATTAGCAAATCCAGCTCCGTTCGGGGCTTTTACAAGCGATATCCTGTTTGAGAAAGTACTCGAAAACAAGGGCGTCATCACATTCAACGCGGAATACAAACGGTACTGGGCAGGGAGCCTCGCGTCCTTTACGGATGCAAGTGCGACGGCTCCATTCGCCACCAACTTTCCTATATTTGGCGGGACATCCTTCACCGGGTACGCAATGTATTTGTTTCCGCAAGAGGTCGGGATCGGGAGATTCCAGCCCTATGGGAGATATACCTTCGTGAACAGTGTGCATCAAAACGCACTCGATGAATTTGAAGCAGGCGTGAATTACGTCATTGCCGGTCACAATGCACGCATTTCGACGTGGTGGCGACATGGCAATCTTAGCACCTCTGCCTCAAACTATCCTGGGACTACTGGCTTTGCTGGGGGTGTTGCTGGTCTCGCTGGTGCGCATCAAGATTCGTTCCATGTGGCCTTGCAGTTGCAGTATTAAGGCTGAGGGGTAGTTCAGAGAGATTCTCTAGAGACCTGTGCATGTTGTCGATCCGACAACAACATCTATGTTTGAGAGGAGTCCGACCATGGAATCGAATAAGCCTAAAGAGGCAAACCCGGTCGATCCGGGCAAAGTTGCTGTGAGTGAGGAGGGCCAATCGCGGCGTGAGCTTCTGGTTAAGGGAGGCAAGATAGCAGCCGGTGTAGGGGTTGCCGCCTTGCTCGGCAACTTGGGCAACTGGGCCCTGTCCTACGCGGCGGACAAGGAACCGATCAAGATCGGTATCCTGCATTCGCTCAGCGGCACCATGGCGATCAGCGAAGTGTCGCTGCGGGACACAGTGATGATGGCGGTCGAAGAGATCAACGCCAAAGGCGGGGTGATGGGCCGGATGATCAAGCCGGTCGTCGTCGATCCAGCCTCGAACTGGGATCTCTTTGCCGAAAAAGCCAAGCAACTGCTGCTGCAGGATAAGGTCTCGGTCACCTTCGGCTGTTGGACCTCGGTCAGCCGCAAATCGGTGTTGCCGGTCTTCGAGAAGAACAACGGGTTGCTGTTCTATCCCGTGCAGTACGAGGGAGAAGAATGTTCGCGCAACGTCTTCTACACCGGCGCAGCTCCGAATCAGCAGGCCGTGCCGGCAGTGGATTATCTGATGAGCAAAGAGGGCGGCGGATTCAAGAAGTTCTATCTGCTCGGTACGGACTATGTGTATCCCCGCACCACCAACAAAATCCTGCGCGCCATGTTGCTGGCCAAAAAAGTGCCGGCGGCCAACATCGAGGAAGAATATACGCCGTTCCACCATCAGGATTATCAAACCATCTGCGGTAAGCTGAAGAAGTTCGCCGCTGGCGGTGGGGCTGCCGTGATCAGCACGATCAACGGAGACAGCAACGTGCCGTTCTACAAGGAATTTGCCAACCAGGGTTTGCGGGCCGAAGATGCCCCGATCATGGCCTTCAGCGTGGCGGAAGACGAATTGCGCGGGATGGACACGTCCGCGCTGGTCGGTCACCTGGCTGCGTGGAATTATTATCAAAGCGTCGATACGCCGCAGAACAAGCAGTTCGTGGCG
>ERZ1292630.1658-Hain-H41-02um-R3-1658-length-21525-cov-5_pt1 | contig 21525 bp, 25 predicted proteins | sample MGYA00564408_ERZ1292630 | MGnify/ENA primary metagenome ERZ1292630 (study PRJEB36523, sample SAMEA6512641) | groundwater metagenome | collected 2019-01-08 | study: AquaDiva: Metagenomics assemblies of 32 groundwater samples
AAATAGTTGTATTGAACGCTTTGGGTCATCATAATAAATAGTAAAAGGCTTTTTCTTGCTATAAGCAGCTAACTCTTCAGAAATAAATGAAATAGAATCTTTTGGCAGACTATAACCCGGAGGCTTCTTCTGCCTGTCTTTATTTCTGGGTTTATTGCGTGTTTTTACCGGCATCAATTCTTATGGTTAAAAAAGGATGAAATGTGTTGGATTTCCCGCCTGTACCTATTCGGGCAGGTCGGCTTAATCTACTATTTCCTGTCTGGATTGTAAAGAAATAATTGATTTATTGTTATATCTTGTGTAGTGTATTGCATTAGCTATGGTTTTCATTTTGCGAAGCAACGCTGAGCGGGACGAAGCCCGTCCGAACGGCTCAGCCGGGCGGGCAAAACTAAGAAGTTAGCGAACCTGCCCGACTAAGTCGTTCGCCAGCCCCCGTCCGAACCGGCACGGGCAGGCGACGCGCATTCTGGCAGGGGCGGGCTGGAAGGAGCTAAATTCTATGAAGATAGAACAAGTTTTAAAGATTACATTTTCACTGATCTTTGCCATAACCGCTTTTTGTCCAACGGCATTTTCAAGGCAGGGAACATTGACAGGACAGGTGGTGGACGGTTTTGATAATGTTGTCAAAGATGTTGAGGTTAAGATAAAAAAAACTGATTTTACTACTAAGACTGATGAAAACGGTCAATACCGGATTAATTTTAATCCCGGTAAAATAGTAATATCGTTTAGCAAAAAAGGTTATGCAAAACAAACATTTCCTTTAAATTTACATGAAGCATCAGAAGTCCCTTTACCAAAGTTAACTTTTTGGAAATTCCCTGAGAGTGGCGGCGTTTTTCTGGTAAGAGTGAATGACTATAAGAAGTTTGAGTATGCCAGTTTCTATTCAGAACGTAATGATAACAGCATAAGCTTTTATGTAAAAGGAGAGCCGACAAAGATTGAGTGTCCCGGCAATGCATTTGAAAATGGCAGTATAGAATTGATGATACTTGACTACTCCGAGGAGGAGCCGGTCGTAGTAGGTAAGAATCTTTACAGGATAACGGATAACAACCTTATTGGTAATATAGTATTCAAATCAGGGAGTTGGGCTGTCGAGAAGGTTGACGACGAGTATTCAGAGGTATCAAGCAGAGTGGGCGTACGTTATGTCAGGCTTGAACCAGGTAAGTATTACTATTGTATCGGGCAACTTACATTAAAATCAAAGATTGGTTTCGGATATTATTTTGAGATTGCCGCCCCGGGCCCGCCAGATAAATAAATATCTTGAAAACTTGAATTCTCGTGGTGAATTAATACATCATGACTTTAGAGAAGTTCTTTAATCCCAAATCCGTAGCCGTCATAGGCGCAACGGAAGACCCCAAAAACATCACATCAACAATTATCACAAATCTCATTGAAATGGGATTTGCAGGTAAACTTGTACCGGTAAATCCTCATCATGACGAAGTGTTCGGACTTAAATGTTATCCTTCGCTTCCCGATATCAAAGAACAGATAGACCTTGCCGTAATTTCAATACATTCCGATTACGTACCTGAAGTTCTGGAACAGCAAGCCGGGTGTGGAATTAAAAACGCTATAATAATAAGCGGGGGGTTTGCAGAGTTGGGCGGCAAGGGAGTGGAATTAGAGGAGAGAATTAAGAATATATGCAGGGATAAGGACATTCGCCTGATTGGTCCGAATTGTATTGGCGTCCTGGATAATTATTCTAATTTCAGCACGTCGTTCCTGCCATGGACAAAGGTCAAGAGGCCGGAGAAGGGAAACCTGGGCATATTGTCACAGAGCGGTTCTTATGTCGTATCAATGATGGATATGTTGTCTCTGGAGGGTATTGGTGTTTCAAAGGTTGTAAGTTATGGAAACCGGGCAGATGTGGGAGAATCAGAATTAATTGAATACCTGACTGATGATGAATTAACACACGTAATAGGGATTTATATGGAATCTGTTGATGACGGCAGAAGATTTATAAATGCCTCCAGTAATTGTTCAAGGTCTAAGCATATTGTCGCATTAAAAGCAGGCAGGCATGATTCCGGGATTGAGGCGGCAAAATCACATACTGGAGCTATTGCCGGTAGGTATGAAATATACAAAGCCGCTTTCAGAAAATCCGGAATTGTAGAGGTTAATGGTCTTGAAGAATTTATGGATGCATGTAAAGTGCTCTTGATGCAGAAACCGGCAAAAGGAAATAAAGTCCTTGTCCTGACCAATGGTGGAGGGTTTGGTGTTTCTGTATCAGATATGTGCAGTGATACCGGTCTTGATGTCGCACATACACCTGCGAGTATAAGGGAAGCACTGTCGGAAAAGTTTCCGGAATATTTTATTCTGAAAAACCCGATTGACATGACTGGAAGTTCTGGGGATGAAGATTATGGTATAGCGATGAAGTCTGCACTGGTTGATAATGATTTTTTTGATGCTGCAATTATAATTCCGCTGATGCCGCCTCCAACCATGACAGAGGGAGTGGCCGGGATTATTTCACAAATGGCAAAGGAATCCGGAAAACCAGTAGTTATATGTATGGTTAGCGGCATATATACTGAGAAGATTAAAGCGAAGTTTGAAGAAAAAGGTCTTCCTGTCTTTCCATCACCTGAAAGATGTGTTAAAGCAATGAGTGTATTAGTAGAAAGAGGAAGAATGAATGGTTGCTAAAGATACAAAATTCAAGGATGCCTTGAAGGTTATAGAAAATGTACAGGCTTCCGGACGGAAAATATTATTTCCTGATGAAGCTATGGACGTTATTAAATCATCAGGAATTTCCACCCCTGCTTATACTCTGGTCAAGACTGTTCATGAAGCATCAGTGGAAACAAAGTCCATGGGGTTTCCGGTTGTCTTAAAGATAGTTTCACCGGATGTACTGCATAAAAGTGATGTGGGAGGTGTTGTTATTGGTGTAGAGAATGAAAAGGAAGTCGAAAGAAATTATGCTGAGATTATGAATAATTTATTCAAAAAAGTCCCGGATGCTGACATAATGGGAATATTGGTAGAGAAACAGATGCCAAAGACTACTGAGGTAATTGTGGGAGGAATAAGGGACGAACAGTTTGGACCAACCGTTATGTTTGGTCTGGGAGGTATATTTGTTGAACTCTTTAAAGATGTGGTGTTCAGGATTGCGCCTGTTACAGAAACAGAAGCATTAGAGATGATTAAGGAGATTAAGGGTTATTCAGTATTAAACGGTTACAGGGGTGCGGAGAGACTTGATATTCAGCAACTGGCCAGGACGGTAGTTACAATTTCTGAATTAATCTCTGACATTGGCGAAATAAAAGAAGTCGAACTGAACCCTCTGCTTGTTTATACAGAAGGAGTAACAGCCATTGATGCAAGGATCATTATAAAGTAAAAGTACAATTGACTTACTGTATAATATTATATATAAATTTAAAGGAGGTGATACAAATGTTTAAGAAACTGCATCCATATGTTATTATGATGCTCGTAGTATTTTCTATGGGTTACCTTCTGCATTTCTCGGATGTAGATGCCGGTGAGAAGAAAAAGATATTTGTCTGCTATTGCGGGAGGACATGCGAGTGTAATTTCGAGGCTGACAAATTTGGCAAATGCGTATGTGGTGACAATTTGTTCCCATCAGACAGGAGACCGGCAGAGACATCTAAATACGTATGCGGTTGTGGCGAAGAATGCAAGTGCGGTTCCATATCGGACAAAGATGGAAACTGCGTGTGTGGCAAGCCTATGAAGAAAGCATAATGATTTCCTTGGGTGATATTTAAAAGAAAGGGGTATATATAAGGTGTTGAAAAGTTTGAAGAACAACGTAGTTATAATTATGGCAATTAGTATGATAGCCTTTGGAGGCCTTTTTTATTCCGGACATAATCTGAAAGCAGAAGAAGAGAAGAAAAAGCAGACAATTTATATCTGTTACTGTGCCGGAGGATGTCTTTGTGCTTATGAAACATTAAAACCCGGAGGCAGATGTGTTTGCGGCCTGGCCACAATACCATCAGACAGAGAAGAGCTGAGTGAAGACTTTGAATACGAGTGTGATTGCGGCACCATGTGTGACTGTGGCACAAGGGCAGATGAACCCGGCCTGTGTCATTGCGGCATACTGAAAATGAGAGAAGCGGAATAGTTCGGCCAAGTAGAATTGTAAATTAAAGGATGAAAGTATTAACAACGTTTCTCTCGTAACTGAGGGTTTACACCAGAATTTCTATGAAGACACACATCCCCCTGATAATGTCAGAAAAGGCGCTGATCCTTGATTTATGTGGAAACCTATCCGCCAAAAAACACATCGGACAAGAAGGTTTCCGCTACAAGCAGGTATTGTAAAAAGAGAGAGAAAACAGCTTGATTATTTTGCTCCTATCAACCCTTTGTATACTGATACCTCGCGCATGGCTTTGTCTTTAAGGCCTTTATTCCAGTATGCAAAACCCAGATTATTGTGAGCTTCGGGTAAAGTGGGGTCTATCTCTATGGCTTTCTTGAGTATGGTTATGGCATCATCAAACATTTTTTTCTCACAATAGATCAGTCCCATATTACTATACGCCTGTGCAAATTTTGGGTCAATATCAATGACAGTTTTAAATTCTTCCATTGCCTTATCAAACATACCTTGCTCATAGTAGAGAAACCCAAGATTGACGTGAGCTTCCTTATATTGTGGGTCAAGTTCGATCGCCTTTATGAGTTCTGCTTCGGCGGCATCAAGCGCTCCCATACTATGATAAACATTTTCAAGGCAGTAATGGATTTCCGGGTCATCTGGAGAAATGTTCAAGGCCTTTTTAAATTCCACAATTGAGTCTTCCATTAAACCTGTTTTGTAATAGGCGAGTCCGATATATTTATAAGCATCTGCGTTTTGCGGGTCTATCTTCAGGATTTGATTGAGCTCATCGACACTCTCTCCAAACATATTGCGCTCGGCATAAACAAGGGCCAGGTTAATGCGTGCGTCTATAAAATCCGGCTTTAAATTAATTGTTTTCTGATACTCTGCAATTGCATCGTTGTATTTAATCTTTTTCTCGTAAAGGATGCCGAGGTTAAAGTGCGCGTCTGCATCATCTGGATTGGATTCGATTGTATCTATGTATTCAATGATTTTCTTGTCTATTTCCTTTAGCTGGGATTCAGATTTTCCTGTCAGGCGTTCCATGTCTTTTGTTGAGATATTTTCGTGTTCATGTGCATAATTTGTAGTAATGGCAATGAAGGTGATGGTTATGGCTAAGAAAATGATTGCTATGTATTTATTCATAAATAATCTCCATTCAGCCCGCCCGAACGACGCAGTCGGGCAGGTTCGCTAATTTATTGTAATTTGCTTCGCCCCGCTCAGCGTGGCTTCTCAAAATATTAAATAAAGCACCAGGAGGGCATTAATTTAATGAGAAATATCAGTGTGGCGGGCCGCCCATTATTTTTGCCTGTTCTGCTTTCTTCTCTTTCGTTAGTTCCTCGTACAATTTAAATTCTCTGTCGGCTTCTTTTGTCTCTCCCTGCATCAGGTAGGCAACGCCAAGGTGGTTGTGCGGTTGTGGAAATTTCGGGTCAATAGCAGCCGCATTCTTGTACGCAGCAATGGCTTCTTCCATTTTTCCCATTTTTAACAATGCCATTCCAATCTCATCGTATGCAAGCGCTGAAAGAGGGTTTAATTCGATTGCCTTGTTGAGTTCGTTAATTGCCGATTCAAACTCTTCGTTGTATCTATAAGCTATACCAAGATTTATATAAGCTTCCGGATTTGCAGGTTCGAGTTTTACGGTCTTTTTGTAAGCCTCGATTGACTCTTCTAACATGCCCTGTGTATAGTAGGCTCGTCCCAGATAATTATATGCCTTGACCATGGTTGGGTCTATTTGAGTTGCCCTCTCCCATGCCAGGACTGCCAGGCCGAAGTTCCCATCCTTGATTGCTCCAATACCGAATGTATAATAAGCTTCAGCATTTGCACCCAGGTTTGGAAGTTTTTCTACAGGTTTTTCTTCAACTTCTGCCTCTGCTTTTACCTCTTCTGAGACAACTGCCACCTCCGGCGCTTCTTCTTTACCACATCCATATATTAAGAATGCTGTCAGGATGAGGCAAAAAAATGGATTGTAACTTGCTGATTTACTGATTTTTTTCATCTGTTTTCCTTTTTCAAAAAAAATATTAATGAACTCACTTTTCCCAGGAGGTTATGGCTATCCGGGGTTTCTGGAAGCCTGCCCGCCTGCCAAGTCTTTCGGGCAGGAAGGCTTCCGCTACCGCTACAATTCTTGCTTCTCTGTTTTTGACTTTGCCGCTCTATGTCATGCGCTGAATCATAAAGTTTGCGATATCCCTAAAGACGGTTTTGTTGTTAGTTGGTATGTCATCAATTATATTATAAGTTTGTTTTATTAAATCATCGGCATACTTTTGAGCATGATCAATTGCGCCATATCTATTATAAATATCCATGACGCATTTTACATCATCCTCAGTTGTCTTTTCCCTTTGTTTAGTCATTATTTCGATAAGTAATTTCTTGTCATCTGCATTTGCAACCTCTGATGTATATGCGTATAAGAAACTGGCTTTCCCCTCTTTAATATCAGAACCGATAACGCCTCCACGGCCCTTGCCTATCGTTAAATCAATTAAATCATCTTTAATCTGGAAGGCAGGTCCCATGAGTTTGCCTAAATCCCAAATTTTATTTATTGTGCCATTTGAATTTCCTGACGCTACGGCGCCACCAACCATTCCGCAAGCGAGATAATATCCGGTCTTCAGTCTTACAAGGTCAATATATTTTTTGACAGTAAAGTCCCTAACTCCTCTTGCATTAATATCCAGCGCCTGTCCTTCAACAGTTTTTTCGTATGTTAATGTAAAAACCTCTAAAAACTTCAATTTTCTGTCCGGTGGTGCCGGACTTGTGAGAATGCTTGTGTATGCCCGCGCCAGCAGATAATCACCTGAATTAATAGCGTTGGCAATCCCGTATTTTACCCATACGGTTGGCTGGTCTCGTCTCATTGTGTCTTCGTCTTCTATGTCATCATGCAGCAGGAACATGTTGTGTAGAATTTCTATTGCCAATGCAAAATGGAGCGCTTCGTCCTGGTTGCCGCCAAGTTCCTTACACGTAATCAGACATATCGCCGGCCTTATGCGTTTTCCACCAGTTCTAAGATGGTGCCATATTGGTTCACTCAAATAATCATCTCTATCCTGGGGGATGATCTCTTTAAGTAAATCATCTATCTTTTTCCCATATATTTTTATAGACTCTTCTATGCTTGTTTCCATTAGGCCCTGCCCATAAATTCGCCTGTACGTGTATCTATTTTTACAATTTCACCTGTATTTATAAAAAGCGGCACCTTGGTCACGAAACCGGTTTCCAGTTTTGCCGGTTTGAACACGTTAGTTACCGTATCTCCCTTTTTACCGGGATCGGTCTCAATTATTTTTAATGTGACTGTTGTCGGCAGTTCTACTCCAATGGCGTTATTCTCATAAAACGAGACTGTGACTTTGGCATTCGGCGCTACATATGATATCGCATCTCCAAGGACATCCTTTGAGAGGAATACCTGCTCGTAGTTCTCCGTATCCATAAAGCAATAGTTGTCTCCTTCCTGATATAGATATTCCATATCTCTGTTGTCCAGGTATATATCTTCTACCTTGTCTGATGGCCTGAAACGTCTTTGTGTGACATTCCCTTGTTTTAAACTTTTTATACTTACCTGCATGTGAGCGCGTCCTTTGCCAGGGGTGACATGGTGGAAGCTGGATACCGTATAGAGTTCTCCGTCAATCTTTATCATCATCCCTTTTCTTAAATCTATTGCGTTCATCAATTCTTCAACTCCTTCATAAAATGTGTTTACCGTTGATATTCTGTGGTGAATTGTTACACAAATTCCATCATTACTGAATCTGCTACAGTCAGACCCTTCCTTGTTAATTTTATTCTTTGATCATCTAAGTTTATCAAGCCTGATTGCGCAAGAATGTTTAATTGCGTACCGAATAATTCGGTTAAATTATAACCTGATCTGTTAAAAAATTCCTTTTTTGAAATACCGGATGTCATTCTCAACGCCATAATAAGTATCTCTGATGCACGTTTCTCTTGAGGTAATTTTTCAGAGAAACATATTAAATTCTTTCTTGATTTTACAGCAGATATATATTCTTTTACATTCTTTATATTACAGTATCGTTCGCCATTAACATAAGAAAATGCTCCGGTGCCGATACCGATATATTCTCTATTTTCCCAGTAGACGGTATTGTGCCGGCACTCCCTGCCCGGTTTTGCAAAATTTGAGATTTCGTAACGGATATAACCGTTGTTGCCGAGGAAACTATTTGTGTATTCGTACATCTTCAGTTCCTCTTCTTCGCTTAGTTTCTTAAGCATTCCGGAGTCATTCATTTCAACAAGTGGTGTTCCACGTTCATACGTAAGGCAATAAGCAGAGATGTGTTCGGGGCCTAACCTAAAACACTCTCTTAAATCCGTTTTCCATTCGTTCAAATGTTGAGAAGGATATCCGTAAATCAGGTCAATATTAATATTATCAAATCCCTTTTCCCTTAAGCTGTAATAAATCTCCTTTGCTTCTTTTGCAGAATGGATTCGTCCCAGGAGATTCAGGTACTTATCGTTGAAAGATTGAACACCAATACTGATGCGGTTAACGTGGCCATCCTTTAGAACGAAAATTTTTCCATCATTCAATGTACCCGGATTTGCTTCAATCGTATATTCCTTGAGATTGGAAACGTCAACGTGTTTGGAGATTATGTTCAGTAACCTGTTTAGTTGTGTCTCATTTAAGACAGTAGGCGTACCGCCGCCTATATAGACCGTTGTAAAAGAATATTTTCCGTTTATTGCCTGGAGTTCATTTTCAATAGCATTGAGATATTCATCCACTTGTTGTGATTTCATTACAATTGAGTTGAAATCACAATATATACATTTGCTTATACAAAATGGTATATGAATATATAAAGAAGGTATATGTTTTTGAATATTCATCACTAAAATCTAATTATTCTCGAACTCTTTCCTTACCAATGGAACAAACATACATTTAAAGAGTTCTTCCTCTGTTAATTTCCCATTTATTTTTGTTGCCCTGACCAGGGTTTGTAATTCCCTGCCGCCTATCGGTATTATAATCTTTCCTTTTTCTGCAAGTTGATCAATAAGTGGTTCAGGTATATTAAAAGTAGCTGCTGCCACTATTATTCCATCAAAAGGGGCTTCTTCTTCATAGCCCAAACTGCCGTTAGCAATATGAATCTTTACCCTGTCGCCGTACCCCAATTCGTTTAACTTTGCCAGCGCCTTCCGTGCAAGTTGCGGCCTGACTTCAACAGTGTAAATTTCCTCGTGTATCTCTGCGAGAAGTGCAGTCTGATAGCCGGAACCTGTACCCACTTCCAGGACCCTGTCTCCCTTCTTAAGCGAGAGAGCCTGAATCATATATGCAACTATATAGGGTTGAGAAATAGTTTGATTTTCCCCGATAGGCAATGGTGTATCATCGTAAGCCCTGTCCCAAAGTTCTGCAGGCAGGAATTCGTGCCGGGGGACTTTTGCCATAGCACGGAGCACTTTTTCATCTACGATGTCTCTGGATATTAATTGGGTTCGCACCATTTGTTTTCGTCTTTCTTCGAAAGTTTGTTTTTCTTCAGAAGATGAGTTTGCAGAAATCATATTCTTTAAGAATTTTTTGATTGTGTACATCAGTTTTATACTGTTACCCTGCTTCTTGTGTTCTTATTCATCTCTTTCTTTATTATTTCTTTATAATACTTTAATCTTGTTGCAGCGTTATCCAATTCTCCACTAAAACTCCTCGAAGTATTATTGTATATAAGTTTAACAGGCATTTCCTTAATGCGTAACCCTAATTCCCATACCTGCATCCACAATTGCAGAGGCATGCCGTAACCGGTTTCTGTCAGCTTCATTTTCTTCAAGGCATCAATTTTGTACGCTTTAAAACCACAAAATGAATCTGTTAGATTAAGTTTCGTAATTTTATTTAATATTTGGGTTATTTCCATATTTATTGCATACCTGTCCGGTGGTATCTTTGGATTGTGCTTGTTGTCTTCTATTAGATATCGTGATCCTGAAACAATGTCATAGTTTGCTATCTGTGTAAGAAAAATCTGTATTTCATCCGGTATATGCTGGCCATCACAATCCATTGTAATTATGCTGTCATAACCGTATGAGATTCCGTACTTGAAGGCATCAATGATGGTATGTCCATATCCAAGATTCCCTTCATGCACAATGGTGTTTATATTGTCTATCTTTGACAATTGTTCTTGTGTGCCGTCGGTAGAGCCGTCGTCTATTACAAGGATGTCTAAATCATACTTCTTTATTTGTGAGATTATAAAGCCGATGTCTTTCTTTTCGTTGAAAGCTGGTAACGCAATAAGTGTATTCATGATTTTGCAAACCGGTTTTTTGTAAAATATGCTAAATTAAAAATCTTTTTTCAATCTTATATGGTTAATGATTTAAATCAAGAAAAATATAACAGAAAAATATAAATACCGGAAGGCTTGCCATAGTTACATTTAAAGTGTGCATAATCCGCATTTTTTTCTTGACAATAATTAAGTCTCGTGATACAAGCCACTTATAGTGTGGGAGAGAAGTAGCGTAATAAAGGACAATGACTTAAAGATTATTCTAATTTTTGTAACTTTTAAGGGAGGTGCGTAAAATGGCTGCTAAGAAAACTGTTAAAAAGACAGCTAAAAAGAGTGTGAAAAAGGCTGTCAAATTATGGACAAAACCAGAATTAAGCACACTGAAAAAGGAGTATCCGAATAGCGATACACAAAAACTTGCAAAGAAGCTTAATAGGTCTCTGGAAGCTGTCCGTTTTCAGGCAAAGAAACATGGTCTGAAAAAGACAAAGAGCTATATGCAGTCTTTATATAAAGCAGCTAGTAAGCCGGCAGCCAAAAAAGCTACGACAAAAAAGGTTAGCAAGAGAAAACGTTAATTCCGGTTAGTTTATGGTTGAGTTAAAAAGAACTGATTTATCGGTAAGAGCAGAACGTGCAATACTGCTTCATACAATATTACATAAAGACAAAGATAATAAAGATTCCCTTGCCGAGCTTATGAGTCTGGCTAAGACTGCGGGAGCAAAGGTATTAGACAGTGTCGTGCAGAGAAGGAGAAAAGTTGATCCTTCTTTTTACATAGGTAAGGGAAAGGTATCTCAATTAGCTGAGTTGTGTAAAGACAAGGAGATAGACGTTGTAATTTGTGACGACGATCTTGCTCCCGCACAGGTTAGTAATCTGGAGAAGGTCATAGACACAAAAGTAATTGACAGGAGTGAGCTGATCCTGGACATCTTTGCCGCAAGGGCAAAAACAGCTCAGGCAAAACTACAAGTTGAACTCGCTCAATTAGAATACACAAGGCCGCGCCTGAAGAGGATGTGGTCCCATCTTTCCAGGATAGAGGGAGGCATCGGCACCAGAGGGCCCGGAGAAAAGCAATTAGAAGTGGACAAGCGGCTGGTGTCAAAGAGAGTGCTTGTTTTAAAGAAAAGACTCGGGCAGATTGAAAAACGCAGAAAACATCAGGCAAAGGCAAGGAAAGAGCACACTACTGTCTCCCTGGTAGGATATACAAATGCCGGCAAATCAACATTAATGAACAGATTGACAGATGCCGGGGTATTTGTTGAAGATAAACTTTTTGCTACCCTTGATACAAAGACAAGTTTATGTGAACTGGGAAATGGTAAGAAGGTTATCTTAAGCGACACCGTAGGATTTATCAGAAAACTCCCACACCATTTAATCACATCATTCGAAGCTACTCTTGAAGAAGTAAGATGGGCTGATTTCTTGCTGCATGTTGTAGATGTCAGTTCTCCTGACGTTATTGGGCAGGTTGATGCTGTTAATAATGTTCTTAAGGAGCTTGAGTGTGACAAGAAACCCACAATAATGGTTCTCAATAAAGTAGACGTCTTAAAAGATTCATCTATCATTACTTTCTTTCAAAGTAAATATGACAACATAGTGACGATTTCTGCACTTACCGGACAAGACCTGGAAAAGCTGAAGCAGGAGATGGTTAGTTTTGCAAATAAGGGTTGCACAGAGATTAAGCTTGAATGCGGTGTCAGTGACGGAAGATTGTTAGCTTATATCTATGAAAACAGCGGGGTTCTCAATCGCACGTTCATAAATTCAAGTGTTCATTTCCATATTGTCATTGAAGAGAAAAATCTATCAAGATTGTACCAGCTTGGTGGAGAGGATTTAACTGTAACACATATTTCGTGATGATACAAATTAGCTCTCTTTTTAACTGGCGATAGATGGGCATTCGCTAATTTATTGCATTTTAGTTTAATAAATGTAGCGGAAAGCTTAAGCCTTCCATATCATATCGTTTTAATGGTGAGTTATTATTATCCAATCCACAAAACTAAAATTGAAGGCCAGAACCATTTGAATTAAATTGGTTAACCGCTTCCTCTGAATGTTCATGGTATGCCATCTTGTTTAAAACATCAAAAGGCAGGGTCAAATGGTCAGCTCCGGATAGAATCGCCGCGCTTGCCTCTGCCGGCGACTTTAGGCTGGCGGCAAGTATCTGAGTCTGGCCTCCTTTGAGTGCCCCGGCCATGTCTGCTATGAGCGTTAAACCGTCTCCCGACAATTTTGTCGCCCTGTTGACATAAACAGCAATGTATCGCGCTCCTGATTCACGGGCAACTACAGCTTGCGCAACGCTATATAACGCCGTAATGCAACATGGAATTTCCGGTGGAAGATGCGGGATTATTTGAAATACCTGTTCCGTAGAAGGGACTTTCAATACCAATTGATCTCCTGCAATCTCCTTTGCAAGATGCGCTTCTTTCAGCATATCCTCTTTGCATGAACTAACAAGCTGGTAAAACAATAAACCCATCTTTAGCCCTGCAAGCTTTTGCAGGGTATCGGCGGCAGAATTACAGGATTTTGCAAGAAGAATTGGATTGGTGGTGATTCCACGAACCCAGCCCAATTCCTTTGCAGCTTTCGCCTGCTCAATATCTGCCGTATCCACGAATATTGACATATCCTTATTTCTAATTCTGACTCATTGTTTTAATTTGATATTCATCTTGAGTAATGTGTGTAATGCTCTATCGTTTTAGAAGGTAGTATAGCTTACCATATGTATTTAAATTTCCCGCTTTTTCCATGGCTTCATCGCCGATTCCAAAGAAAACATCTGCTCTGGCTGGTGTTTTGATAGCGCTCCCTGTATCCTGGTCAAGTACAAAGAATGATTTCTCAATCTGTCCTCTTTTCTGAGACCTGTTGATATCTCCCAACTTTTTTGTTTCAATGACGGAAAAAGCCAGACTGCCAGGAGGGAATACTTTCTTATCGGTTGCTATGCTTCGCATCGACGTAACAGGCACGTTTATAGAACCATAGGGAACAGAATGAAGTACCTTTTTAAAAAAGATATAGCGGTCGTTTTGCCTGAGATAATAATCCAAATCTCCGGGATGTTCTTCAAAATAGCTAATCAGGACGGAGAGGGTTAATTCTTCTTCAGAAATCTTGCCATCCATAACTAACAGTTGGCCAATACTTGTATACTGATGTCCTGAATTTGCCTCATATCCCACATAAAACTTATCTCCAGAGGGCAGAATAATCTGACCGGAACCCTGAACATGGATGAGATAGGCTTCTAATTTTGATTTGAGATAGACGATTTCATTGCCCTTTAGCAGGTTGCCTTCCTCAATTTCCCGCCGGGTAGAATACGGTATTCTAAAATCAGCAGGTTTTCTGTAAAGCGGATAGCGAAATGTTTCCGTCCTTGTTAAACTTCCATCGTAAATTGGAGTTCCATAACCGGTAAAATGGACTTCTCCCTCGTATTTATTTCCCACAGCCTGAAATATCCTGAAATTCTTAGTAATAAATTCGTTCAGTTCCTGGGAAGTCTTACACCGAAGGTATCCATCACTAAAAAACTTTAAAGTTTCTGTTTGTTTTTCAGGAGTAAAACCTATTGAACTAAAGGCATTCGGGTAAGATTTGACTTTGTTAAAAAATACAATGCTGTTCGTTATAGAGTACAGCAAGGTTTCTTTGTCATAATCATCTCTAAAATCAGGAAATTGATTTGGATCTGTAATTTCAGACAATCCGACTCCCGGTTCTATCGGCAATAAAAGTGGTTTTTTCACTGTGGTTGAACATCCTGTCTGTAAAATTATCAATAGAAACAAAACTGTCAGTAAACTGTTAAGTTTATTATTTATTGATTTCATAAATATATTACTCCTTTCCCCAAAGAATTAAGATGGTTATGTTTCTTTTGACTGTATGAGTTTTATAACGTGTCATTGCGGTTTTGGTTTAAGATAATCTTTTTTGCCCTTTAAGTTTAACCCTTCCTATTACGAAAAGTGTAACCGAAACCGCAAAGACCAATATACTGGCATTTTGTGAGATTGTCAGGCCATCGAAAAGAAGTGGATTATCATCCCTGAAGATCTCTACAATAAAGCGCATTACGGAATATAGTACACAGAACAATAAAGTGATTTCCCCATATCTCCTGCGATGTTTAAAGAGGGCGTTTATTATAAAGAATATCGAAAGATTGCCCAACGCCGAGTATATCTGGGTAGGATGAATAGGGAGTGAGCGGCTATCTGACACGCTTACCAGCCCCAGGCCAAGATGGTGCAGGAATGCAGGGCTTCCATCAATCAGAGAGGTTGCGTCAACGGATTTGGGAAAAGTGACCGCCCATAGTAGGTACGGACTGCAGACATCGCCCCAGCAGCATCCGTTAAGAAAACACCCTATTCGTCCAAAAACTACTCCAAGTGCAAAAGCGTATGCGACAATATCAATTGTTTTCAATACGGGAAGTTTCTTGATCTTTGAGTAAACAATTATAGCTGCAATAGAGGCCGCCAGACCTCCGTAAAAAACCAGTCCTCCCTCATAAATCTTAAAGATGTCCAGGATGTTGTGTTTATACGCATCGAAATTCTGGACTACATAAAATGTCCTGCCTCCCAGGATACCGGCAAAAATCGTATATATTCCCAGGTTGGATATATCTTCCGGATTTATGCCTTCGGCCTTTGCCTTTATTCGTGCAACAAAGACGACTACCAGGAAGCCCACCATAAGCATGAAGCCGTAAGCGTAAATGGGAATTGTTATGCCTGTGTACGGGATTGGTATTTCAAAGAGAGTTCTAATCATTGGAGTCAGGAATTGGGGTCGGAGAGAACCTCCTTAATCTTATTCTTTTCGTCCATCAAGACTATTTTAGGTTTCCAGTTGCGCGCCTTGTCATCATCAATAAGACAATATGAGATTATTATCACCTTGTCCCCCGGGACTGCCCACCTCGCGGCCGCTCCGTTCAGGCATATAGTCCCTGAGTCAGGTTCTCCCTCTATTACGTAAGTTTCAACCCTTGTTCCGTTATTGATGTTTAATACCTGTACCCGTTCGTAGTGCAGGATATCTGTCGCCTGCATCAACGTCTTGTCGATTGCTATACTGCCGGTATAGTTGATGTTTGCGTCAGTGACCGTTGCAGCATGAATCTTGGATTTGCACATTTCTCGATACATGTAAGTTCGCCCTTAATAAACTTTGCCAACGTAGCGGAAACCTTCAGGTTTCCATACTATACAATTTATTCATTCTAAAATTATATTATCTATTAATCTCGTACTTCCTATCCACACGGCCACAGCAGCTACAGCCTTTTCATTAATCAACGAAACATCTTCAAGCGTATGAGCATTAACTATAGATATATAATCTATCCTTGTATGTTTTGCCTTCTTAATGATGGATGTCATTTCTTCTATAATTTCTTTTGCGTCCTTTATATTGGAAGCAAACATGGATTTGGCTTTTAATAAAGAGCCGTAAATACAGAGTGCACTCCGGCGCTCTTCAGGATTCAAGCGCTTATTCCTTGAACTAAGGGCAAGGCCGTCTTCGTCACGCACTGTTGGAAGCACCTTGACATCAATTTCCATATTCAGGTCTGCAACCAGTTTTTCTACGACAACGCTTTGTTGATAGTCTTTTTGACCAAAGTATGCCCTGTCAGGCCTGATTATATTAAAAAGTTTCGTTACAATTGTGGCTACACCATTGAAGTGTCCGGGCCTTAATCTGCCGCACATGGTATCCGTAAGCTTATCCTGAGTCACATAAGTGCAGAATCCTTCCGTATACAATTCCTCAGTACAGGGTGTAAAGACTACATCCGCATTTTCTCTCTCTACAATCTCAATATCCTTGTCTAACTGGCGCGGATAATTATCAAGATCGTCTTTGTTATCAAACTGCGTGGGGTTCAAATATATGCTGACAACAAGCTCATCATTCTCATCCCTTGCACTACGCATCAGGCTTACGTGGCCTTCATGAAGCGCACCCATTGTAGGTACAAACCCAATGGATTCCTTCCTGTCTTTGATCGAGAATACCCTTATCTGCATCTCATTAATCTTTGTTATGACTTCCATTTAAAGATATCAGTCTATTTTTCATGCAACCTGGTTTCTCTTAAGTTGCAAAACAATGTTAACAATAACATAATTTTTTGTCAAGTTTTACATTAAAAGTGAGTTATTCTCATTTTTAACTTGAGATATACTTAGATTTGTTATTATAATACCACTTATTAGTTGAACTTGTGAACTAATCAGGAATAAAATCAACTTGTAAGGAGGTGAAATAAAAATGGAAAAACAAATGACTAAAATTCTACAATTACTTCTTGTTCTGGGGTTTTTGGTTTTTACAATGCATCAGGCCTTTTCTCAAGAGCAAAATAAACCGAATTGTTCTTTCTGCGAATTGAAAGCAAAAGGCGCCGAAAAATGCCAAAAATGCCTGTCTAATGAAAAAGGTAAATGTCCCCTGCCGGATAAAGAATCCGGTTGTAGCGATAAGGATAAATGGGAACTGTATAAAAAGCTTAAGCATGGCCCTTACATAAATACCACAGTACTTGAAAATCTGATGGAAAGTAATGTTTCCATGGTGCTTCTAGATGCCAGGTCAGGAAAGTGGGATGATAAATCCCGAATCCCAGGCGCTCGGAGCTTAAATGATAAATCTACCAGAGACGAAGTTGAGAAGATAATTGAAACCAAAGACACCCTGGTGGTCACTTATTGCTCCAATTTGAAATGCGGCGCAAGCAACAATCTCTATATTCATCTCAAAAAACTGGGCTATAAAAACGTCCTTGAATACCCCTTCGGTATTCAAGTATGGCTGGAAGCCGGAAACGATATTGAGATGGACGAATAATACTGAGATAGTATGGGGCAGCGACTGTTCTAAATAAGAAACCGGTCGCTGTCCCTGTTTTAGGCAAACGACAGAGGATGTTTCCCACCTCCTGTTTTGCGTGTTTTGTAACGCTTTCCGTGTTTATACCTTTGCAGGCGGAGCTGACCGCATGCGGCATTTACATCGTCACCCTTCTTCTTCCGGAGGGTTACAACCATACCATTCCTTTCCAGTATATTACAGAACATTTCAACCGTTTTCCTGTCAGGGGGTCTCAGTTCACATTCCTCTATGGGATTAAGGGGTAGTATATTGATAATGCATCGGATGCCCTTGAGCAGCCTGACCAGTGCATTTGCGTCCTGTACGGAAGAATTGATTCCCTCTATCAGCGTATATTCAAAACTGGTATCTCTGTGAGTGGCCCTAAAGTATTCCCGGGCGGCGGCAAGAATATTTCTTATACTATTTTTCTTGTTAGACGGTATTATGCCTGACCTGGTTGAATCATCAGAAGCGTGCAAGGATATTGCGAGATTGATCTTGAGTCTCTCGCGGGCAAGCCGACGTATTCCGGTTACAATACCGACCGTTGATACCGTGATATGCCGCATACTTATTCCCAGTCCCCAGTCGGCATTCATAATCTTTAGAGACTTGATGACGTTGTCGTAGTTGGCAAGCGGCTCCCCAATTCCCATGAAGACAATATTGGCTAGGGACTCATTTTGATGGAGATGGTTTTTGATATGAAGTGTTTGTTCAATGATCTCTCCTGTATCAAGGTTCCTTTCCAGACCAAGTTGTCCGCTTGCGCAGAAGCTGCAGGCCATGGCACAGCCAACCTGTGTTGACACACACGCGGTGACCTTCCTGCGGTTCCTTAACAGTACACTCTCAATGACATTCCCATCAAATAAACGTATCGCTAATTTCTCTGTTCCATCGATAGTTTTTGCGCCGGTATCTACTTCTGTCTGGAAGAGCAAATTTTTCTTTTTCAGTTCCTCTCGTAATCTTTCCGGCAGGTTGTGCATCTGCTCAAAAGAGGTTGCGCCCTTCTTGTAAATCCATAAGAGTATTTGCCTTGCCCTGTAGACAGGTTCTCCGATAGACTTACAGAGTTCCTGTAGCTCTTCCAGAGACATGCCCGTAAACGACGTCAAGTGTCTGTCTTTCATAATACCTAATGTGATAAAATTATTCAGTTACATAATAAATAACTCATCATTATTGTCAATAGCCGTTTTATTATGTCTGTAGCGGAGGGTTTCCTGCCCGAAAGACTTGTCAGGCGGGCATACAGATCGCAGTTTATTTAAACTTTGTCAAAGCGAGGGTATTGAACCGTATCAATCTTTTCGGGGAAGTTTCAATGTATGTACCGGATGTGATCTTCATCGCAAAGCTGCTTTATACGCCAAAGAAAAAGGGTTGAACCTGAATAAGGTGGTCACGGAAGCGCTTGACCAATATCTATCTCATATAAATTACACTTAACATTTTACTCCCACCGGAACGCGAAAAAATGTGTCTGATGAAGAGAACATTATACATAAAATACAAAAGCACGCAAAGCATAAAACAAGAGCAAAATGACATGTTGACAAAAGGCACACGTTTTGGCATAGTATGATGTATGAGTGTTTTCGAATGGAGCGAGGAAAAAAATAGGTTCCTTGAACAAACACGAGACATCAACTTTGAAGATATTATATTTCACATTCAAAATGGTGATGTATTGGATGTAATTAAACACCCGAACGTAATCCGATATCCGAAACAGAATATCATTGTTGTAAATGTTGAAGGTTATGTCCATCTCGTTCCTTATGTAAAGGAGAAGGGAATACGTTTCCTAAAAACAATTATACCTAGCAGAAAAGCAACAGAGGAGTATTTAAAATGAGCAACAACAAGCTTAAATTCGATGAAGAAGAACTTCAAATTCTACGTGACTTTGAGCGGGGTGAGTTTGAAAGTATTAAGAATTTTCAGAACGAAAAAAAACAACTTGAGGAGGCTGCTGGAAATACATTCAGCAGGGATAAGCGTATTAACATTCGTATTTCCTCTCGGGATTTAACAAGGATTCAAAAAAAAGCTGCAAAAGATGGTATTCCCTACCAGACTCTAATATCAAGCACATTACACAAGTTTATTACCGGTAAATTAAAGGAAATGGCATAAACCGGTTCATAGAGCTAAAGGAGTGAATTTCTTGAGCGTTGTTATTGTCAACTGATGTGTCGGTATTACTATGTTCCTGCATACCCTTGATTAGATTTTTATTTACTTTCACAAAGGAACCGTTTTTTGTAAATAAAAGTCTAAAGACTTAACTCCAAAAAGCTCAAAGACATAAAAAAGGAAGTTTTTATACTATTAAATTGGTTCCAATTATCATAATAATTTAGCGATTTTTCTGGATAATATGTTGTAGCCGCCCGCCTAGGTGGACGGCTACATAAACGCTCAATTTAGATATCAATAACTTTTATAATCAGGAGATAAAAATTGAAGTCATTTGTTATTTCCATAGTAGTTTCTCTGGTTTTGATAGGTTGCGGTAATGAAAAGGCACATAATCTCGTCTCTGAAGAGCAGGCTGAAGTTACCATTTTTGAAGGTGAGACACATTTTAAAAACATCAGGCAGCTTACTTTCGGCGGAGAGAATGCCGAAGCTTACTTCTCTTATAATGCCGATAAACTTATCTTCCAGTCAACACGTGATGATTTAGAATGTGACGCAATCTTTACAATGAATGTTGATGGCAGCAATGTTACTATGGTTTCATCTGGTAAAGGCTCCACTACCTGTTCGTTTATTGCCCCTGACTATAAATCTATAATTTATGCTTCGACACATCTGGGTGGAGAAGAATGTCCACCGAAACCTGATATGTCGAAGGGCTATGTATGGGCGTTATATAAAAGCTTTGATATTTTCAAGGCTGACCCTGACGGCTCCAATCTTGTCCGTCTGACTGATACGCCCGGATATGATGCCGAGGGAGTCTATTCACCCAGAGGGGATAGAATCATTTTTACGTCTGTCCGTACCGGTGACCTGGAACTGTTCCTGATGGATCCGGACGGTTCCAACGTTGAACAGTTGACTGATATGCCCGGCTACGATGGCGGCGCTTTCTTTTCTCTTGATGGGGAATGGATCTGCTGGCGGGCGTCAAGACCACAGGGGGAGGAACTTGCAGACTATATGGAGCTTCTCAAACAAGGCTTAATCCGGCCCAGCAAACTTGAGATATATGTTATGAATCTGAAAGACCGCAAACCGATTCAGTTAACCAGCAACGGAGCCGCCAACTTCGGCCCTTATTTCCACCCAAGCGGGGAGAAAGTTATCTTTGTTTCCAATACGGATGATCCGCAAAAGCGAAATTTTGAGATGTACATGGTTGATATAAAGACCAAGGAAATCGAACGTATATCGTATAATCCAACATTCGACGGTTTCCCTATGTTCAGCCATGACGGTAAAAAACTGGTTTTCGCCTCAAACCGCAACAACAGCAGACCGCATGAAACGAATATATTTATTGCCGATTGGGTGGATTAAGGTAATAAGTTCACCGCTGAGATTGCAGGACGTAAAGAAAAAACCTTCAAGGTATTATATAATTGTCATCTTCCTTAAATACCGTCTGCATAATTTCCCCTTAATTTTCGTTAAATTCTGGAATTCAAATTGACTTATTTTAAGCGAAGATGTACAAAATGGATTCATACGGAGTAATAAGGACTATACTAAATTTCATTAAAAGTAAGGTTAAGTCATGTTTGATCTAACAAAATATCTCACAGTCAGGCAAGTTGCGAGAAAATTAGATATTACAGAAGAATGGGTTCGCGATTTAATTAAAGCTAAAGAAATTAAAGCAACCAAGATAGGTAAATGGCGCATAAAGCCAGAAGACTTAAAACAATTTATTAAGTCGAGAACAAACAAGTAATTCCTGTACGTTAACTTAAAAGTCAAAACCTATTAAATGACAAATAAAAAAGATTTGTCGGAAAGAGATATATGCACGCAGTTCATCTTGCCGGCGCTGGTAAAGTCCGGATGGGATGTTGAGAAGCAAGTCAGGGAAGAGGTCTTTTTTAC
>ERZ1292630.1659-Hain-H41-02um-R3-1659-length-21517-cov-8_pt1 | contig 21517 bp, 8 predicted proteins | sample MGYA00564408_ERZ1292630 | MGnify/ENA primary metagenome ERZ1292630 (study PRJEB36523, sample SAMEA6512641) | groundwater metagenome | collected 2019-01-08 | study: AquaDiva: Metagenomics assemblies of 32 groundwater samples
ATGGGTGCCACGCGTTGATTGGGGTTCCTCTTCCCGGATTGATCCTCCTCTAAGTGACGGGAGCCTCGATGACCTGCGCGCCACCGTTTCAGCCGCTGAGGACGGTGGGCGACCTAACGGGCCGCTTTCCTCAAATTTCGATCCCCACCTGCCTTGTCCACGTCGAACTGCTGATCCGAAAGCCCTGCTCGACGTCAACGACGGCAGACGTGACGGGATGCGCCCCGCTACATCGTGCCCACCCTGCGCTTCCCGATGTCGCCTTGTGGGCGAGCTGCGTGGCCAATTCAGCCGTTCGCATCGGCCGCCAGGTGCTGGACGCCGCGATGCCGGACTTCGCTGTCGACGCCTCGTCGAAGCTGTCTGCTCTCACCTCACCCCCGGCAGCGGGCTCGTTTCTCTACCAGGAAGTGCACGTGCGAGACATGCAATCGAATGTTGTACACCGTTTCCACCAGCAAATCCAAGACGCGGTCGCTGCGGCAGAGGCGTCCGTCGATAGCAAGACGAAACTGACCCTGCAGATGAGGCTGCATCCGGGCGACGTGGGTGCACTCGGTTTGCGGCCGCTCGACGAACGGTTTCCTGCCCTGCAAGAGATTCCTGCACCCCTCACCGTTTCGTTTGCTTATGTGCTGGATGGAGTCGCATCGCCCGATGGGGACGACTGGGGAGAGCCGGGTCCTTGCCTCCTGGGTCTGCGCTGGGAGCCTCGTGAAATGCTGGCCTCTGCCGCGCTGGGCGAAAGGGCGCCGGACGCGGACGACTGGATGCGGGATGAGCCATCGACGGCGGATGACGCTGCGGCGTTCGTCGCGCGCGAGAGGGCGCAGGAAAATGCCCACCTCGACGAAGAGGAAGAGTACGAGCGCGAGCTGCTCGTTCAGACAAAGCACTTGCGTGCCCGTGCATGGCGCCGGTTTTGCAGAATTAGCCGTTCCGAGCACATGTTTCATCAGCGCATCGCGGGGGGCCCAACTCATGCGAAGGGACGAGCCACCGATGGCGACGAGTCAGCGCGGTCGTCTGACAGCGGCTCCACGAGTGAGCCACCTCAGCCGGAGAGCGGCTGGTCCCGCATCACGGAACGGCAGTCGCTGTCGCATCGGCGGCCGTCTGGCGACGCTGCCTTCGCCATCGAGCCGTACTTCGTTGGGTTCACCCTCGACTTTCCGGGAGCGAGCGCGAAGGACATCGACAGTGTGTGTCGGACGGGTCACCATTCCGCCGAGGATGCCCTGTCGGTGTTTTTTTCCAACCAGGCGCGCGAGTCGCTCGCGACGGCGTTATCCCTGACGCTGCCGCAGGATGAATGGGACGTGGGCGTCGTCCCGTTCAGCCGCGTTTCGTGTCGTGCGGCAGTGGCTCGGCCCGCCATCGAGCGGTACTTGGCCACGTCGATAGATAAGAATAAATTGCCATGGCATGTCTCCAAGTGCGAGTCGGCAGCGGGTCGCTACATCGCGCACACCCAGCACGTGACTGTTTTGGTCTTCTTGTGCCCCAAGAACGTTCTCCCGGCCAAGCAGCCGCCCTCGATTACCATCCCTAGCCACATCGTGCTCGGAAGCTTCATGCTGCGAACGTGCGTTCTGCCGCTAGGTGGGCTCACGGTCGCCGAGTCGCGTCGCCGGCGGTTCGGCCTGGCGCCCCCGAACACAGTTGCGCATCAGATGCAGCTGCTGCAATGGTCGATGCTCCGCGAAGTGTACTTCGCCATGACCGTGGACGAGTTGATCGCGGACACCATGCTGTGCTTGACGGCACCCGTGCAAATTCGAGGAGAGGCAGAGTTCCACCGGCTACTCTCGGCGGCCATCGCCGACGAGGAGCAATCCGTCAAGCTCGACTACGATGGGGAAACAGATTTGGCGACGGCGCTTCTGCGACAACAGGAACAATGTCGCCGTCGCTATCGCGAAAGGGTGCTGCTCGCCCGACACTACGGGCTGACGCAGGAAAGCGTCCGAAAGGTGTTGGACGCGCTGCAACTCGTCCTACGGGGCAAACCCATCGCCGGCAACAGGAAACTCTGGCCAGCACTCGCTGTGCTGCTGCGAACGGACATTGTGTGCTGCCAGGAGCCACCGGCGCCTTCCGCTGAAGCAGAAGCGATCCGGGAGCCAGTTGGAAGGAAACCGATCCTGTGCCAGCGATCCCCCGCCGCCGCTTGGAGGCCCGGCGTGCCGGAGGTCGTGACCGACGAGCGGCACGTGTCCGCATCCGACTCCGACTCTCGACGTTCGTCCCGTAGTGCGTCTCGCTCCTCTTCTTCCTCGTCTTCGTCTACTTCCTCGAGATCGTCGAGGTCTTCGTCGACGTCCTCGAGCTCGTCGAGGTCTTCGTCGACGTCGTCGTCGGGTTCGCGACGTTCTCGCCGCCGTGTCGGCAGGCGACGCCCCCGCCGATCGCCATCTCGGCGCCGCGCGGTGTACGATGAAGAGCCAATGCAGCCGATCGACGCCCCCACCAGCAGTTTTCCGGACTTCCTCGCCTGGCGCCAATATCAGTTCTCACAAAGCCGCGATGGCAGAAGACCGCCCCCTGGCTTCATGGCGCTTCGCCTGCCAGGCAGCGTGCAATGCGAACTAGTCAACGTGATGACGGCGTGTCGAGGTGGCGTGAATCGGCATGCGGCTGGGACGACCATCCTTCCGATGCTTCGATTCATTGTCAGTCTCTGTTGCATCGGTACTCCCCCGAAGCTCCCTCCGCGCTGACTCAGCGCCGTTAACTCAGCGACAGTAAGGACAGGACGAAGTAACGCCCCTGTATGTTCTTTGCCAGCCGCAATGGCGATGCACTTGTCAATATTTGAATAGAGGGACGTCTCGTGTGAAGCCCCCCTTTGGGTCGTCTCATGGTGGCCGCGCGAAGAATGCTGCTGTGCCTCGCTGTCGCAGTCGGCCTCTGTGGTGTCGGGGGCGTCGCGCTACCGCCGCCGGGAACTTTCAACGCGGCACCGAATCTTGGACAGTGGCTTTGGCAGCAGCAGGTCGAACTCAACACTTCAACCCTCTGGGTGCCTTACATGTACTCGGCGGCCCAGCAGTACTGGCCGTACTGGCTAGGTCGCACGCCCAGCCAGATGGTCGCCGGCGTCGCTCAACCAGCCAGCATGTCGATCCCCGCGCTGTTGCGTGATGTGTTCCCTTCCCAGTTATCGAGCGCGCTGCAACTCATGACGGCAAGCGCAGGGGGTGGCGCAAATGTGCCACCATTCGCAGGCACCTCCTCGCAGACAAGGCCCCAGGGTCTTTGGATCGAGTGCTGGCCAACCGAAGATCCAAACACAGGCCGTGTCACTTGGTCGTTCGCGAGGTTCGCCCTGAGTTCCGCTTCAGTCACCTCGACGCCGCCGTCGTCGCAATTGGACTGGCAGTTCTTCAATGTCACCTTCCCAGCGGTGGGCAACACTCAAAATTTTAATCTTCCCTCGGTGCTCACGATCGTGGTGCCCCAGATGGTCAACACCTGGGACGACAGTAATGTCTCCGCGATATTTCAGTCGTTCACGCAGCTGACGGACTTGTACGCCGACCCGCTGTATGCAAATTGTGTCTTCGCAGTGGAGCCCAACGCGACATACACCGGCGGAGGAGTGCACATCGCATGGCCACGGGCGATCGAAACCCCCTCCGAGCGACAAGTCCAGCTCGATTATTACAGCAACGCCTCCGTGTGGCCGGTCGGGAAACGACCTGTCTGCTACATGATCGACCAGCCGGCGGCGTACGACAACATTCCCGTTTCGTTTCAAGTCTACGTTGGCTTGACGTGGAGCGCGAATGCGCCCACGGTCGCAGTGGACTCGGCCCGCGGGTTGCAATTCTGGGTGCCGGCCGCCGGTCTGCCGTCGGCGGTCACCAACGGTTCTTCCGGCTCTTCATTCATCGTGGCGCCCATTCGGTGGGTCGAGCCGGGCGACGCGTTGCCCCCGTCCCCGTTTCCCGTCGTCGTCGACGCACCCTCCTCTCCCTCGTCCCCCTCCGGCAGCCCAAATGGCGGCAAGGAGGTGTCCCAAACATCGTTCGTAGCCAGTCTCCTGGGCGTCCTCGTCCCCTGGCCCACCGTGCCCACGCCGTACGTTCCCGGCCAACCGGGTGCGGTGAACACCACCGCTGCCATCGACGCCTTCTACTTCGGCGCGTGGAAGGACGACGTGCAGCAATTCAGCGCTTACCAAGGGCGTGGCTTCACGTTTCCAATTTCGAACGTCACGAAATACGGCGTGATGCACAAGAACGCGGCGGATCCTCTGTCACAGCTGCCCATTGTGGCGGCGTGGCTCACGGAAAAGTATCGGACCTTCGGCGTGCCGCCTTCGAACATTTGGAATCAAACCTTCACTTATCGCGGTGCGACGCACGCCAATGTGATTGTGCAGTTCCCCGGCCGCAACGCCTCTCTGCCGCCGCTCGTGTTCATGGATCACTACGACACGGCGTACGACGAGGACGTATTCGCCAATACCAACGACACGGTCCGCACCGCCGCGCCTGGAGCAGACGACAACGGCAGTGCGATGGCGACGCTGCTGCGGGCCGGCGCGCTTTTGGCTAAACTGGTCGGCGGCCAGGCGCCGTTCGGTTCGTCCGCGGTGCCTCTGCGGCGAACGGTGTGGCTCGTGCACATCACGGGCGAAGAATACCCTAGTGACGATTTAGGATGCCGGCACTTCCTGACCGCGGTCCTAAAAGGGGCAAACCTCCCCCCCTGGGCGACCCCGGGGATGCCGATCGCAGGCGTACTGCTCATGGACATGATCGCGTGGCGCCGGAATGAGACGGACCTCGTCTTCCAGATCAACTCCGGTGTGGACGCCGCGAGCCGCTTGTTCGCGAAGTACGCCGTGGAAACCGTGGCGCTCCTTCAATCGCGAGGCCACCTGACAGTACCCCTCGCGGCGATGTTCCGCTCTCGCTACGACCCTTACTCGTACCTGTTCAACACCGACGGCGACACCATTCAAAATGCCGGCTTTCCGGTGCTGCTTTTCAACGAGCACATCAACTGGTATCAAAACTTCGGGCGTCCCTGCTACCACCAGTCGTGCGACACCTTCGACCAGCTGTCGCTGCCGTACGCCGCGTCCACGGTCATGGTTTGCATCGAAACGCTGTTCCAAACCTCGGAGCACTTCGACGAGCAAAACGTAGACTACGCTGGTCGGACCGATGCCGGTTCGACGCTATGGCCGTTGTGGCTCTGGGTGGTCGTGTGCGTCGCGGGACTCGCCGCGGTTCTCCTCGTCGCCGCGGGCACCTGCGGGCTGCGACTGAGGCGCAAGCGCTCCGATGTCTCCGGTGTGCTTCCGGCGGACGTCTTCGGCGAAGAAGCCCTGGTCGGCCCTGGATGAATTAGCCATCTCCGATGCCTCCGGATGATGGGTGGGCTCAGGGGATGACGGGGGTGGGGGGAGATGCCATGCTGCAGCCGGTCAGCTCACCAATGCTTTATCCGCTACTTTGAACCACCAGTGACTTTCTTCCGTTTTCATTCGTGCCGTCGTCGGCAAACACCGCGGGCCGCCAAAGAATTTGGAGGGCACCTTGGGCCGCTCAAGAATTTGGAGGCATTTCGGGAATGCCCTTGTTCACGACAAGTCGTTGTTTGCAATGACGTCCTTCGTGGCTTTCTCGGTATTTTCCATCGCCCTGGCTTCAAGGTGTAAAGATACGGAGAAGGCCAGTTCACCTCGCTCCTCTGGTTGTGCTTTCCCAACTGTTCAAGGATTCCGCCGACGCTGCAGTGTCCAAGCGGAACGACGGGCGGAGGACGACAATACATACGTAGGCGGCAGGTGCGCGCGGACGGTCGCGCGTTGCCCAGCCAACAGTTGGGGTAACGGCGGTGCCACGAAGTATGGTGTCGTGGGGACGTCCCTGCGCCTGGTTTGAATCACGATGTCACTCAGATTTTAGTGCACATGACGTCGCCTTTGCCATCCGCACCGCGGGCACCGCCCACGCGGGTGGGTCTCCCGCCGACGCAACACGCTGGCGTCCTGCGAGAACTGAGCTGTGCGACGCACGTCGCGCTCGAGACGATCGCCCTGCGCATCGGCTGCATCGGTGGCGTGATCCTCCGGGCCGAAGAGATCACCGCGATCGCGTCGCCGTCGACGGGAACTACAGCCGCGGCGTCGCCGAAGAAAATGAAAGCTGGTCACGATTACACCGGGGAAACCGACACTGCCGCCCTTCGGCTCGCGAAGGCGGAACGGGACCGGGAAGAACTGCTTCAAGCGTCGCTCGAACGTAAAGGGCAATCGATGGCCGCATTCGAGCAGGATATTCGCTCCCTCATCGGCGGCGCGCTGTCATCCACGTCTGGCGTGGAAGCCGCCCCACATGGGGGGCCAGGGTTGGGAGGGGGCCTCCCGAATGGGGCCAACGACGGAATAGCGACCGCGGAAAGCTCCGACGACATGGCCCTTCAACGGTCCCTTTTCGATGTCAAAAGTTTCGAAGCCACGAACCGACGTTTGGCCCTGGAGCGTCGACAAAGCGCCGCGCCTCGCCTCGGGGGCTTGTCTGACCTTGGCCCCGACGTGCCGACGATGGCTTCCGAAAACGGCGACGAGTTGCTATCGGGTGGCGGTCCCCGCCCCATCATGTCGCTCGTCGCCCCCAACGTGAGATTCGTCGCCATCGCGTCCGTCGGCGACACTTCCGCAGCGTGTTTCTCCAACGTCGCCATGCAACTCGCCGTGTTTTCGAGCGGCCTCGTGCTCAACTTCACCAACTTCAATCCGTTTATGTGCATTCCGATCGCCGCGCTGCCGACTCGCCGTGGAATAGGTCACCAGCATGTGGCCGCCGTCCTCGGGTCGGGAGGCCGCGGCCACCCTGGAGGACGTGGAGGGGGCATCGCGGGCTACCCTTTCGTGGGACTGATGTTGTTCGCTGGAAAGGCTCCTCCGTCTCGCGACTACACGCCTGAGGACGAGTCGTTTGCAGACGCATACGGCGCGCTCTTCAGTAATCTCCTCGGTCGCTACGCCCTCACGCATCTTCTCACAGCGCCGTACGAAGCGATGACGGGATACCAAGGCCGGCTGACGCAGGATCCCGAGGGCGCGTGCGGAGTCGCCGCCGATCCCTGGCTACCTGAATTTGTGCACCGCACCGCCGGAAAGTTTGGCGCGTGGGGAAAGCGTGTGGTGCGCACCGGTGTCACGGGACCGTTTCTTGCCAAGGCGGGGGTGTGGGACGAAGCGTTCAGCGTCCCCGCGTTGGCGGAGCTGCACGAAGCGTCGGATTACCTGCGACGCATCGAAGCGTCGATGGGCGAGACGCGGGACAAGTGCCGCGCCATCGAAGCGGCCGAGGCCACGGCGCAGCAACGGATTCAGGGCCTCTCCCGACAGCTCACGGAGGGCTCGTTGGCGCTCAAGAAGCAGCAGGAATCCCACCGCGAACTGCAACAAGCGTACGCGATCGCACAAGAAAAGCTGCAACAGCAAACGGTGGACCGCGTCATGTCAACGACGGGCGCCGTCATCGTGCGCGGTTCGCACCAGACCCAGATGCAGCTGCATCCCCTGCTGCCCAGCACCTGGGAAGCCCCGAGCGACCACTTGGAGGCGCAGGCCACAAAATTTCTTGAAGCGACCAACCGCGCCCTGCTGCAGAAAGACGTGCGACGACAGTATCTGAAACGGGTGGAAGCAGCTAGAGATACGTCCACGAAAGGTCCGGCCGTCACGGGCGACATTACGGACGGCTCGGTCAGTGGTCGGCCAAGGACGTCGGTGCCACGTCCACCAACGGCTCGCCAGCTACCCCCTGCAGCGAACCAGGACACTGTGGCCCAACTCCTTCGGCAGCTGGAGCACCGTTCTCCCAGCCAAGCAGCTGTCTCCCCCGGCCAACCCAGTTCACAACGTCGTCAACAGTAGAACGCTTAGTTTAGCAGTTCATTTTTTTTCCGCGCTGAAAACAGGGGCATTGCTGATTTTCATCCAAATCGTGGGAATTTGTGGGTTTCTTCCCTTGTTGCGTCATCGATCATCTTTCAGTTGCTGCAGAGAGACTTCCTCGACCATGTGGTACCCCCCAATACTGTGTTTGCTCGTCGTTGTGGCTTGGTCGTCGCGGGGCGCGGATAGCCAGGCAACCGCCGCACCTCAAATTGCGAAGTGTTTCGGCAGCGCGAAACTCCAAACGACGCAGACGGCCTTTCGTTCCACCGCCGAAATGTTCACGGTGTCGGCGTCGCTGCAAGCCAACGACGACGACGGCACCAGCGCTTCCATCGCGTTTACTTGCACGGCCCCAGGCCGAGTCACGTACGTGTCAACCACGACGTCAAACGGCGCTGGATCCACGGTGACGTTGAACGCTGCCACAGGAGCGTTGCAGGCAGTGGCTCCCTCGAGGGAGGGAATCACGAGCGTCGACGTAAGCGCCGTGTGCCGGCTGGGGAGCACGCCCGCGACGTACGCCGACCAAATTCTGTGTCGTGTCAGCTACACCATTCTCTGGTACGCGCCTGCGGCGAGCATCACCTCGCCGCCAACGACACTACCACCGACGACTCGAATTGTAACAGGTCTCCCTTCGTGCCCCGCTGTCTACGGCGTCGAAGTCGCCACGAACGCGATTTATTCCGACACCCTCGCGTTATTCCCTGGCGGCGCACGTTGCAGTTCGACGGTGGTCACGAGCTTCGGTCTGCTGCGGACGGCCCGCCTGGGCAGTCTCGCCGTCAACGGCGACGGCAGCTACACGTACATGGCCCCCAGCGTCGACGGATCGATGGACGACTTCGACTTCGTCGTGTCGTGCAATGGCATTCCCTCGTGTCAAGGCACCATGTTCATGATCGCCAGCGCCATCGCGAGCACGCAAAATAGCCCGCCTTCTACGACGGTACCGCCCGCGACGACGACCCAGGCGCCTTCGACCATCGCTCCACCTGTCGCTTGCCCGAACGTTTACTACATGAACGCAACGGCCTCTGGCGTCAACGACACGGCGCCGACGAACACGTCGCTGGCCCTCGTTGGCTACCCCGGGGAACTCGCGTGCGCCAGGTACGCCAACTTCTCCGTCACGAGCGGACCAATGGTGCCAGGTGCCGCGATCGTGAACAACACGATTCAGTTTTGGGGAGGTTTTGTTTATGTTGCGCCGACGACTCCCGGGTGGGACCGCTTTTCATTTACGATTCAATGCCAATTCGGCAGCGACACCGATCCGAGTCGGCTCGTACCGTGGGCATGCACCGGAACCGCCAACATTTTGGTGCTGCCGCAGCCTTCCGTGACCCCGCCGCCGACGCCGTCCCCACCACCGACGGCTCCGCCGGTGCTCTTCGTGCCCTCCGACGTGCTCCAGTGCTGGCAAAGCTGCAACCAAGACGCGTGGAAGTCGGCACACCACTTGCCCAACGTGTGGGACACAACCCTGAGCGACAGGAACGACACACGGCACGTCATGCCGCGGTTCGACGGCACTCCCATCGACGCCCTGTCCGTGGCCTTCGGCAACGGCGTTATCACCGTCACCGCCAACGGGAAGATCGGCAACATGGCTGCGCGGTTTCCCACGTTCGATCCTGTGCTGTCGACCACGCCGCTCACGGCCGACGCCCTCCAGCCGTTTCAGCCGTCGGTCCCATTCGACACCTCCTGCCTCGGCAATCAGTGGCCTTACGGCGCCGGCGAAGAAGTCTGGACGTGGACAAATATCACGAACTTGGAGGGCGTGGTGGGATACAAGTACCGCCGCGGTGACTCGTACTACCAGAAGTTCGGTGGAAAGCACATCGGCTGCGACACTTTCGCGGATGCATGCCGCTTCGCTCCGTTCGCAACGCCTAAGCGCCAGACGACGCCCGAGGCTCCCCTCTGGTCGCTTCAGGTGCGAGGGTGCGACACAACGTGGTCTGGCGTGCTCAATAAGACCAGCGTCTTGCTGCTCGTCAAGTCAAACGGCCAGCGGATTTTTCAACGCCGCGCGAACGATCCGAGTCCGTCCGGGAGCATGGTCCTGGACGCGACCCTGTTCAACGAAGCCGTCAAGCCGCGATCATGGCTGTCGCCCGCCAAGCTGTCGCTCACCATGGTGAGTCGCGCGATGTCCGTCTCGGCCACACTTAGCGACGCTGTCACTGTCGTCGACGGCCTTTCACTCGCGACCATGGCGTTGTTTCCCGCACTTCAAGCCACACCCGCGTCGCCGGCGACGACAGGCAATTCGACGACGACGGCGGTTCCATTCGCACCCATAGTGAGCAGCAACGCGTCGTTCTCGCCGCCGGTGACCACGGCCTCGGTGCCCGCCGCCACGGCGGCCTGGAGCACCGGAACCCAGGGACCGTTCGTAGTCGGAGATGTGGAGAGGTTCACCTACCTCGCGCCCACGACGCGTCCCGAGCTGATCCCGCCGACAACGATGACGATGGTCACCCTGACCACCAACGTCTCGTCACCGCCCTCAGCGCCGCCACTCGCTCTCAACGTTGCCCTGAACGTGATCATGTACCCGCGCGAGACCAATCTGAGCCGCGCTCCACGAATCCTTCGGGTCGATGTGCTGGCCACGAGTTGGACCTACCCCACCCCGGCGATGATGTGCCCAAACGCAACCGGCGGCGCGGCGCCAGGAGCGACGGCGTTCAGCCAATGCGGAAGCGGCACGTTTTCACAGTGCGCCTCGCCATTGGTCGCCCAGGCTGTTCTGCCCATGGCACTAAGTTCGACGGGCGCCGGCATCCCAGATTGTGCTTCCAGTTCGGCGCTCTTCGTCGCGCCGAGGCTCGGGCCAGCCGCAACGCAAATGTGCCCCGCCAAGCTGACTTTCCTGAGCAACGGTGTCCCAGGGCTTTCGGACACCGCGGTCTGCAGCAACAGCGTAGGGGTTCCGGACAGGTCGTTGAACATCACCGCACGGTTTGAGTACGGCGGCATCGTGGGTGCCGCGCCCGTCGATCTCTTCCCCGAAGGATCGATTACACTCGCCATCACGTATTTGCCTACCGGTACCTCGATCCCGCAGTCCTCCCTGATCACAGTAGCCCTGAGCGCCACCCTCGGCGGGCTGGCTCCCTCACTGGGGGCAAGCCTCGCAACGCTCAGTCAACTCGTGGCCGCCGCTCCTGCCAACACCACGATCGTGACCCCTCCAGTTGAGGTCGCACTGCCACTCTGCAGAGCGAACCGGCTGTGGCCAAGCTTCGACCCACTGGGAAGTGTGGCGCAAAACTTTGCGGCTCTCACCCGGCGGTCGAACGCGATCTCGACTCAGGCAGCCAAGTATACGGCCTCTCAGTTCCAATGCGTGACGTCCGTGAGCGACACTCGAGTGATCGGCGCGCAGGACACCATTGTGATGCAGGTCGTGCCCAACCTGCCAGTTGCGTCCGCCAACCTCTCGGCGTCGCTCGCGCCCGTCGTCGTGTCGATCCTCTATGCGACGCTCTCGGTGGATGTACCCGCCGGTGGCAACGCCGCGGCGACCACGACATTTACCATCTTGCTGGCCAACCAGTCGACGCTAGGCGCGGTGGCCGCGCCTCCTGTGGCGCTTCCGTGGTCGACCTTTGCCGCCTACCTCCAAGTGAACCTGGCATCCGTGCCATCGACCGACCCTGCGGGGGTGACCACCATTACCTCCGCGGTGCTGCCAGCGGGATCGCAGGTGCCCGTCCTGTCGCTTGTGCCCGGCGCGATTTGTTCGCTTGCCCAGCGAGCGCAACCGGCTCACACCTGTACCGTCACCGTGGAGGTGGCGGCTGCCGTCTCTTTAGTAACTACGAATACTTCGAATGGTAACGTCGTGGTGCCGTACGTATCGACGACCCGTCGTCAGCTGGTCGTGTCCACGGGTCTTACGGCCACGGTGCGAACCGGCGTATGGTCTGCGTCCGCGCCGGCGTCCGCGACCAGTGTCGTGAAAGCCACATCGTTTTTGTCGCTTTACGAGCTTCGTGTCGGTGATGTCGTGACCGCGTCGGCAAGCGATCAGCAGTCGTCAGCGGCGCTGCTACTCGCGATGTTCCTAGCGGGCGGGGTGATGGCCGTCGCCCTTGTGGCCGCCCTCTTAGATGACGACCGTCGAAATGTTGTGTGGCAGAAGACGCGCACGTTCGCCCGTGCGATCGTGCCCGGAGGGTCGACGGGGAAGAGCCAGACGAAGAGCCCATCAACACAACCGCAGACAGCAAGTAAGGGTCAGAAGAAGCCTGTGGCCGTTCCGCAAGCGACCGTTCCTCAGCGGCCTGCAGCGATGCAGACGGCCAATCTACCGACGGTCACCGCTGCTGGGACAACGTCGGCCACAGCTTCGCCCAAAAGCAAGCCCGTCGGTGGTTCCGCAGAATCGTCTCCTCCCATGACATTAGAAAAGTGCGCCGCGTCGCGACCCGGCGCGGCGAAGCCTGCGGGTGCGCCCGAGGTGGAATCCTCGAGAGTGCGCAGCGCGGAGGACGACGAGTGAGGGGACGTGGCGCGGCGACGTGCCGCGGGGCGACGTGCCGCGGGGCGACGTGCCGCGGGGCGACGTGCCGCGGGGCGAGGTGCGGTGTGTGTGTCAACTTGTATGGCGCCCACTCACTCAAGCGCTTTCCTCTGTGTTTCACGATGCCAAGTTTCACTCCACCGCCGGCAGGGACAGGACGCGTTTGCGTTGGATGAAGGGGAGAAGAACAGGAACCCTCCTTCCCCTGTCGCCTTCTTCACGATCATGGAGCGCTATACCGTGGTAAAATCCCTAGGAAAAGGGTCCTTCGGCTCAGCATCGCTGGTGCGGCGTAAGGCGGACGGTTTGTTGTTCGTTGTAAAGGAGGTGAATCTCGCTCGGCTGAGTGCCAAGGAGCGAGACGAAAGCCGCAACGAGGCGCGGGTGCTTCAGCAACTCAGTCACCCGAACATTGTGCGCTTCGTCGAGCACTTTGAGCGGCGCAACATCCTCTACATCGTCATGGAATACGCCGACGGCGGCGATCTTCACCAAAAGATCAAAAATCAACGAAACACGCGCATGAAAGAGGACACCATTTTGCACTACTTCGTTCAGCTGTGTCTCGCCGTGGAGTATTTACACAGCCGGCACATACTGCACCGCGACATCAAAACCATGAACATCTTTCTCACGAGCAACGGCACGGTAAAGCTGGGCGACTTCGGCATCTCAACCGTGTTGCGCAACACGATGGCGATGGCGAACACGGTGTGCGGGACGCCGTACTACTTCAGCCCGGAGCTGTGTAAATCCAAACCGTACAACAACAAGAGCGACGTGTGGGCCCTCGGTGTCGTGCTCTACGAGCTGGCAATGCTCACTCACCCCTTCGACGGCACTTCGTTGCAGCAGCTCGCGCAGCGCATCGTCAAGAGCCCATACCCGTCGGTGGCGTCATGCTACTCGCCTGAGCTGAAGGAGCTCATTGGCTGGATGTTGCAAAAGGAAGTCGCGAAGCGGCCCAGCATCGCGGCGGTTCTGGGCGTCACGCTGATGCAGCGGCATCTTGTGAAATTGCAGCAGGACTTGACGGTAGCGCAGGAAACTCACCAGCGACTGCAGGTCGTCGTTGGGGCGCCAGTAGGGGCCGCGGCACCTGCGCCCACGACAGCCGCGGTATTGGTTCCCCCGCCAGCCGCAAAGGCCCAACCTGCTCAGCCAGGTGCCCCGATCGCACCCGTGAAACAACATGTAGGGGTCACACCGGCACCATCCGACCGCGTCCCGCCGCCTGTGATCGTCCAGCACCACGCCGCGGCTACGCCGAACATCGCCCCGCCACCCGCCCCTGCTGCTCAAGTCAACAAGCCGGCCGTTGCGGCGCTTCCCCTCAATCATCATGGACCGGCGGCCGCCGCCAAAGTTGCGGCGGGAAATGCAGTCGGGTTACCAGCGAAGGTGCGACCCGCCAATGCCGCGGCAGGGGCCGCCGCACTCATGAAAGCGTTCCAGGCGGACCACGACAGAATCACGGCGGACCTGCGCAACATGGAGGCGAAGGCGGACGCCGTCCTGCCTCCCCCACCGCCACCCAAGCTGTTCGTCCCCGCCGACCCAGCCGCGGAGGCTCACCGACGGGAGCTTGAGCGAATCCTGCGTCGCCACGACGACCTTGTGTTTCGACGGGCGGCGGCGCCGCAACCGTCGCCGTCTCCCGTGTCCGTGGACGGGGGGGCACCCACCGCCGCGGCTCCGGCCGCCGCCGCCGCCGCTGCCGGGGCGATGGGCCATCGCGCTGTGTCGGACCCTCCGCCGCCCGTGGTGACAGCTGCAGCTGTGAACCCGTTCCGACTCGGCGGCGGCCCCCTCGATGCGCTGTACCGCGTGCCTCCGCACGCCCACGGGGCGCACATGGCGAGGGATCTGCCCCAGCAGCGGTTCTTCGTCACCCCCGGCGGCAATGTCGTCGGGCAGCCACATCATGCCGCAGCAGTAGAGCCACCGGGTGACAAGCAGGTGGTGGCTGGAAAGGCCGCGAAGGCTGAGAACATTCGGGGAGGGAAGGCAGTGGCGAAGACAGAAGCCGCGGGGGAGTCCCCTCGTCGCGTCAAGCCTGCCATACCTGCCCGGAAGAAGCCACAGGACCAAACTCCCGAGAAAGACTCCAAGTCGAGTAACCCTCAGCCCGTGGCAGCGGTGCGGCCAGGCAAGGAACAGCCGAAACCGCCGCTGCAGGACGCGGAACACCCTAAATCGGACTACGACCAGCGGCCTGCCGTGTCAGCCGCCTACTTAGCCCAGCTGCAAAGGCAAGTCAACGAACAAAAATTTAACTACCTGGACCGCAAGCGCCCGGCCTTCGGAGCGGCGGTTGCCGGTGCCGCCGCACCTGCCGTCGGGCTACCCAAAAAGCCGGTGCCGCCGCCAGCGACTAGCGGCAGCAGTGACAACAGTGCCCTCGCAGCAAAGGCCGAAAACTGGGTTCATCGGGAAGCGGAGAAGAAACGGCTCGCGCTCGCGATGCAGCAAGCCGCCGAACGCCGCGAGGTGGAGTTGCTGGACGACCATTTGTTGGGCAGACGACCGCACGCGACGGATGTTGTGGTGGAGGGGCGTGAACCGCGCGCAGTTGCCGCCCCCGCCATCGATCCCGAGCTCGAAGCTTGGGTGCAGCGAGAGAAGCAGAAGGCAGCGGCGGCCACCCGTGCAGGGGTGGCTTCGACCGACGACGGCGTGCTCGACCCGCTGGCCATTGGGGCGCTCCTGTTTCACTACGTGACGCCGCATGTTGGCGTCCATCACGTGCGGCACAAGTCCGATGTGGCGTTGGTCCGCCGCAGCATCGAAGAGGTGGAACGCGAGATGCGGTGGCAGCAGGCTGGGCCGCAGGGCGCCGCAGCGCTGCCACCCCCAAACCGAAGCATCACGCCACCACCGTCACCTGCGAAGGCGCTGCTGCCTCGCACGCCGCCGCCTGCGGCACCGCAGCCGGGCAACAACCGACGGCCAGCCGCAGCGACGGGAAGCGTTCAACCCGCACCGTCGTCCGAGCAGCCCCACCCTGGCCCACGCCAAGTCGTCGATGGCGGCATCGAGGCGCGAACGCCGCCTCCATTGGAAGACGACACGCAGCGATTCAGGCGCGCCGGCGGAGAGCTCGGTGTTCCCGCAGGTGTTTCTAGGCGTCGCGGCGTCGTGGTGCCTCCTTTGTCCAACCAGGTCGCGCCTCCCGCGCCGCGTGCCGCGCTCATTCGAGAACGTTCGGCGCCCCCGGTTTGCAGCCCACTGCGCCGTGCGCCTTTCAATGCCGTTAGTCCCAGCGGTCCGATGCCGAAAGACGCTGAAACCCCATCATTCTTCCGAGAGCTTAAATCAGAAACCGATTACAGCGACGTCAAAATCCCAGGCGCCGTCCCAGTCGCCGAACACCACGGGCCAAGTGGGCCAAGTGCACCGGCACCAGCGCACCCAGGCTCGGTCGCGCTCGCCGGCGCCCTGCAATTCGCCGCTCGCTACCAGGACTCGAGTGCCAGCGTCCCACGAGGCGACGGCGACGACGACGACGATGCGGTCGATGACGCCCTCGACATGGCCGTTGCTCAGGCCTCAGAAAGCGAAGAGGGGGACCAGTTGCGAATGTCGGAGTACGCCGCGCTCGCTGCTCATGTTGCGACCCTTGTAAGTGCGTCGCGACCCGCGCGAGTGGCAGGGAGAGGCCCCATCTCGGCACGTGCTCGACCTAAGGTCACCGCACCGCCTGCGTTGACGGCGAAGGACCCGAGCCCTTCTCCACCCTCGGCGTTTGCGGCAACGCGGCCGCCGCCGGAGGTGATCGTCACAGAGGTGGACAGCTCCGCGCCACCGTCGAGCCCGCCGTCCTCGCCATCGTCCCTGTCGGGTCAGGGGGGCGGCCTGCAAGGGGGAGGGGGCGGCTCCCACCGCCGCGTGACCTCGGATCCCCCGTCGATCGAGCATAGTCAGGACACGGCCACCGGGGAGCCATCGGACGACGCTGCCACCGGGGCGAACGACCGAAGCGCCACTGACGACGATGCCTACGACGACGACACCTTCGGCGACGAGGCGCCATTTTCGCCTGTCGCGAAGGAGCTGCTCCTCATGGGGGCCCCTCCCTCCTCGGCACCGCAAGCGATGAGATTGGCGCACGGCAGCATCGCATCGCCGACCGGTCGCCGGGAGGCGTCTGTCGCAAGCGGCGTCGCGGAAGAGTACATGTTCCGTCTCGGGCATCTGTGCGGCGCAGCGTTTACCGGAGATCTCCCGCGAGCCATGGACGGACGCCCCCTGTTCGGGCGGGACGTGGCGGCCGGCGATGCCGAACAAGCGCGTGATCAGCTGAGAGACCTGCTGGAACGCCACTTAGGGGCACCGTTGTTTGCCAAGGTCCACAAGTTGCTGACAAGAGTGAACACCCCCAGTAGCGCCCAAGGGGGCGGCCGATCCTCGTCGCAGGCGCTGCTCGATCAGGCTCGCGACGCCATCGCTCGGTGTCTTCGGCACGCAGCTCAGGTCGCCGCCGAGGACGACGACGCCGACGGCGTCGACGACGTGGCGCTCGCCGATGACGTCTCTCAGACGCTGTCGCTCTGCTGTCAGCTCGTCTACTTCGAAGAGCTGGCGCACCGCGAGTGACGGAAAGGAAAAGCCCCAACATACAGTGCAACCATCCGAAAAGAGGTACAATTTTGTGCAAAACGCTGAGGTGTGCGTACCTGGCGTATCGCTCGCCTCTCTTCCTTTGATCCCCTCCCTCCTCGACGTTAGACCTTCCCCAGTGAAGTTGGCAGCTGAGCGCCTCGTTGCGTAAACTGCCTTGTAGTCAGACTGTTCGAAGGGGGGTATTGTTGCTGGGCGCGGGTGTGGTACTCACACTTCCAGGCAGGTTCGTCGTTTGTGTGACACCCCCCGGAGGCTTTCTCCCCAGGCATGTCCATCGCTGAATCGTGGAAGTCGTATCGGCCGGTCAGGCGGTCCACGACACAGAACGGAGTCGACGGTCGGCGTCCCACCGGACCGTACCGCGAAGACAGTCAGAATTCGTCGGTGTCATCTGACTATGGCGAGGAGGGTCCCAACGCACGGCGATGCCACAACTCCGCGGTCGAGCTCGACGATCTCGAACAATGGCTTGAGGCGCACCAGACGCGCGTGAGTCAAAAGCAGCGACAGACGGAACGGATGGAGTCCGAGCGACTGAGCCGCGTGACCGATGAGCTCGCTCAGCTGGCCGCACGACGCCGCGCAGAAGAACTGTTAGAAGTGGCCCGTCAACAGGCCGAGGAAGAAGCACGAGTCCGGCGGCTCGCCGAGGAAGCGGCGTACCGCGTCGAGCACGCCTACGAGCTCTACGTGGCCGAAGCAACGGCTGGTAAGACGCCAGAGGAGCGGGCGCAGTGGCTTGACGAGGAGGCACAGCTCCGGGCCCTGGACGCGGAGCTCGCGGCGCGGGAAAGGAGCATGCGAGTGCGCCAGGACCGCATCGATGCCGAAGTCGGCGTCTATGAAAAGCGTGTAGCCGCGGAGGATGCCGCCCGACTCGCGGCGGCACGGGAGCAGGAGGAGCAGGCACGTCGCCACGGCGAGGCCCAACGTGTGCAACGTGCGGCGCTTCTCGGTGACTTTTACTCAAGGGCCCTGGCGCTCCTTGAGGAATCGTGGGAGAGTATCGTTGTCGCTTTCGCAACGAACTGGACGCCACAGCGCGTACAGCTTGAAACGTGCCTCCGCGCTCGGTTCATCGAGACCAAGCTAACAACGGCACAACGGACAGCGCTTTACGCCTTGCCGATCGACGCCCCACCGGGGCAAACGTCGCGCGTGATGGCCGTCATCGAGATGATGGAGCTGGCGTCATTGCGGGACCGTGTGGCGAGGAGTATCGCGGCGAAAGCTAGGGAAGCCTGAGCCGGAGGAACCCGCGGTTCGTGCTACCGTCCCTGGTGAACATTGTAGATCTCTCCATCATTGCATCGTTAGTGCAGTCCGGTCTGTTTGAGAGCTACCCCCATGACGAACCGAGCGTGACCCCAACTTGAACCCCCTGTGCTGCACTCGCTGAAATACGAGCAACCTCTCTATTTTCAGCCCACTTTATTCTCAGCAATGCTGGACGCCATCGGCGGAGCCCTCTCGGGAGCGGCGTCGGCTGTGAGCAGCACGGTCAGTGGTGGCGTGAAGAACGCGATGCTCCTCGTCGCGGAGCGAGTGATCAAGGAACACACCGGCAAGGACATCACCGTCGAGGCCGACGGCATCCCGCCGCACCGGGAGGAGTGGATGTCGAAGACGGGCGTGAACTCGCTGTGCTGCGACGACACCTGGAGCTTCCTGGACAAGTCAGAAGGCAACCGCCGCAAGGTCGAGAAGTGGAATGAGCGCAACATCAAGAAGATCGTCATGAAGGTCGACGAGACCCCCGACCCCGACCTGCTGGACTGGGGCGTCTGCGTGCCGTCGTGGGAGACGGGCTCGGACACACTGGTGCTGACCTGGCTGCCCCGCGCCTTCAACCACACGTGCAACAACACGTGGCTCGAGACTAGCGGGTGGCGCTCCTGGTGGATCCTCTCGGACGAGATCGTTTCCGGCCTCCAGTTGTACCAATTGCCCGGCAAGTGCTTCTACAAGTCCGACTGGCTCGACGGCTTCGAAGACGTCGATCCGGAGGGGTTCCTGCCGACGAGCAAGAAGGCGTTCAAGCGTTGGTTCCAGTTCCGGCACTGGATCATGTTCTGGTACGCGAAGGAGCAGTGGGGCTACAACTGGCAGTACACGGAGAAGCCGCCAAGGCTGCCGGATGGCAGCGAGTTCAACCTGTCGGCGGTGCTGTCGTGCCCGTCGCTGCCGTCACTGAAGATGCCGAACGTGAAGCTGCCCAGCCTGCCGGGCATGCCGTCGATGCCGTCACTGCCGTCGATGCCGTCCATCAGCGCGCCGTCGCTGTCGATGCCATCCTTGTCGATGCCGTCGCTCTCCATGCCGTCCCTGGGGTCCCTCCCGAGCATGCCGGAGCGCAAGATGCGGCCGAAGAACAAGTGGGGCGCGCACGGCTTCGTCGAGCTAGAGGGCATGAAGGTCAAGGCGTCGGGCAAGGACATCATCTTCTCGAACGCGAACATCACGAACTTCTGGGAGACGAAGACCGGCTCGATCGACGACGAGCCCAAGGAGCACCAGCGCCTCGTGTTGCAGACCACCAGCGAGGAACAGGCCGAGTCGTGGAAGCTGACGCTGATGGCGAGCGGCGTCGAGGAGGGCGACGTCGGCGGCTGTTGCGTCGTCGCTTGAGCGTGGCTTGTTACTGCCGTCTCAGTATTTTCACATGCGTCTCGGCACCCATTCGCCACAGCCGGCGGTGTCCGCCTTGGCCGCGACCACAACAACAAACACTCCCCTCCCACGAGCACATGTGCATAGCAGCGACGCTGTACCTTTTTCCCTTTCCCCTTATTTGTTAAATACCGGCGACACCACCCGGAGATCCTGAGAAGGATGGCAACAAGATGTTAAGCTGCATGCCGGATCGACGACGGAGGAGGAGGAGGAGGTAGCTGCGTCGAAACGACGAAAGTGTGAAAAAAGATCCTTCCTACAGATTTTTCGTTTCATCTGTTGTGTTCCCCAAAGCAAAAATGCTGGACGCCATCGGCGGAGCCCTCTCGGGAGCGGCTTCGGCTGTGAGCAGCACGGTCAGTGGTGGCGTGAAGAACGCGATGCTCCTCGTCGCGGAGCGAGTGATCAAGGAACACACCGGCAAGGACATCACCGTCGAGGCCGACGGCATCCCGCCGCACCGGGAGGAGTGGATGTCGAAGACGGGCGTGAACTCGCTGTGCTGCGACGACACCTGGAGCTTCCTGGACAAGTCAGAAGGCAACCGCCGCAAGGTCGAGAAGTGGAATGAGCGCAACATCAAGAAGATCGTCATGAAGGTCGACGAGACCCCCGACCCCGACCTGCTGGACTGGGGCGTCTGCGTGCCGTCGTGGGAGACGGGCTCGGACACACTGGTGCTGACCTGGCTGCCCCGCGCCTTCAACCACACGTGCAACAACACGTGGCTCGAGACTAGCGGGTGGCGCTCCTGGTGGATCCTCTCGGACGAGATCGTTTCCGGCCTCCAGTTGTACCAATTGCCCGGCAAGTGCTTCTACAAGTCCGACTGGCTCGACGGCTTCGAAGACGTCGATCCGGAGGGGTTCCTGCCGACGAGCAAGAAGGCGTTCAAGCGTTGGTTCCAGTTCCGGCACTGGATCATGTTCTGGTACGCGAAGGAGCAGTGGGGCTACAACTGGCAGTACACGGAGAAGCCGCCAAGGCTGCCGGATGGCAGCGAGTTCAACCTGTCGGCGGTGCTGTCGTGCCCGTCGCTGCCGTCACTGAAGATGCCGAACGTGAAGCTGCCCAGCCTGCCGGGCATGCCGTCGATGCCGTCACTGCCGTCGATGCCGTCCATCAGCGCGCCGTCGCTGTCGATGCCATCCTTGTCGATGCCGTCGCTCTCCATGCCGTCCCTGGGGTCCCTCCCGAGCATGCCGGAGCGCAAGATGCGGCCGAAGAACAAGTGGGGCGCGCACGGCTTCGTCGAGCTAGAGGGCATGAAGGTCAAGGCGTCGGGCAAGGACATCATCTTCTCGAACGCGAACATCACGAACTTCTGGGAGACGAAGACCGGCTCGATCGACGACGAGCCCAAGGAGCACCAGCGCCTCGTGTTGCAGACCACCAGCGAGGAACAGGCCGAGTCGTGGAAGCTGACGCTGATGGCGAGCGGCGTCGAGGAGGGCGACGTCGGCGGCTGCTGCGTCGTCGCTTGATTAGAACGTGTCAATTCGACTTCTTGTGGAGGAGAGCTTGCCGCGCCCACGACCCTCACGCCGCGCTCCGCCATGTGTGTACCGCCTCTCTCGCTCCCACCACGCTGCAGGCGCTGTACCAAACCCTTTGATTCCCCGTTTTCCCGACGGTAACGCTGTAGTTTCGAACCTCCCGCCGCCCAGTCGGGATGGGAACAAAATTCCGTAACGGTCAACTCGGCACTCCTGGAAAGGACCGCGCTGGGGGGGCATGCAATGAGAAAAGGGGTG
>ERZ1292630.1660-Hain-H41-02um-R3-1660-length-21511-cov-8_pt1 | contig 21511 bp, 14 predicted proteins | sample MGYA00564408_ERZ1292630 | MGnify/ENA primary metagenome ERZ1292630 (study PRJEB36523, sample SAMEA6512641) | groundwater metagenome | collected 2019-01-08 | study: AquaDiva: Metagenomics assemblies of 32 groundwater samples
TCCTGTCCGACGCGACGCTGACCAACTTCTGGAAGAACGGCAACAGTGTCGACGATGAGAAGAAGGAGCACTCGCGCCTGGAGCTGACGTGCTGCTCCACGGAGCAGTCGCAGAGCTGGGTCGAGACGCTCAAGGCCGTCGGCGCCAAGGAGGGAGAGGTTGGCGGCTGCTGCGTCGTCGCGTGAAAGGAAGAGGGATACCTATTGTACGTCCGATCGGTGACATATGCGCACGACATGGGCACAAATACCATAACTTTTTTTCTCCCTCTTCTAACACACATCTCCTACCGCGCGTCATCTTAGGGGTGAATCGAAGTGGGAGAGAAGGCAAGGAGCACACAAACTCCCTCACCACGAAGGGGCGAGGTTACTGGTGCGCAGAAGGGGCCCCGAAACCCCCTTTCTCCGCCCCGCTGGCGGCCCAGACATGGGTCCATTCCAGCGGGTGGTCACCATACGAGGAAGGCCCTCGAAGGTTACGCCCCTCTATGTTCCTGTCAAACGCCCACGAACAAAAGTTACCGGACCGACGATCCATAGAGTTGCGAAAAAATGCCCCTCACGGTTTGGCATAATGGGCAAAGATCTCCCCAGCGTTCCCTACACCACAACACCCCGCAACAATATGGCTGGATTGTTCGACGCGATCAGCAACACCGTCGGCAGCGCCACCTCTGCGGTCGCGGACACCGTCCGTGACGGCGCGACCCGCGTCCTCATCGAGGCGATCGAGCGCGACATCGAGAAGCACGCCGGGCACCACATCGACGTGGAGACGCGCGACATTCCGTCCGACTGGAAAGAGTGGATGATGAAGACGGGCCTGAACTCGCTGGCGACCGAGGACTCGTGGTCGTTCCTGGACAACACGGACGGCAACCGCCGCAAGATCGAGCTCTGGAAGAGCCGCAAGATCAAGCGGATCGTGTTGCAGGTGTGGGAGAAGCCCGACGAGGACGACCACTGGATCACGTCGGAGGTCGAGTGGGAGGCGGGATGGGACTACTTCATCGTGTGGTTTTACCCTCACGCGAAGAGCTGGTCGAGCAGCAACACGTGGGTGGAGCCCGGGTACAAGACGTGGTGGAACCAGTCGGACGAGATCGAGTTCGGGCTGCAGCTGTACCAGCTGCCCGGCAAGTGCTTCTACAAGTCCGACTGGGTCGAGGGCTGGGAGGACGTGGACCCCGACGGGTTCTTCCCGTGGAGCACGAGCAAGTTCCGCCGGTGGATGCAGCACCGCCACTGGATCATCTTCTGGTACCGCGAGGCGCAGTCCGGGTACAACTGCGCGTGGCGGACGACGCCACCCAAGCTGTCGAACGGCATGGACTTCAACCTGGACGCGATCTTGTCGCTGCCGTCGATGCCGAACCTGAAGATGCCGAAGATCAAGCTGCCGTCGCTGCCGGACGTGTCGCTCCCGTCGCTGCCGTCGATCTCGGCGCCCTCGCTGCCGTCGCTGCCGTCGATCTCGGCGCCGTCGCTGTCGATGCCGTCGCTGTCGGCGCCAAACCTGTCGGCACCGTCGATCCCGGACAAGAAGCAGCGCCCAACGAGCAAGTGGGCGGCGCACGGGTTCATCGAGCTGGAGGGCCTGAACGTCAAGGCGAGCGGGACGACGCTGGTCCTGTCCGACGCGACGCTGACCAACTTCTGGAAGAACGGCAACAGTGTCGACGACGAGAAGAAGGAGCACTCGCGCCTGGAGCTCGCGTGCTGCTCTTCGGAGCAGGCGGAGAGCTGGGTCGAGACGCTCAAGGCCGTCGGCGCCAAGGAGGGCGAGGTTGGCGGCTGCTGCGTCGTCGCGTAACGCGTGCTCGACCGCCCATCCACCCCGCACAATGAAGTTGTCCGTCGTCCTTGAGTCTCGCCCCTTCGCGGCTTCGTTGCCCGATAAGGCTGCTCTTTTCACCGGATCCGGATTGATTCCTTCCCTTCCCTCGTTTGTATGAATGTGTTGGAGCGTGGTGTGTCGTAAAGGCGGCGTCCTTCTCCCGTTCTTCTTCATCGCCTTCCACGGTCCCCGATCAGGAAGGGGGACCCGGAGATTATGTGAGCAGCTCTCAACATACCCTCGGTGGCAAGCGGCAGAAGACAGCCGCTGGGACCCTCGCCTCTCGCTTAAAAACTTTTTCTTTCTGGCGCCGAAACATCGCGTCCGACCTCTCTCTGTTTTCCCTGTCGGCGTTCGAATTTTTCTTGGGGTCCATCAGATGGCATCTCATCAAAAGGAAAGATGACAACCCCTGCCGGCGTAACAATGGGTCCTTTGCTCACCCACCAGCGAAAGAACAAAGTTACACCCCCCGTTTTCGTGTGTGCACTACTTACGATGTCCGGCGCCGCCCATAGCCCGTCGCGTCAGGTGGCCACCACCGCCGCCAGCCCTGCCCGCCCGGCGTCCGCCAGCCCCCGGAAGCTTCAGGTGTACGAAGAACCACAAAGCCAGTTCGGCACCTCGCCACGAGGCTCCGCGCGCCAGAAGCAAGCCAAGCTGCAGAAGTTCTCATTGGACCACGTGGGCATGGACGTGCCCAACGATGACTACCTGCGGGAAATGTTCGATTACTTTGACACCGACAAGTCCGGCTCGCTCGACGCGGCAGAGTTCAAGCACGTGTATCAAAACAGCCTCGAGAACTTTGGGGCTCCGCTGACGGACAAAGACCTGTCACGCACGTTCGCCAGGTTCGACAAGGACAAATCCGGTCGTCTGTCGTACGATGAGTTCTGTGTGTTGATGCTCTCGCGGCTGAAGGCGTAGGAGGGCGCAGTTGTGTGGAGGGGAGAGACCAACGCCGAGGAAGGCTCCCTGTTGATGTGTACCGCCAAAATGCTGTTTTTTTTCTTTGTAGGTGGTGTTGACGCTCCCCTTCCGTTCTTCCTTCTTGCCCCTCGTCGTTATCGACGGCCTTCGCGGTGACGCATGCACAAACCTGCGAGAGCGCTTCAGGATGCTCTCGCCTCCACAAAAGTTCGCTCACTTTTCTGCAGCGTTTGACGTGATAATTTGTGTATCGTGAATTCCGTGTCCCATGGCCCACCGTTTGTGTTTTGCAATCCCAATTTTTTTTCATCCCTGACCAGCTTGTCGTCTTCACCAGTCGACCTACGAATGCTCAAACGCGTTCGCATCGTTGGGGTCGGCATGACGGGGCTGGGCCGGCATGGCCTGCCAGCGGTGGAGCTGTCCCGGCAAGCGGTGGATCTCGCCCTGCTCGACGCTGGGATGTCGATGGTCGATCTGCAGGGCCTCGTGGCCGTGCCGTCCATCAGCCAGCCGCACTTCATGCAAGCTCACTACATCGGCACCAAACTAGGCCTGCTCCCCCGCCGCAAGTTCGTCGTACGCACGATCGACACGGGTGGCGCCGGTCCCATCTCTGCGCTGTCGACGGCGGCGCAAATCATCCGACAAGAGTGGGCCGACGTCGTCGTCGTTGTCGCGTCTGACGCGGTGCTCTCCCTGAACAGCGCCGAATTCGCGCGCCGCGCGGACTCCAGTGTCGAGGGCAGCGACCTGCCATCACCGTGCATCCCTAACGGCTACGATCGCGTCGCCGAGTGGCACATGAAGGCGTACGGCCTGCGGCGCGAGCAGCTTGCGATGGTGCCCGTCATCGAAAGCCACCTCGCCGCCAAGCATCCGCTTGCGATGTGCAAACAGCCCCTAACACTCGACGACGTGCTGTCGTCGCGACGGGTGGGCAACGTGACCAATCTGCTGGAATGCGCCCGTCGCACCGATGGGGGCTGCGCCCTCATTGTCGCATCGGAGAGGCACTTCAAGCGCCATTTTACGAAAGCGTTGAATCTCTGCCCCGTAATCGTGAGCAGCGGAGAGGCGTCTGGGCCGATTTATCCCCCCGCCGCGGATCGCATCACGGAGGAGCTTTTTTCGTGCGAGAGGGCAACAGAAATCGCCTACCAGGCTGCGCAGGTCGGCAGGGACGATATTGATTTCTTTGCATTGTACGACTGCTTCCCAATTTGCCTCATTCGCGCGCTGGAAGCGACTCGGGTGTGCCCCGTTGGCGGGGGCGGCGAACTCGTCGAATCGGTGTACCGAGACTTGATGCGCACAGGTCGGGTGGATACGAAGCGGTGGCCGATCAACACCCACGGTGGGCTGCAGTGCTTCGGGGCTCCCTGGGAGGTGCCCGCCATGTACAACGTGGTGGAGGCTGTCGCGCAGCTCACCGGCCGAGCCGCCGCGCGGCAGTTGACCCCAAAGCCCCGGCGGGCGCTCGTCTACGGCAACGGCGGCATCTTCAGCGCCTCGTCGGTGGCTATCCTCGGGGACGGTGACTATTCCGCCGGGACCCACCACGACATTGCCGCGGAAGAGTGAGAGCAGAGAACCGATGCGATTGGCCTCGCGCTCGCGCCCACGACCGATCACAGGTCGATGATATCTTGCTTCATCACTGTCAGCACCGCAGCAGTCTTCGCTAACAACCACCACTCCTTTCACCATCCTGCGCCCTCCGCTCGCCCCCATTTCGTTTTGCCGGTGAGTCCCACCCTTTGAGTCTCCATTGCAATTCACAGAGGGGGGCCGGAGCAAACCTTGTCACACCTTCCTTGCATGGGACAACAAGCGTCGTCTTCGGCGCCCTTGCCGGCGCGCGCGGCGCCCGCTGGAGTTCCTCCGGCAATCCGAGTCGCGAGGTCGGCGCCGTCACGCGGTCGAACCGGCGCGGCTTCGATCGACCCCGACCAGCCGCCGCCGGTCCTCTTTCCGGATCAACGATCGCCTTTCACCCGGGCGGTGCGCGCCGGCGACACCGTGGAGGCGGCGCGGCTGCTGGAGCACTACGACGTGGACGTCAACGCCGCCGACGAGCACGGCGAGCCGCCCCTTCACATCGCGGCGTACAAAGGCGATGCCCCGATGCTCACCTTCCTGCTCGGCCGAGCATCGGCGAATACGGAGGTCACTGACTTCCAGGGCCGGACCGCGCTGTTTCGAGCGGCCGAGCACGCGCAGTTGGCGACCGTGCGCCTCCTGCTCCAGGCGAGAGCGAACGTGGATTCGCGCTCCGCCACCGGGTTGTCGGTCATGCAAGCCGGCTTGCGCACGCGGGACAAGGCGGTGATCCGACAATTATACATCAGCTACCCGGACGTTAACACGATCGCAAAGGATGGCTGCACGCCGGTGCACGACGCGGCGGGGCACGTGGATTGCAACTTACTCGACTGCTTGCTGCGAGGGGCCTCCACGCGAGTCGTCGCGGTCGTGCACAATGGACACGGTGGGGGCCGCGAAGGAAGTAGTGACCTTGTCGCGGCCGCACAAGCCCTCGACATGGCAAGACGGAGCAGCGGTTGCCCATCGGCCCAAACCCCCCCGTCGACCCTTGGGGCTCGCCGGACGGCCGTCCTGGTGCCCGCATTGACGCGCTCAATGACCCACCCGCACCATACTGGAGAGGAGACGTCGGATGACGACGATGCCGACGAGGACGACGACCAAGAGCGTTTGCCAACGGCCCCCCGTGCCGATGGGCTCTCGGCCGCGATTGAGGCGGCCCTCGGTGCCGGGGGAGCGTCGCGGCCGCCATCCGTCTCGCTCCGAGTCATGGCCCAGCTCCCGCGGTCGGGCCTTGGCTGGGCCCCGCGCCCCCTTTCCAGCTGGACGTGGACGTGGCCGCAGCTCAGCGTCGCCCCGTGCGATATCATCGCCTGCGACTCGGCCGTGCGATTGGCCAGCCGCGCCGCGAGGTCACACGGCGAGACCACCCCACCTCCATGCCCCTCGGCCGCGGCCGCGCCACGCCTCGTCTCATCTTCGTCGACCGCCTGTGGCCCCCCGTTGGCCTCGGCGGCGGCGCTCGCGTGGCGGCTGCGGGGTGGCGAAGGGCAACCCGATGAGTCCGTTGCTGCTCTTGGCACGATGCCAGCAGGGGGGGTTCTTGGTTTGCTCGAAAGCTGCGCCGCGGCAAACGTGGACAAATCACGTCGCCAAGGCGACGCGTCTGCGCCGCAGTTATCGCCGACTTCAACGACCTCGGTGAGAGTAGGCCGCGTGCGACCGCCATCTTCTCAATTTGCCAGCGGCAGAGGGATCGCATCCCTCGCGGAGCGGGACCAAACCTCCACGGATGCCCCATCCGAAGACGACAGCGACGCGCGTCACTGGCTGCAATTCGCGCCACTGCCCCCGCACTCAGCCTCCCCCGCGCCACCATCACGGGATGCATCGATGCCAGGGAGTGCCGTCTGCCTCAATAGGACCAAGTCAGTCGCGGCGTCGTCGTCGGGCACCGCGGAGGGGGTGATTGTGATGCCCTACGTCCGAGACCCGGAGACCAGTAACAGGGTGATGGACGGCGGCGAGATGTGGACCTGGGTGCGCGCGTCGACGGCGGTCGCCGGGCGCTGTGGAGAATGCGGCGAGGTACGCTGCGTGCGTTTCGAGTGCCTTTCCCGGAGTCGACCTGGGTACCGTCGCGCCTGGTGGTGCCCATCGGTGGATGCGCCGACGCAGGAAGGGCTGCTGCCGTTGGGGCTCGCCAACGGGGCCTACGTGGCCCGCAAGCTGCCCACCGTGATCAACCTCGAGGAGCTGCTGACATTCCGCGTCAACAAGTTGATGGAGGAGACCCTGTGTTGATGAGCGAGACGACGTCAGTCTCTCCACGGTCCGCCAAAAAAAAACGCGTCACTTCCCCACTCACCATCCCATTCAGCTTACTGTTTGCAGCGGTCGTCTTGGAGGGAATGTTAGCTGTGGTCCCCCTCCCCCCTTTTTTGTTGTTGTCGTGACGATCCGTCTCTTTGCATCCCCTCACCGCCCCCCAAAACCTCGCTCCCCGATGTGTAGCGTGCCACTTTGCGGTTTGATTTCACAAAGTTCAAAGAGAAGTTCTCCCGTTACTTTTGTTCAATTTTTACTTTTTTATCACCGAATTCAGCGCTGCGAACCACCGATGACAGAGGGCCGATTCGAAACTACCTGGAACTGCCGTCCCCCTGGCTGGGACAACAGGCACTTCTGGGCGAAGACGCACCACAAATCCTGCAGCGACGAGCACCTCGAAAAAGAGGCCGCACCCTACCATGACTTGCGAGCGTCCGGTTGCTTTCAGCCAGAAACGGGGATGTCCTATGGCAGCGAGCACACGATTCAGCCAGACAAGCTCACGGCACGACCGAGTGGCAACGGCATGCGGACCGCTAGCGCAGGGCATCTGCCGAAGCACCTCGCACTCGGCGGAGATAGGTTTCCGCTCGACGTGGACGCGTCGGCGGTCCCCGCGAAGACCGCCCGCAAGGTCAGCTCCAAGCCGTGGACCTCCGCACACGTGTCCATTCCGCCGCTGGACGACGCGCCACCGGCTAGTAGCCCCGTCAAAGGGGCCGCTCGTGCCGCTTCGGCTCCCGCGCCGCCGCCTTGCTCCACCGAGCCGTTCCGCGCCGGTGCGAAAGGGGCGTGGGGTCACAACTTCCCGCATCTGCCCGACGCGTCCGATCCCAGCAAGGCCTCATTAGCCCGACCCGTGTTTCGTTTGCGAACCGGTCGCCCGGCCGACAGCCGGTCCCCGTCGCCTCGATCGAAGTCGCCTCCGAAACAGAAAGCCATGCCGCGGCGCCGACCCCCCTCTGTGCCCCGACAGGTGTTTTCCGTGAACAAACCGCTTCTCGGAACGTTCGCCCCGGTGGCACCGCACCTGCCCGATCCCTGGTCGCAAGGGAGCTTGAAGCAGCGCACGTGCTCGCTGTTCACATATCACGCGCAGAGCAAACGCCAGATGCCCGTGATGGTGCCGTGGTCCACCGGCCTGGCCACGGTCGACGTCCGCTAATTCCACCATTCGTCACGGCGGACCCTTTGGCGCCGGGAAAAGTATGCGGGGGAAAAGCAACTGCGTGACGTTTGCCCGCTTCTGTGGCCCTTTGCCCAAGGCTCTTTACTCCGTTTGTACTCGGTTCTGCCGCTGTGGAGTTGCGTGACGGGAGTTTTTTGCCCTCTCCGTGGCAGTACCCTGACATGTACCATCCCCGTCCCGCCCCATTACCAGCCCTGATGCACACACACCCCCACACCTCTATCGGGTCACCGCTTCGCACCCTCGGCCTCGTCGTGTTGTGGTCTAGTCATCTCCCCCCCCTCCATCCCGGGGTTCCCGTGATGCGACTTACACGCTGCTCAAAATATCCTGGGTTCTTGCGCCTCATGCAACATTTACCGGTTGCTCGTTACCCCTTCTTACGAAAAAAAAAGTTATCCTACGCGCGATTACCAAACTGATCACATGTCCACCTAGTTCCCCTTTGACTGCATTTACTGCCCGTACGTTGGAAACGGCGACGGGAAAAATCGCGTGTCCGTGCGAGGAAACTCGTGCGGCTGGGCAAAATGTAACGGAGCACGAGCGGCGTACCAGGCATCCAAGACGGCCGGCAAGGCCATATGCACGTTCGTGTCGAACTCCAGCGTCCAGGTGACGATGCCCGTCAAGTGACGATGCGGAGTTCCAAGGAGGAGGAGTGTTCGTCGCCTCACAAAAGTTGCCTTCTCGCGACAACTCGTTGCCTCAAATCGTTCTCTCTCTCTCTCTCTCTCTCTGTCTTTCGCTTCGCATCCGTGACACTCACCGGCGATCGCGGACGGACCACTCAATGCAAATTTGGCACTGACGTGTGTGTTCGTTGTTTTATGGTTCCCTTGTCCCACGGCCCCCACGGCGACGAACTCTCTTCGTCCTTCGACACGACGTATTCTTCTTTCTTTGCTTTGCGAATATTGTCCGAATGAAGAATGCGAACACCTTTTTCGGGGCGCGGCAACGACCCCCGTCGCTCCACGACGACGCCTGCGGGACCCTCCGCGTTAGCGCCCCCTTGTCGAACGACGAGATCTACGACGTGGTGGCGTCGCTGTGCGAAGTCGGCGCGGTGCCATCCGACGCTCGGTTCGTGGCGTCCGCGAGAGACGCGCTGGCGTCCTTCGGCGATCGAGGCGGCGCGATGTCCGGCCGCACGTGGGTTTCACCGCCAACGGGTCGCCACACCACGGGGGCGGCTCCTTCAGGCAGCCGGTCGCAGCGAGGAGATTCTGGGTGGGAGGATTCTTCATCGCCAGACGCTACATCGCGACGCCGCGCCCAGCTGACGGCGATCCTCGAGAAGCTGCCACCCTTGGACGCGCCTTCGTCGGTCACACCCTCGGTGTCGGGGGCTACGGACCGCTCCCCGCCGCGTTCCGAGGCGGGTTCGCGGCGATCGCAACCCACGCTTGCGACGTCATCGCAGCTGCCACGCGTCGGACAGTTTCTGCGCGATGGCTTCCACTCGTTGACACACAGTGTGAGACTTCACCGCGCACTGACGGCCTGGGCGTCGTCTTCGTCGGCGGCGGGCGACGACATCGGTCCCACGCAGCGCCATGATCGCAGCGGCGGCGATGACCTGGCGTCGTTCAGCCGCGTCCTGGCATCCATGCCTGCCGAGGCGCTCCTCGCCGCACCTTACCTCGTGCCCGCAAGCGACTCGGTGTTCGGGGGTGTCTTGCAGTTTCTGAACGGTTGCGACGCCGGGGGTGTGGGGGACTGTGTCGACGATGGCGCGAGCCGCCCGCCGCCCACGCACCTGACGGAGATGTTGCTGCTCGACACGGCGGTGGTGTTCGTCATCCCCGTTCCGGGTTGGCTGGCCGCATTTGGCGACGACGGTGCGACGTCGAGCCCTGAGGCGCTGTCACGCTCGGCGGACGACAGAGGCGCCGATGGGGGCATCGTGAGCGCGTCCATCCCGCCCGTGGTACTGACAGAGTTGAATCACGTGCGACAACGTTTGCTTGACATCCGACAACGCGGCGCAGCGGCCGCCGAGGGCGGGTCATGGCTGCCGCGCGCCGAGCGCCTCTTTCGGTTTCACGAGCTGTTCGCGGCGTGGGAGCGACGCAGCTTTGTGGTGCGCGTGTGCCCTTTCCGTTATGTCGGGACCATGACGCCGATGCCGCGGTATCGCTGGGGTGCCGGTGTCCCCGAGGGACAGCGGCCGCTGGATGGACCTGAGCGCGTGATGTGTGAAAGCAACCTGATATCGAAATGGCGCATCCTGCTGAGAAAGGTCGCCGCGTCGACTCGCGACCGGCTTCTAAGCCGCAAGGGCTTGCTGATGTCGATGACGGCGGTTGTTTCTCCATCTGGGGGTGGCCGCGAAGGTGCCGCCGATCAGCGGCAGCCGCATCACCGCGGGGTGGGAGCCGCCTTGTTCGAGGACCTCGACGGCGAGGTGGCCGTGTGGCTTCCGGAGCACTTCTCGATGGAAAGGGCCGCGTTGCGGAGCGACGCCCACTTGGGACTGTGGCACAACAGCGCCGGGGGCGGCACGATCGGGTCCATCTACGACTCGACCCGCGGTGACGAAGACGTCCAGCGGTCGGTCCTCGCGCTGCACGCGCTGTACTACTCACAGGGCCTCACATCGGGAGCCTCCGAGAGCAACAGCGCGGTGCAACTGGAACCCTTCGTGGCCCACGCGCTGCAGCGCGAGCTGACGCGCAGTGGCCGACTGTGGGCCTCGCAGGCGGTGGATAGCCTCGTGCGGTACACCGAGGAGACCATGGCGCTGCATTCCACCACCGCGGTTGTCACGACGTTGAGCCCTGCCGTTGCCCGCATACGAACGCACGCTACGGGCGAATCCAACCGCCACAGCGGCGGCCCCTGGGGTCATGGTGCCGCGGAGAGCGCAAGCGGCGTCTCCGTCCCCGACGCCCAAACACTCGGGGCGGCCGCCGTTGGAGATTACGCAGACGACGAGGAAGGCTTGAGCAGTGTCGTCGACCACGTCCTCGCGGCCGTCTGTGCCCACGACTTTGCGATTGTCGAGGAGGAGCCGCCCTCGGCACTCGACGTGGCAGTCGGCGGTCTCGACGAGGCGCCCATCTACTTGCGCGAACGGCGTCTGGAGCACGTGGTGGTCTTCATCACCACGCATCTGTTCGTGGCCTTGGGGCGGTTTCTCGACGCCTCGCACACCGGGTCCGAGGACGCTTACCGTGCACGCATCCACAAGTCGGTGATGCGCTACTACTTCACGGGAACCGGCTACACGAGCACGGTCCGCACTCGCGTCGCGGCGGCCCTCGCTGACGACAGCGACGATGAGGACGGGCTGGCACCCGCTTTCATGTCGGACCAGCGCAGCGACGGAGCGCCATCCTCCAAAAACAGTCGTCGAAGGGACACAGTGGCGGATGACGAGGCCGGCGCCCAGACGAAGGAGTCCGCTCCCCTTCTGATTCCGTTATGCGACATCGCGCACATGACCGTGGAGGCACTGACGCCCCTCTCCGACGGCAATGGACCGCAGTCCGCGCACGTGCCTCGCGTGGTCGTCACCGTCTTCCGGCTGTCGGATGTCGAGGAGCCAAATGTCGGTAACGGCATGTCGCTGTCGGCGCCGCTTACCCCAGGCGACGCCGTGTACCGCTTTCTTGTCACAGGCGCGTCGTCGTTCGATGACGCTGAGCGGCTCCGCGACGCGTGGCTGCTGTACCAGGCGCGCCGCGTCGGCAACCGCGCGACCGACCTCGTCCACCTGCGGCTGTTGCATCGGTGCTTTTGCGCGGCCGTGAACGGAGGCGCCGCATCGGGCGAGACCCAACCCAGGTCGATCGACTCCACGTCCGACAGCGCCTTTGCCGTGAATCCGCGGCGGGATGCTGTGATTTCCATGTCGCGGTGGCAGACGTCGCTTGCGCCCTTGGTGGCGGCGCCGACGTTGCGGCACCGGCTGTTCCTGGCAGCATGCCGTCAGTTGAGACAATTGGCCGCCGGTGGTGGCCGCTTTCTATCTGTCCTCCGTAGCCACGGACGGACCCGTGCGCCCGGCGGCCGCGGCGGAGGAGGGGGCCAGGCGACGTCGACGCTCCGCCTCGAACTAAAGGCCGATGCGCAGTCGCTGTCTTTCGGGGGCTTCCTCGCGCTGGCCGACACGTGGCTCTCCGGCACGCGGCGCAGGCGGTTTGACTTCTTCGCGGATGTGCTGTGCGCCACCAACGAGGGCTTCACCGGGCTGTACCAGCGAGATCTCATGGACGTCGTCCGATCCCTGTCGGCGGCCGTCGAGCTCATGCCGCTCTGGCAATGCCTACCCAGCCACGAGGCGCAGTACGTGCCGCGGGCGGAGCTCTTCGCCATGTTAGAGAGAGGCGCGACGTCGCTGCACGCAGGGGAGGCCGGTCTCGGTAGGTCGCCGTCGCCCGATCGGCGAGACGGGTCGCCTTCCTCGAAGCGTCGCCTCGCTTCGTCGGCCGCGTTCGTGCAGCGGCTGGCTGGGCTCGGGGTGCTGCGGCCGTATCAGGCGTGCTCCTTTGCGGGGCAGGGCGGCAGCTTGCTCTCGAGCCCCGCGGAAGAGTGCCCGTTGATGCTGGGCCATCCCCTCTTCGGGCCGTCGCTGACGATCGCCACCGCCGTGAACCTCGTTTGTGGATTGGAGCTCGCTGCGGGACGGGCCGCGGCGGCGGTGGTCAAGGCTCCCATTCGGCGTGCCGACGCTCCCCCGAGAGGTGGGGCGGATGGCCAATCGGCGTCCTCTGCGGAGCGCTTGCCCTGGCTGCCGCCAGGGGACGGGGCCCTGCCCCAGAAAACGCACCTTGCCATCGAGCGCAAGTACCAGCACCAACGGGTGGTGTCGCTCAAGTCCGGCCACGTCCTGCAGGACACGTTCGAGAAAGAGCTGCGGCTCGAGTCGCTCTTCTCCCGCCCCGGCGAGCCCGCGGTCATGGAACTCTGCCCAGAGGTCTTCGCCGATGTGCGTCAACTTTTGTCTGATCGCGTGGCGGCGGACACGAGGGCGATGACCTTTGGACACGACAACGATGGTCCTTCGGCACCGACGTCGTTCCCCCCCGCCACGTCACTTTCGGCGATCATGCGGTCGCTCGGCGTGGCTCAGATGGCGGCCGCCATTGCCGGCGGCGCCTTCGGCGGGTTGCAAGGCCTCCCGTTGCCCTTGACCAACGTGGGTTTGTCGACCGCCGCTCGCAGCAGCTCCGCAAGTCTCGGCCCTCCGCGGTGCGCGGCGGACCTTTTGCAGCCAAGATCGCGCCTCTTCGCGCCCTGCTGCGACGATCAATCCGTGCTCGTGCAGCTCTTCGAGCCGGGCGACTTTCAGGTGCTCCTCCGCTCGCTTCCCAAGTACCACGCGCACGTCGGAGCGGCGCCCACGTCCTTGCTGCCGCGCGTGATTGGGCTGTACGTCCTTTCTACGTATACCTCCTCCTCATCGCCAAGCGCCGCGGGCGGCGAGTCGAGTCCTTCAAGAGCGACGGGCAACGGCCGGTCGCCCTCCCGCGGCAGCGGGTCGCAGCCGTCGCAACCAGTGCCGTCGTTGCTCTTCTTCGGCCTCATGCACCATCCGATGCCCTTCGCAATTCACCGCCCGCTTCGGCAGACGGGACCGTTTGGCGCCGCGGTCCCGTCCCCGTTTTCGCCGCTCGCCGCGGTCTATGTCTGCGGCGTCGCGACCCCTCCGGGACCGCCGTCCGCGGCAGCCGCGGCGATGCCTCGCATCAATGGGCCGCTTGGCGAGCTTCTCGCTATCGGCATGTCCTCCGCGCGACTCCGACTCGTTGTGAAAGACCACGCCCGGCGCGAGCTGCTCCGTCAGATCAAGGCCGACGTCGAGCTGCTGGTCAAGGCCGGCCTGTTGCACTACTCTCTCGTGGTGGGCATATTCCCGCTGCTGCGCTCCGTTGACGGCGGCGCAGGTGGCGGTGGACCCAATTGGGCACCCGGCGACGATGATGCCGAAGACGACTTGCGACAACAGCCGCTGCAAGGCCGCGGAGGAGTCAACGGCGCGGCGGCGGTCCCTCTTGGCCGCATGACCGCCAACCCGCTCTCCACGGCCGGCGGCGGCGGCATCCGCCAGCGTCACGTCGCCTCGTACAACATGGACTACTACCGCTCCAACGCGGACGTGCGGAGCCCCGAAACCGACCTGGACGAGGCGCAGGAGCTGGTGGCGCACCTCACAATTTCCCGCGACTTGCGCGAACGCTACAACGGCTCACCCTGGACGGCGGGTCGCCGCAGGGCGGCCGCAGCGGAAACGAATGGGGCGCCCTCGCCGCCACGCGGAGCCCAGATGATGGGCGGTGTGACGGGCAAGCTGCAAGCCAACAATACACGAATCGTATCGGCCGAGAACGGCATTGATCTCTCACCCACCTGGAAGTGCGCCATGTGCGGGACGCTCAACACACGCGGTGTCCAGCAAGTGCGAGACGCTGCGCTCGCCGTGCTGGACGGAGGCGGCGGCGGGGACACCACGCGCTGCGGCGTCTCCAAACCGTGCCGCGTTTGCTTCGGTCTCGTGGAAGAAGTTGCTCTTGGCGACGTCAGCCGCGACGCCGGAATGACATCGGCAGGCGGCTCCGATCGCAAGAAGGTCTACCGCACGCCGAGGCTGCTTCCGTTCGGATGGACCCCGCCTCCGGCGGTGCAGCCAACCGACGACGACGGTAGCCGCAACGGCGGTGACAGAGACCAGCGCACCGAGAGCCGCCACAGCGGTCAGCCCTTCAACCCACTGAAGGCACTTCATCAGTCGAAAGCGCCGCTGCCGACGCCGCTGCGCCAATCTGGCGGGAGCTTCGCATCTCAAGCGCCCCAACGCTACGCCGACCCGTTTCAACGCATCGCCAGCTCAGCGGCTATCGACGAGCGCCGAGGGGACTGGACACGCCAGGCCGCCTCACTGGAAGAGGGGGGCGACGCGGACGCTGTCCACCGACGACCTGGCGCCCACGAGTACTCGATGCCCACATGGCAGGCAGGTGGCGACAACGACGACCGGCTGCGATTATTCGGTGAACAACAGCGCATCTTGTCACCTCCGCCTCCCGCCGCGGCCGCCCGCGGAGGGAAGGATGGCATTCTGCGCCGCCAGGACACGGTGCTGCCCGTCAACGACCTCATCACACCCGGGAACACCTGCGTCGAGTGTTGCATCGAGGGCGTGACGCGAAAATTTTTGGACGACCAACGGTTTGGTGCGGCCGGCCGCGGCCGACGACGACTGGCCGCCTCGTACGCCATTGTCGATGATCCCAGGGGCGACCGAGCCGTCGACGACGACACGTACCGATACGAGCTGCTGCCGTTCCGCGCCGTGGTCACGTTCGTCGACGTGTTTTCCGCGATGCCCAGTGTCGTGGGCGGCCCCACGTCACCGACCAAGGATGACGCCCGCGCCTACGCGGTGAGCTTCATGGTGCGCGTGAAGGAATTGCTGGGAGATGATTTTATCTAGACGCGACTGACGTGAAGAGGTTGCGCAGGCCTCACCCCTCACCGCCGTTTAGACCTTTTTTTTAAAAACCTTTCCGGTGTTATTCGCGCACACTCCGCAGGTCCGTGGAGGGAAGCGCTCGGCTCGCCGTCCTGCGAAACACGACTTCGTGGTGTGGGTGTTTTTCTTTTATTCGACCCTTTCAGCAACCGCTACGGCTGTCAACCCTCTCCTCCCTCCATCCCCTCGCCGTTGATGGAGAGGCGATTCCCCACTTGCTCCTCGACGGCATGACCTCTGCTGGGCGGCCATTCCTTATCCCCTTCGAGAGGGATGCGCCGACGGCGGCGGCGGCCATCGCGTACTTCGCCCTCTGCGGCGTCGGCGCGATTCTTATCGTGGCGTCCATCATCACGCAGTGCCTCAAACCGGCGCCCTACGGAAAGTTCGCCAACACCCGACGACCGGCTCCAACAACCACAGCGACGAGCACTACCACAGCCGCTGCAGGGGCGGGAGCCACGACAACGACAACGACAACGACGACGCCTGCGGCATCGCCTGCCACCGCGGTGTCCGTCGTCACCGACGACGTGGTGCAGGACACCGACGGCGGATGTCCGTTGCCGCAGCGGCTCGCGCACATCTTGTCCGACTTTCCGACGGGTTGTGTGCTATCGCTTATCGTCTTCATTTTCGTTCCGTCGCTTTCGCCCCGCAGCCCGCCGTCCATCGCCATGATCGCATTCTGGCAGTTGCATTACGTACAGCGCGGGCTCATGCATCCCCTGTGCATGCGGTACAGCGCGAGGACGACCCCGCTGTCCATCTGCGCGGGAGGGTTCCTCGCCAACGCCGTCTTTGCCCCTGCCGTGGCGCTCCACCTTGCGCTGACGGACTACCCGAGCCCAACGTACTTTTACGACCCTCGCTTCGTCCTCGGGACGCTGCTCTTTCTCATTGGCTACGCCATCAACCGGTGGGCGGATTGGCGTCTCCGCAGTCTTCGTACCGCGAGCTCCGCGACTCCCACTCCTACTACAGCTGGTACCATCGACGCCACGGGGGGATCCAAGCAGCCTTCTCGTTACTTTGTACCCCGCGGCGGATTGTTTGAGTGGATTTGCTGCCCCGGTTACTTTGGCGAGCTGCTAGAGTGGTGCGGATTTGCCTTACTCTCCTCTTCCGTGGTCGGCGTCTTGTGGGTCGCCTTCGCAATGAGCACGTTTCTGCCAAGGTCACGCGATACGCGGCGGTGGTACGCGTCTCACTTCGACGCCAGCCTCCTCCCGCGCCAAGGTGGCAGTCAGTGGAAGGCGCTCATACCGTTCGTCATATGACCTTCTGAGTCACCACTGCGTCGTCGTACCAATCGTCGTCACGTCGATCTCGCGGTTGTTGTATCTTTCCTGTATCACAACGAACGTTCCGTGAGGCCCAACACACTCAGTGTGGTTTTTGCTTCTTCCCCCCGTCACAACACGCAGAAGAAGAGCGACGACCGTGCCTTTGGAAATGGGACAAACGGTCGCGAAGGACGACCCAGCAGTGGAAGGAGGGGGGGCTCCACCTGTGGATGGGCAGACGTCACTTGACTGGCAATCTCACGGCGATCAATGGTGGAAGTGGCTCCACGGAGGAGGCGGTCCCGAGGAGTTCTGGCCCCTGGCGCGGCGATTCCCGCTGTTCGTTCCAGCTTGGACGTCGTCGGCAAGGAAATGCATTGGCTTTACCCCCGGCGCTCTTCCAAAGTTTTTGATGCGTGACTTGTCCGCGGCATTGAACGGCCGCACGATGCACCTCGCCGCTGGACGCGTCGAGATCGCCGCTTATGTAATGCCAGCGCTGCTCATGCCAAGGAGGATACCTTGGCCCGGCTCCGCCACGACGGCTCGATTCGACCAGTTGATGAGTCCCTACATCGCTCGGATTAACAGCGGCGCCGCAGCGCTCAAAACATTGACCGCTGTCGCTGCAGCCGAAAAAAGCAGCAAATTGGGTCGCCGCGACCACATGGGGAAAACGGGGGTCATGAAAGCGATTTCAGACGCACTGTATGTGGGGAGACCCGCGGTGGACCGCGCTGATCACATGGACATTTGCGTGCTAGTGCTGTGGTGCCATGCGATGGCGGAGGTCATGTCTCCGTTCTCGTCGGTGCCCACACGGAGAGTGAACGCACTCGCCGCCGTGGCGCTGATGGACATGGCCCCGTCCCCGGCCATCGTCGCGGAGATGCGCCGCCACAATGTCGGCCTGCTCTCCGCGGTCGCCGTGCCGCCACGCAGGCCTCGAGCCGGCGCCCTACACATGCCACCACCACCGATGCCGCTAACTCAAGCTCTCAGGCCGCAAAAGGGACGAATTCGTAGTGAAGGCGTCGATGAGGTGTTCCTGGCGGTTGCCTCCGTGATGGACGTGTTCCTCGATGATTCGAGAGCGCGATCTGAAACCGAGACAGCCATCGAGGCGGCATTCGCCGAACTCCTGGCGATCTCGCCAGCAGGCCAACGGGTGTGGGCTACCTTCCCTCTGGAACGACGCGTGGAGCTGTGTTGCCAGCTGCTGCAGAGTACCGTGGCGACTCTGTCTGCCGCCGCATTTGACCGCTTCGTGCTGCCGGCGGTTGTGGTACCGCTAGCGGCGATCGTTGATTTCGGCTCCGCGGCGCCGCAAGCCCCGCTGGTGTCCCATCAGTTGGCACGCCGAGTCGAGTTCCTCTTTCGCACGCCGCAGATTGCATCGTTCCTTGCCGCGGGGGGCGTCACTGGCAGGGCCGCTGCCGACTTGCGTGCATCGCTCACCACCTTCGTGACGCCGCTCTCCGCGCGCGGAGCAACGGAATCCCAACGTCTGGTTGTTGGAGACGGCGGCTGGGCGCCTCAAGTTCCGCCCCTGGTGACCATCAACTTTCTGCTGCGGTGCCGGTTTCCATTCGACATCACCCACACCATATTGTGTCATGCCTTTGTCATCGTCCCAGTGCCGCAGTTTCACCGCATCCTGGGTACGGGGCGGCAGCAGCAGTGCGGGCACGACTGGTGCGAACTGATCAATGCCACGACGCTGACTGGACGCGCCGCAGCCCCACCGCCGCCGGAGTATTCCGACCGAGAGAACCTCTGCTGTCTGTGTGTCGACCGCCGCGCCAACAAGACCATTCATGAAGAGTATGTTGATGGAGTGGGAACGACCCGACTCACCCTGCCGTTCTATCATCGCTACTGCGCGCGCTGCCGGCACTTTTACGCATCGACCGAGGGCGCCGCGCTGTCGTCGGTTGAAGGTCGACCCGCTGAGGAACTCGCCGCGCTGAACCACTGGCAATCCTCCATCGCGGCTAGCGCGAAAGCGAGACGATAGAGAAACGTGAAGGCCTGAAGGACGTGGCGCTGTGCTCTTCTTCGCGCTCCATTTTTTCAGATGCCCCAGATCACGCTTGAATCCTCCCCGTAGGAAAATGGCACTTCGGTCACCTTTTGCTTCCAACGATTTCTGGCTGTTATCCACCCGCTACCGCGTCGTAGTGTGCCGCCCTCGTTGAGCGGGGGGGGGGGGGTTGTTCCCCTCCGAGTTTCAGTCTGCAGCCGTTCCTCTCCCTTTTGATCGCGCTGCTTGAGGCGGTGGTGATGCGGTCGTCGCCACACATCAGCGTTGACCTATACCTTCCCAACAATGGGCAACGCCTGTGCGACCACGAAGCCGCCTGTGGCGACGGACCGTCGCGTCTCCTCTCAATTGCCGGTCAACAGTGCGACGCAATCCGTCGTCTCGGCCCCAGCCCCCACGTCGCATGGCCAGTGAGCCACCGCCGTTCGACTGGGGCCTTCATGGTGCCCGTTGGTGGCAGTGGCTCGTTGGGGTCGGACCGGAAGAATTTTGGGCGCCTGCCGGCCAGTTCCCGCTGTTTGTTTCGGCGTGGGCGGGTCCTCTCTGGAATTCGTTCGCCAGCGGTGACTTGCCGCCGAGCGACTTGATGTGCGCTTGCCAAACTGCAATCGACCTTGGCCACTCGCTCGAGCAAGGGGGTCGTGATGGCCGCCTTCGTGCTGCCCGGCGTATTGATGCCTCATCCACCTATCCTCCCTCCCTCCTCGGACGACGCCGAGGCGGCGTCAATGCCACCGTCGCCGTCAGTGGCCGACCTTTATTCTAAGATGGAGCACTCTTTCAAAGGCGCGGTGGACAGCGGCACGGCGGCCCTCAAGGCGTTCGTGGTGGCAGGCGAGGGCAGCAAAAATAGCGAGAACATCCGCGTGACGTTGCCTGCCATTTCACGGGCCTTGGCATCCGCGATCGCATCGGCGGCGGCGGCGAACGAAAAGCAAAATAGGGACATTTGCGTGCTAGCGCTGTGGTGCCGCGCGATGGCGGAGGTCATGTCTCCGTTCTCGTCGGTGCCCACACGGAGAGTGAGCGCACTCGCCGCCGTGGCGCTGACGGACATGGCCCCGTCCCCGACCATCGTCGCGGAGATGCGCCGCCACAATGCCGGCCTGCTCACCGCGGTCGCCGTGCCTCCACGGAGGCCCCTTGCCGGAGCCCTCACGCCGCAAAAGGGACGTATTCGTGCCACCAACAACAATCAAGGCGTGGATGAGGTGTTCCTGGCGGTTGCCTCCGTGATGGACGTGTTTCTGAGTAACGCGAGCGCGCAATCTGAAACCGAGACAGCCATCGAGACGGCATTCGCCGAACTCCTGGCGATCTCGCCAGCAGGCCAACGGGTGTGGGCTACCTTCCCTCTGGAACGACGCGTGGAGCTGTGTTGCCAGCTGCTGCAGAGCACTGTGGCGGCTTTGTCTGCCGCCGCGTTTGACCGCTTCGTGCTGCCGGCGGTTGTGGTACCGCTAGCCGCGATCGTTGATTTCGGCTCCGCGGGGCCGCAAGCCGCTCTGGTGTCTCCGTCGTTGGCACGCCGAGTCGAATTCCTATTTCGCACGCCGCGGATATCGTCCTCCCTCGCCGCCGGCGACCACAACTCACTCCGCTGTAAGATCCGTGAGCTGCTTCTGCGTTCCATGCCCCCATCCTCCTCGCTGGCCGTCTCGTCATCGGAGCACGACGCCTCGCAGGAGGCAAAGCACCACCCCGACCCCGTGCCCCCTCGCCGCGATCGACCCGCGGTGGTGACGATCAACTTCCTGCTCCGATGTCGCTTCCCATTCGGCGTCATCCACACCATTCTGTGCTATGCGTACGTCATCGTCCCCGTGCCGCCGCACCAGCTATTGCGACGGCGCGGCGCCACTGCCGCCGCTGCCAAGGCGCGTTGCGGCCACCGCTGGTGTGACCTCAAAGCGCAGCGAACCGTGGTGTGTTGCGGTTGGCAATCCCCTCGGGGGAGTTGGCAATCCCCTCTTCGGCGCTTCTGGCCACAGGGACGACGCTGAAGGAGAGGAGACGCCGACGCACGACTTGTGCTGTCTGTGCCTTGACAGGCGCCGAAGCAAATCACTGCACGACGAGTACATCGACGGCCGTGGCACGGCGCAGCTCAAGCTGCCCTTCTACCACCGGTACTGCACCGGGTGCCGCGACTTCTACGCGTCTTCGGTGTGCCAATGGCGCTGTCCCCGGAGGCCCGGCCGGCGGCCGAGGAGCTAGCCGCGCTGAATCAGTGGATGCTATTCGGTGCACCGAAGCCGCGTCGAGATGAGGTCGAAAGGACTGGGGGACCCCCTTGGGCATGACAACGAACACGCCTCCTCCTGGCGTATCTATCTGTGACTATCTAGGCTCCTTGATGACAACTTCCCCGATAAGCCTGCAATGTCCATGAGGTCGAAAGGATGGGGGAACCCCCTTGGATATTCGCGCGGAGGACGACGCGGAGGACGAAGGGGCTGAACACGGTGCAAAAGTACGTCGGCACCTACCGCGCCGACGTATGTCCTTTTCACGCGCGCACTTTATTCACAGACAATTTCCTCTTTTGCTGGGCAAAACACGCCTCCTGGCGTAGCTATCTAGACTATCTATCTACATTGGCGCACACTCGGGGTGATGGTCCAGAGGCCCTGCGTTCGGCGGCCTTGAGACACGGGTCAGGATGCTTTTCCACGTTTGTTCAACAATTTTCCGAGGGATGCTTCAGGCGCGACACAGGGCGGTGGAGAAGGGTTGAGCGATTTCACTCGCGAACGTAGACCGAACGTATGAATGGAAGCAGTGGGCGATCCCCTCTCGGTAAAAAGGGGGAAGGAAGGAAGTTGTGGTTCTGGCCCAGGTGGGCATAACCGGCTGTGCGG
>ERZ1292630.1663-Hain-H41-02um-R3-1663-length-21496-cov-19_pt1 | contig 21496 bp, 21 predicted proteins | sample MGYA00564408_ERZ1292630 | MGnify/ENA primary metagenome ERZ1292630 (study PRJEB36523, sample SAMEA6512641) | groundwater metagenome | collected 2019-01-08 | study: AquaDiva: Metagenomics assemblies of 32 groundwater samples
CGGCCCATGAATTCCTGTTCAAACTTGATGATGGCGTTACGGATGGCGTTTTCCATGTGGTGTCCTAACCTGACTGAGACCGGGATCTCCTATCCTGTGGCCCGACCTGGTGCAGGATTATAGGGGCGAGAGCTTGCCCGAACAAGCTCAAACGTAAGCCATTTGTCCAGCCAACCGCGCGCCCTAGGGCTTTTGGACCATTGCGTGATAACAGAGGGAACCAAGTTCCACTCAGCACTTGACGAAAGTCCACGAACAGTATTATTGATTGGACCGGGTTCCATGGTACGCCGTTGTCTCCGGTCCTGCGGTTCTTCACAGACAACGGACAGATGGGACGCTGATTCGATAAAAAGAGGCCGTAGGGCGACCGGCAATTCGAAAGAAAGGCTGGTTGTAGTACAAGCCAACTGGAGTTTCCTCGATTAGCAATCGGGGATCTTGGTTGGCTTTTGTGTTTTCTAGAGACCAACACGCGAACGTGATGAGGTATCGTTGTCTCCTGTTCTCCTATTCCATCTGTTCGAATGACGTCGAGACACTACTCATGACACTTTGTGAAGCAGAAAGAAATTTATCGTCACATGAACACAAATCCAATAAATACCGAGGGTAAGGGGCCTATAACAACGGAGCCGGTCAGCATCCCTGGATCAGCCGCTTTTCAGGCACAATACGTCGGCCGTGATATCGCAGCCGGACTGATCGCTGGGTCTATGGCTATTCCCCTGTCGGTGGGCATCGCCCTGATGTCCGAGTTTCCTATCAAGGTGGGGCTGGCCACCGTCGCCTTTGCCTGCTTGATCGGCTGGATCAATGCCTGGTTTAAGCCCGGCAACTACATCGGCTGCCCTGGAATCGCGGCAGGTCTGGCGCCGGTGTTGGCCGTGGGTGTGGCCAGCTTTGGCCTGGAAAATATGGCCTTTGCCGTGTTCCTGACCGCCATCTTTCAAGCCGTCATCTGGAAATTCAACTGGCAGAGATATCTTTTGGTTGCCGTGCCGGTCTATTTGGTTGAAGGGCTGCTGGCGGGGGTGGGGTTAAAGATCGCCCTCAAGTTTCTGGCCTTCACCTATGAGCTTCCCGCAGGAATGGAATCCGCCGATTCGTTCTTGAACGGCGCGCGTATCCAGATGATTCTGATCTCCATGGGGGGTTATGGCCTTTTCGTCTATCTCTTTTTAAAGTTCAAGAACACACAGCCCGCCGTTCCGTATTTCGTGATCATCGCAGCAGGAACGATCCTTGCCCAATTCATGTCGGTACCCATGCTGTCCATGGAAGACACGGATCTCAAGCTCGCGTGGCCGATCCCGCATTTTGATAGTGCGTTGACCGCGGTCTACATGGTGGGATTTGCGGTGATGTTGGCGCTGATCGACGTGATCGAACAGGTAATGAGCAATGCCGCGATTGAAAAGATCGACCCGCTCAAACGCAAGTGCAACAGTAACAATAGTCTATTTGCCATCTGGATCGCCAATATGGGATCGAGCTTCTTCGGCGGCATGACCAATCTGGACGGTCTGGCCAAAAGTACCACCAATCGCTTGGCTGGGGCCTATACCAAGTTCTCGGTCCTGATCATTGGTTGTGTTGTGACCTACTTCGCGTTCAACACGCACTCCCTGACATATCTACCGAAGTTTGCGTTGGCCGTGATTATGATCTTCTCTGGGTGGAAGATGATTGAAGGACTTGTCCATGTAACCCATCACGGTCCCTATGCCATGATCCTGGCTATTTTGTGCGGCCTGCTGGTCTTCAAGGTGGGAATTTTCGAGGGCTTGCTGGCCGCCATGGCCGTGCACGGCATTGTTCACTATATGGTGTATGCCAATCTCGATAAAATGCCTGGAAGGGATATTGTCAAACGGTACATTGATGACCTCAAAAAGAACGGCAGCGATGTCACCTAGCTCACCTGGATCGCTTTGATCAAAAGGAGCACCATTATGTTCAAGAAAATTATGGTGGCTATCGACGGGAGCGAGACCTCTCTGGAGGCATTAAAGGAAGCGCGGAATATTGCCACTTCCTATCATGGCACGCTGCGCATCGTCTACGCCGTTGCCAATTCAAACGACGCCGATCAGCAGGCCGGCCTAGAGATGCTGGAGCATGCCAAATCTACGGTCGTGAATGGAATAGAAGTGGAAACCCGTGTGCTGCATGCTGAAGCCGAATACGGCCTGAATGGTATTGCGGAAGCCGTTGCCGATGCTGCAAATAAATGGGGCGCCGACTTGTTGGCGATGGGAACCGCGAATCGCCGTGGGTTGGAACGCCTGGTGATCGGCTCAGTAGCTGAACAAATTGTAGGTAAGGTGGACGCATCCATTCCCTTGGTTCGTCCACGATAAACCGTCGATTACCTGGACTGACCCGGCATACAGATGCGAGAAAACAGGAAACATGAATTATTTTCCTTCGTGATGTCCGTATGACTTAGGGTGATTGGTTTGTTTAGGATGCGGCTAGTGAGTGAATCGGACTGGCCCGGCAAACCGTGATGAACGGCGACGTGCCGTATCATGAACCGATGCGGCTGCTCACCGTCGTCGCAGCGCCGCGAGAACGGATCGAGAAGCTGATCACACGCCATGAGACGTTGGAGCGTTACTATCGCAACGATTGGGTCCACCTCGTCGCACTGGAACCGGAAGAAGGTGTACTCTACCGGTATCGACCGACGGACGAATGGGTTACGGCGATGAAATTGACCGCGGATAGCGGGGCCATCATGGAACAGCTTACCGAGGAAGGAGTTCAATTGTGGGAGCGTTGACATTGCATCCGATGAAGGAAATACGGGTGATCGTGGCGGGGGAACACCGACCATTTGTGACCGAAATGTTGGACCAGGTCAAAGCCGGCTATACGATCATCGGCAATGTGTCGGGGAAAGGCCATCACGGCGTGCGTGAAGCCCATTTCATGTTCAGCGAGCAGGAAAGTCTTGAGATGATCATGACGATCGTCCCGGAAGAAAAATGGAACCCATCCTGGCGGGGCTTCGGCCACTCTTCGAACGCCACTCCGGCATGGTGCTCGTCACCGACGTAGCCGTGAGCCGGCAGGAATATTTTGGCAGGACCCCTAAGAAGGGGGGGCAGTTCTTGACCAACGGTTCCACGGACCCGATCTTGTGACCAGATGATGCCCCCTCGACCGTCGTTCTCTTCCACTGATTAGCGGGCGTTCTTGGTAGACGGAATGACCTCGCTATGTCCGATCAATCTATTTCTACAGCGCAGAATGGGAGGCTGTCTCGCTTCAGCCTCCCGTGATAACATAGCGGCGTAGTTTTCTGACCGAACCTATGTTTAGACCACTTCCAGAAACCACCCAGTTCCGACGAATTCCGTACCGTCTCATTACGCCTGTCGTGATCATTCTTGCGTTGGTCATAGCCGTCATCCTCTTGTTCAGCTTAGAGCAGGAAAAACTCCTCCTCCAAGGTTTTGCACAAGGGCAGACGATGCCCACGGAATTGTTTCCGGCACTCTGGCAATCGCGACATGACTTAATCGTAGTGACACTCCTTGTGTTCCTGGTCGGCGCGATCGGGATTGCAGCGGTCATCACCTTCATCCCCTACGACAGCACCAAACGGACCCTCGAAGAAGTGAAGGGGCTGGCGCGGAACATCCTTGAGAGCATTCCGACCGGTGTACTCACAGTGAATCCAAACGGAGTAATCACGGTGATCAATCCAACGGCGGAGGCAGTGCTCAAACGATCGGCAGCAGATTTGCTCGGGAATTCTTACGAGTCCGTATTTGCTGAAGGAGAGACCATCCGGGCGGTGCTCGAAGGGGCGCTCAGGCATCACCAGCATGTCAGCCAGAAAGATTTGCCTTATGAGAGCCAGGACCGGACCCCGCACACTATTCGAGTGAGCACAGCCGAGCTCACAGGGGACGATGCAGAACCGGCTGGCGTCATCTTGCAGGCTCAGGATGTCACCGACTGGCTTGCGCTCGAGCATCGAGTCCGCGTCGCGGATAAACTGGCCGCATTACACACGTTGTCGGCTGGAGTGGCCCATGAGTTGCGGAATCCATTGAGTGCCATGGATTTGAATCTTCACCTCTTGGAAGAAGAACTCAGGGAGTGCGCATCCCTGCCGGAGCAGGCAACGCGGTATCTCCATGTTTTGAACGCGGAATGTCACCGCCTCTCAGTCATTCTCGACAACTTCATGAAGTTCGCCCGCCCTGGGTCGGTCGGCCTCCACGAGGTGAACATCTCTGCGCTGATCGAGCACATCATGGCGCTGATGCAATTCGAGGCAGAGGAGCGGAAGATCCGCCTCGAACAGGCGGTGAATGAACCGTTGCCGTCCGTCCTGGGCGACGAGACGGCCATCAGTCAGGTCCTGGTGAACGTCGTCGTCAATGCGTTTCATGCCATGCCAGACGGCGGTCTCTGCCTCGTCGCGGCCGAAGCCCGTCAGGCTAACGACACGCGCTGGCTCGTTGTGTCAGTGAAGGACACGGGAATCGGCATCAAGAAAGAAGAGCTCGCGCGAGTATTTGAACCGTTCTATACGACGAAATCCAGCGGAACCGGTCTGGGTCTCGCCATCGCCTATCGCATCATGGAAGATCATGGTGGCACCATCCAGGTATCCAGCACGCCGGGGATCGGCACCACCACGGTGCTGACGTTTCCTGTCGCAGTCGAGAAGGCGCAGTCCCTGGCGGTGACCTCATGAAGCCACATGTACACATTCTTGTCGTGGATGACGAGATCAATATCCGTGGGGCGTTGGTCACGATGCTCGAGAAGAAAGGGCACCAGGTGCGCGGAGTGGGCACGGCAGAGGAAGGGTTGGCGCAACTGGAAGCGATCCCCGCGGAGTTGGTGATCACCGACCTCCGGATGCCGGGACTCGGGGGTATGGAGTTTCTGCGGCGTCTCAAAGACAGATGGCCGGATACGGAAGTTGTGGTGATGACCGCCTATGGGTCCATCGATACGGCAGTCGAGGCCATGCGCTGTGGAGCCTATGACTATCTTACGAAGCCCATCGATCGCGAGCGGTTTCCCATCGTGATCGCCAAGGCGCTGGAACGGCACGCATTGGCCACTGAGAACAAGCATCTCCGAGATCGCCTCGAAACCAGGACATACCTCGATCACATGGTCGGCGAGAGCGAGCCGATGCAGCGGGTCTACAACCTGGTGGAGATGGTGGCGGACAGCGATGTCACGGTGTTGCTCACGGGAGAAAGCGGGACCGGCAAGGAACTCATCTCCCGGGCGATCCACCATAAGAGCCCCAGAGCCGACGGCCCGTTCATCACGATGAATTGCGGAGCCCTGCCGGACAATCTCTTCGAAAGCGAGTTGTTCGGCTATGAAAAAGGCGCGTTTACCGGCGCAGTGGCGACCAAGATGGGCCGGTTCGAACTGGCCGACGGCGGCACGCTGTTGTTGGATGAGGTGGGCGAGCTGTCCCTCAAGTCGCAAGTTGATTTTCTCCGCGTGTTGGAAACGAAGGAGTTCAGGCGCCTGGGTGGAACGAAGCTGCTCAACGTCGACACCAGGATCATTGCCGCCACCAATCGTAATCTTGAAGAAGCGGTCAAACAAGGAGACTTTCGGGAAGACTTCTACTACCGGCTCAATGTCGTACCCATCCGCCTCCCGCCGCTCCGGGATCGAGCGGACGATATTCCCCTGCTGGTTGACCGGTTTCTCACGGAGTGCACTACTCAGCATCACCGTGAGCCAAAAGACGTGTCACAGGAAGCGATGCGGCTCTTGCGGTTGTATGGGTGGCCCGGAAACATTCGCCAACTCAGGAATCTCATGGAGCGGTTGGTGGTCACGGTGAAAGATCCGATGATCCAGCCAGAACACTTGCCAGAAGAAATCCAGGCCAGTAAGGAAGACTCTCGAACCATGCTCGTCACGCTAGGGACTTCCCTCGAAGAGATCGAGCTGAACGTGATTCGGCGCACGTTGGCAGAGGTGACTAACCACCGGGAAAGAGCTGCCAAACTGTTAGGGATTAGCCTACGGGCGCTTCAATATAAGATTAAGGAATACGGCATCCGAGATTGATCTCTCCCTCGCCGTTCCACGGTTTCAGGCATCTTCGAATAGCCCATCCCCCTCTGATTCGCAAATCTTGCATGGCCAGGATGCCTGAACGCTTACGCGATAGGGAATCGTATCCGGCTCTGCAAGAAATGCAGCCTTCTTACGCCAATACCGGATCGAAATCTGCAAATCTTGCATGCGTCGAGACAACGAGTCGCACCGATCCTCGCGGACGTCAACACCAAGACCCTAAGTCTGCGATTTCGTTCACCCGCACGCGCTGATACATGGCGAGGCCGTTCGCGGCATTCTCCCTGCATTGGCTCATGGTTAAGATCTTGTTCTGAGGCGCCATCTGATCCTGAAATCATCATTGGGAAGATATGAAAGCAAGACCTGGGCAGTTGTGAGTTCTGGCATTAATGAAAGAAACAGTGAAGAGTCGAAGAAATAAGAACATGAGGATCTCCGGAGCGTCGGATTCAACATCCCCTAACCACTTGACTGAATCATGGATCGAGCGAGCGGCACGGTTGGAGAAGCTGCTGACTATCTGCCCGAGGGATATTCTGGTCAGGTGTGACCTCGCCTCGGTACTGGAAGAGCTGGGACAATATGAAAAAGCCCTCATCAACTGGAAAGCTGTGTTAGCCGATGACTCGAATAATCTCAAAGCGCGGGAGGGGATGGCCCGCTGTCGGCTCCGGATCGGGCGCCCCCTGCAGTCGAACACATAAACAGAGAACTCATGCCGCGGCTCTAATTGAAAACAAGGAGGATCCAATGCATCCTGTAATTACAGCAGCGATATTAGCCGCTATCGGCTTCGGAGTGCCGGCTTGGGCTTATGAGGAAATTGCCGTGACGGACGGCGGAAGCCTCAGTGGAACCCTCTTCCTCGAAGGCCAGGTTCCCAAGCCGAAGGGCTACAACCTGATCACGCTTCCTGATCAAGTCTACTGCGGGCGGATTTCAGACGGCCAGGGGTGGCGACTGCTCCAGCCCTTCAACGTGAGTCAAGCCGGACAATTCCGTGACGTGGTGGTGTATCTGGAAAATGTTGAGAAAGGGAAATCATTCTTACATGAGCAGACGTCGCGCATCGAAGCCAAAGATTGCCGCTTCGTTCCCTTCACGACAGTGATGCGCGAGAAGAGAGACGTAGTCGTCGTGAATATGGATCCGGTCATGCATGATATTCAGGCCTATGAGACCTCTCAGCTTGGCCCGCGCATGCTCTTCAACGTGCCGCTCCCGATGAATCCGCACCATCCGCGAGACCTCAAAGATCGGGGCGATGACGCGGCAATGTACCACAAGCACCAGCCCGGCGAACCGATAAAGCAGTTTGTCGACCTGACGAAAGGACGCAAGGTGTTCGTCGTGCAATGCGGCTTCCATGCCTACATGGAGAGTTGGGGGCTGGCCATGGAAAACCCCTACTATGCGATGACCGACCAAGATGGTCGATTTGAAATCGGCGACATTCCTCCTGGCACATACAAGATGTTGATCTGGCATCCGTACCTCAGCGGCACGAAGGAACAGACCGTCATAATCCAGCCGAAGAGCCATGTGAAGGTGGACATAAAAATCCCCACCCCCACCGGTCGCCTCTACGCCAACGAGAAGCCGGACAATAATTATACCCGGTTTGGCATCACTGACGATGCCCTGAGCCACCTCGTGCCGACCTTAATTCGTCAGGAGCGGTAGCCCGGCCACAAACACATGTTGAATCTGTTTCTTCTACTTTTCATAGGTTACATAGGCGGACTGCTTCTCCCTCTGTGTTTTCCCACCAAGCCAGCAGTACAAAACATCCTCGCGCATGGATCCGCCGGTCTGGCCAGTGGAGCAGGCATCTTGCTCGGAGTGACCGGCCTCTTCGCACCGGAACCCTGGACCGCTTCAGTACAATCTACCATTCCTTTTCTGAGTTTCGCCGTCAGACTCGATTCCTTAGCGTCGTTATTCGTATTGACCATCTCGGTGGCTGGCTTGGCCGCTTCGATCTATGCGATCGGCTACGTAACCGAATTTTATGGGCGTGCCTCGATCGCAGCGCTTGGGGCGCTATTCAACGGGTTTCTTCTCTCAATGACACTCGTGGTCATAGCCGACAACGGGTTCTTCTTCCTGATCGTGTGGGAACTCATGTCGTTGCTGTCCTATTTTCTCGTAGTGACGGAACATGAGAAGGCGGAGGTGCGTTACGCAGGTTTTTTCTACCTCGTCATGACGCATGTCGGAACGGCGTTTATCATCCTAGTCTTTTTGATCTTCTTCCAAGCAGGTGGATCGTTCTCGTTCGAGGCTTTCCGGCATCCGGCACAGCCTTTGCCCGAAGGGATAAGAACCCTGGTTTTCCTGATGGCCCTGATCGGGTTCGGCACCAAAGCGGGCATTGTGCCGCTCCACGTCTGGTTGCCCTACGCGCACCCGTCGGCGCCGTCGCATATCTCGGCCCTCATGTCGGGCGTGATGATCAAGACGGCCATCTACGCGCTCGTGCGAGTGTACTTCGATTTCCTCGGAGGCCAATTCCCTTGGTGGTGGGGATTTATCGTGCTGGTCATCGGCGCGGTGTCAGCCTTGCTGGGCGTGATGTATGCGCTGATGGAGCATGATCTGAAAAGTCTGCTCGCGTATCACAGCGTGGAGAACATCGGCATCATCCTGTTGGGGATCGGCGCCGGGATGATCTTTCAGACCTACGGATTCACAGAATTTGCTGCCCTGGGGTTGCTGGCCGGACTCTATCATACGATCAACCATGCCATGTTCAAGGCGCTACTGTTCTTAGGCGCCGGCTCGCTGCTCTATGCCACCCACACACGCAACATGGAGGAGTATGGTGGTCTGCTCCGACGCATGCCTTGGACCGGGGCCTTTTTTTTGATCGGAGCCGTGTCGATTTCCGCCTTGCCTCCCACCAACGGATTCGTCAGCGAGTGGCTGGTCTTTCAAAGTCTCTTCCTTAGCTTTCACCTCCCGGCTGTCTTGCTGAAATTCATGCTTCCGCTTGCTGCGGCAATGCTGGCCCTGACCAGCGTGCTGGCACTGACCTGCTTCGCCAAGGCATTCGGAGTCTCTTTTTTGGCCCTCCCACGGAGCTCCCATGCGCGACAGGCAGAGGAAGTGCCGATCACCATGCGTATCGCGATGGGCCTGCTGGCAGTGGTCTGCGTCTTGCTCGGCCTCGCGCCCATGGTCGTCGTTCCGATGTTGGACCGTGTGGTCGCGCCATTTGCCGGTCTGTCGATCGAGGGGAAAATGCTGGCGCTGGATGGCTGGGCACTGGCCCCGGTGAATGTGGAATTCTCCAGCCTTTCAACGCCGGTCTTGGCTCTCCTGCTGGTGGCGCTGTCGATGCTCGGGCTCGGGCTCGTAGCGGCGTTCGGTGGTCTGGTGAAGCAGCGGTACTACAAGACGTGGGGCTGCGGAATCAACCTCACGCCCCGAATGGAATACACCGCGACCGGCTTTGTTCAGCCGATCAAACGAATCTTCGGCGCGATTTATCAGCCGACGGTGAAGTTGGAGACGGAATTGCTCGAAGAGTCGCTGTACTTCGCCAAACGTCGGCACTTCGAGTTCCACATTGAACCGGTCTTCCAGAAATATTTCTACGATCCCGTGGTCGCGTGCTTCATCGGCATGGCCGAGCGGCTACGAGTCATTCAGAGGGGAAGTCTGCACCTGTACTTGGCGTATATCTTCGTCACACTCATCGTCTTGCTGTTATTCGCGGTGTAACCCGATGTTGCAAGCCATTATTCTCGTTGTTGCCCAAACGATCGTCTTGCTGGCCGTCTCACCATTCCTCGTGGGACTGATCAGGAAGGTCAAGGCGCGTCTGCAATTACGGCGGGGAGCCAGTGTCTTGCAACCTTATGCGGATCTGGCCAAGCTCTTCCGTAAGCAACCAGTGGTCTCCACCACGACCTCGTGGATCTTCACCGCGACACCATACATCGTGTTTGCTTCTACGCTGGCCGCCGGGCTGTTGGTCCCCATCTTTGTGTCCAGGACGCCGCTCGACTTTGCCGGTAACATTATTGCGGTCGTGTATTTACTGGCGCTGGGTACGTTCTTCCTGATGCTGGCCGGACTCGATGCCGGTTCACCCTTCGGTGGGATGGGAAGCAGCCGCGAGGCTATCGTTGCCTCCCTGACCGAACCAGCCATGATCCTTTCTATCTTTGCGATTGCGTTGACCAAGGGATCGACCAACTTGAGTACCATTGTCCATAAGACCGCACTGTTGGAAGGGATCGCGATGGACCCATCGCCGTATCTGATGGCATTGGCAGCCCTCTTAATCGTGGCCCTCGCCGAAACTGGACGGGTACCGGTCGATAATCCGGCGACGCATCTTGAACTGACCATGATCCATGAGGCGATGGTCCTGGAATACTCGGGCCGCTATCTCGCCTTAATCGAATGGGCAGCAAGCCTGAAGTTGGCCGTGTTTCTTTCTCTGCTCGCCAACGTCTTCGCGCCCTGGGGAATTGCGACTACGCTGGCACCCACCGCGATGGGGATCGGGCTCGTGGTTTACCTATTGAAGATCTCAGGGCTTGCGGTGTTGATCGGGATTCTGGAGTCTATGTTCGCAAAATTGCGGTTGTTCCGCGTGACCGATCTCCTGGGCGTTGCCTTTATTCTGGCGCTGCTCGGACTGCTGTTCTTTTACATTCTTCGGAGCTGAACAGATGCAGATTTCTTCTCACATTGGATCACAACTCGTCGACTTGTGCTCGGCCTTACTCCTGTTAACCTGCTTCGCCATCGTGGCGCAGCGGCGGCTCTCCGCCTGTGTCGACTTGTTCGCGCTGCAGTCGGCCTTTCTCGTCTTGACGGCAGCGTTGGTGGCCTTTCTGACCGGGAACCACCATATCTACATTGCGGCCGGGCTGACCGGCCTGATTAAAGTGGTCATCATCCCGCGGGTCCTGAAGAAGGTCATCGAGCGTCTCAACGTCAAGCGAGAACTGGTCATGAACGTCAACGTGTCGGCCGGCTTGCTGATCTGCGGCGCCCTCGTCATGCTGGCCTTCTTCATCACGCAGCCCATTCTTCCGCTGGGTTTTCTGCTCACCCGCGATTCTCTCGCCATCGCTTTCGCGATCGTGCTCATCGGATTTTTCACGATGATTGCGAGACAAAAGGCCGTGTCGCAGCTGGTGGGCTTTCTGGTCATGGAGAACGGCTTGTTCTTGGGGGCTACGGCCGCAACCTATGGGATGCCCTTGATCGTCGAACTGGGGGTATTCTTCGACGTGCTCATCGCGGTGTTGATCGCGGGGATCTATACGAATCGCTTACAAGACGCGTTCGACAGCGCGGATACCAGCCACCTCACCGTCTTGAAGGAATGAGTGAAGGATTCATGGCAATGATCGAAGTGGTTGTTTTGTTGATCGCTCCGCTCCTCGCGGGGGGGCTGAGCCTGGTCATTCATCGGTCCGCACTGCTCCACGCGATCAACCTCACGAGCATGAGCCTGCTCGTGACGGCGGAAATCATGATCACCCGGACCGTGCTGAGAGACGGTCCGTTCACGGCTCTGAGACAGTTGGTCTATCTCGATGCTTTGTCGGTCTTCATTCTCTTCATTATCGGGGCGGTCGGACTGGCCTGTTCGTTCTACATGCGTTCTTATATGGATGAGCAGGTCGCGCGAGGCGTCATCGCGCCCGGACGACTCAACATGTTCTTTTTCCTCTTTCACATGTTCTTGCTGGCTATGGTGATTGCAACCATCGCCAACAGTATCGGGGTGCAATGGGTGGCCATCGAGGCGACGACACTCACCACGACCTTTCTGATTGCCTTCTGGCGACGACGAGAATCCTTGGAGGCCGGATGGAAGTACCTCATCTTGTGTTCGGTCGGGATTTCCCTTGCACTCTTCGGCGTGGTGCTCACCTATTATTCATCGCTGCATGTGCTGGGTGATGTCAGCGAGGCCTTGAACGTGACGCAGTTACTGCCCGTGGCCGACCGGTTGAATCCACATGTGCTGAAGTTGGCCTTCATCTTCATTTTGGTGGGCTATGGCACTAAAGTGGGGCTCGTGCCCATGCATAGCTGGCTGCCGGATGCCTACACCGAGGCGCCGGCGCCGGTAGCGGCCATGCTGGCGGGTGTCCTCGAAATTGTGGCGGTCTATGCGATCCTCCGCATGAGGATGGTTGTGGACCATGCCGTCTCGCCTGCCTTCACCGGCGGGCTGCTGACATTACTTGGATTTGCCTCGTTTGTGACGGCCGCGTTTTTCATCCTCATCCAGCGCAACTATAAACGGTTGTTCGCCTACTCCAGTATCGAGCATATGGGGATCGCCATGATCGGATTCGGGGTCGGAGGACCGTTGGGAACTTTCGGCGGGCTGTTTCATCTGCTGAATCATGCGCTCGCTAAGGCGATGGCGTTTTTTGCCGCGGGAAATATTCATCGTCGCTTTCACACGGTGGAGATCGATCAGGTGCAGGGGCTGATCATCGCGCAGCCCTGGACGGCCATGGCGTTGATGATCGCAGGGCTGGCCTTATCGGCGCTTCCTCCCTTCGCGTCATTTGTCAGCGAGGTACAAGTCGTCACGGCTCTGGTTGCGCAAGGGGTTCCGGGACCGGGGTTGACGAACAGCGGTAGCATGCCGACGTTTGCCTTCTCGGATCAGTTCAGCCGCCTAAGTCTTACCGGACTGTTTCTGCTCTGTGCGGTTCTTGCGTTCAGCGGCTTGCTCTATCGCATCACCGGCATGGTCTGGGGTACTCCCCCGGAGGGAATCGTCCGGGGAGAAAGCTGGACGCTAGGCCATCTGCCGATCATTGTTCTCGCTGCGGCGCTGGTGGGATTTGGTTTCTTCCTCCCTGAATCCTTACGGCAACTATTAGAACAGGCGACGCAAATCCTCTTGCTTCATTAGGAGGGACGACTGCTATGTCAGAAACGGGGTCCTATGACGAAGAACTTAAGGCCGCTTTTCCGCGTATCGTGCAGGATGATGCAGCGCAGGGAGAATTCTCTCACTTTCTGGTCCCCAAGGATCTCTTGCCGGCGATTACCCATTACCTCCATGCCCAACCGAACTTGCATGGCAGGTTGACGCTCTTATGGGCTGTCGACAATCGCCCCGTTCGCAATACCTATGGATTGCACTACCTGTTCACCCTGGTGCCTTCCCGCCGCTGGATGCTTTTATCCTCTGAGCTCGTAGGGGACGATCGGCTGTTCCCCTCCATCACGCCGCACATTCATGCCGCTAAGTGGTACGAGCGAGAGATTCGCGACATGTTCGGATTGATTCCGCAGGGACATCCGGACTTGCGACGCCTGATCCGGCACGAACACTGGCCCAAAGGGACACACCCGCTCAAGAAGGATTTCCCCTGGGACCGCGTGCTGGGTCGCCAGCAAGGCGAACATCACTTCCGCCGCATTGAGGGGGAAGGGGTGTTTGAAGTCCCGGTGGGCCCAATCCACGCCGGGATCATCGAGTCAGGTCATTTTCGATTTTCTGTAGCAGGTGAGCCCATTATGCAACTCGAGCTGCATCATTTCTGGAAACATCGCGGCGTCGAAAAGCTGTTCGAGCAGCAAGAATTGGTCGCAGCGGTTCCGTTAGCCGAACGAGTGTCCGGCGATACGACGATCGGCCATAGTCTCGCTTACTGTCAGGCGGTCGAATCGCTGCTCCATTTAGAAGTGCCACGCCGTGGACGATATCTACGGAGCCTGTTTCTTGAACTTGAGCGAATCCACAATCATCTCGGCGACGTGGGCGCGATCTGTAACGATACAGCCTACGCTCTACCCCATGCCCATTGTGGCCGGATGAAAGAGCAGATCATGCAGCTCAACGACAAGCTGACGGGCTCACGATTTCTTCGTGGAGTCAACCGGGTGGGTGGAGTCGCAATCGATCTCACAGCGGCACAATTGGCCGAGATTGTCGCTGAAATGGACCACATCGAAAAGGACTTCTCGGAGCTGGAATTGATCATCACCCACAACGCCTCCCTGACAGACCGGCTGGAGACCACCGGTGTCCTGACCGACCGCACGGCCTGGGATCATGCGGTGGTGGGAGTCGTCGGACGGGCGTCGGGCCTCGATCAAGACCTCCGGCGCGATCGGCCCTTTGCCGCCTACGACGAGCTTCCCGTCAAGGTGGTGAACTATCGCTATGGCGATGTGCGGGCGCGGATCCGTGTTCGCATGGATGAGATCCATGAGTCCATGCGTCTCGTTAGAGAAGTAAGCAGCAAGATTCCGCAAGGGCCGGCTGCCGTCGAACCAGCTCACAGGGCTCAGGCGGGTAAATGGGCCTTGTCAGCCGTCGAAGGCTGGCGCGGTGAAATTCTATACATGGTGATGGCAGGAGAGAACGGGACCGTTCATCGCTGTAAAGTCCGTGACCCCTCGTTCGCGAACTGGCCTGCGATCCAACAGGCCGTGCTCGGGAATATCATTCCGGACTTCCCGCTCATCAACAAGAGCTTTAGTCTGTCCTATGCGGGAAATGATTTGTGAGGAGCAAATGATCAGCTTTCAGTAAGAGTTCTGAGTCTGAGAGCTGGCTGCTGAAAGCGTAAATCCAAGATCGGAGGAAACATGTTCCGTATCCTTAAAAAGAGCCTCAAAGCCGGAGTCGTGACAGGCCAACATCCCGCAGCTGCGCCGCTGGAGGAAACCTCGACATCGGAGGCAAAAGAGAAAGCCAGGCCGTTTCGTTCCTCGCTAGCATTTCGCACCGTGGATACTGGCTCGTGCAATGCCTGTGAGATGGAAATGAATGCGCTGGCGAACCCAGTGTATGACATCGAACGGTTCGGCATACATATCGCCGCCTCACCGCGCCATGCAGACGCGTTGGTCGTGACGGGACCAGTCACTGTCAACATGGAACATGCATTGAAAGACGTCTATCGACAAACGCCGGACCCGAAGATTGTCATCGCGCTCGGCGACTGCGCTGTCAATTGCGGAGCCTTCAAGGGCAGCTATGCCGTGACCGGACCGGTGGATCGCCACATACCGGTCGATGTCCGCATTAGCGGGTGTCCACCACGTCCGGCAGAGATTATCAAGGCGCTTGCAGATCTGCGTGGGCACCTGAACTCAAAAAAATGAAAATAGAAACACACTGTACTGTGCTTTCGAGAAGGTGCGCCCGCCGCTGGGAGCTCGCCCAGCGGTTTCAGGCAACGTTTCAGGTGCTGGGACAGGAATAATCTGGGAAATTTTGGAATCGGCGCCAGCGGTACTCAATATGTGGCTAAGCCAAGCGCCGCGATCGTTAGGTATGTTTATAACAGCTGTTTAAGATATTTTTGATTTCGCCCCTGCTCAGTTCGCCTCCGGTGACTCCCCGCTATTCGGGAGCGATGATTTCCAGCTTCCGCGAACGCCAATCGAGCACGGCAGTACGCACCTGCATCTTAAGAGCAAGGTCCGGGTGTCCGGCGCGTATGACATCCGCGGCAAACTTTGAACGGATGCTCAGCCAGATAGCGCTGCCGGGCAATAAAGACCTCGGAACTGGAAACAACGCCGAGTGCTTACGCGCAAGCTCCATCAGCCATTCTATGCGAAGGGCAATGGGTTGTTTGTGGGAATCCATTGTGAGCCTTATGCAGGAATTGTTTATGATCGGCAAGAACGACGCGTTCAGGGCTGCAATGGCTCAATAGACCTAGCAGGATTCTCCTGTTATCTTGGACATGCGGGCCGTTGAAATTTCCGCTGTGCCATAATAGTTTTTCCGCAGCCGCTAGGGGTCGGCCTTGTCTTCCAGGGTCTGTTTGTCTAGAATTGGTCCGTTCGCGCGGGCTCGCTGGATGTTCATATGAGCCATCCAAAAGCCGCAGCAACGGAATGAGGCTAAGGTCGAGACCAAGGTTCAGGAAAGATCAGGCTCTTCTACTCAGCTTAGACCTGAGCCTTAACATTCCAGAAAGCCGGCGGAGTGTTTACATCCTGTTGAAGAGGTGTCGGTGAAGGGGCTACGGTTCGAACGCATCGGGAAAAATCGGTACTACAATGTGGTGTTCCACATGGGGAGCAGCTACGTGCCAGTCAGCGATGAGACGGTGGAAGAACTCAAGGCCCAGAGCCTACTCCCCGTCGAACGATTTCTCGACCTCTTAATCGACCGCGTCGGATACTCTTCTTACCTCAAAGAGCAGATCCGCACAGAACTGAAATCCTCCGGCGACGCAGTGACGCAGATTACGGTGTTACAAGGCGCCATCCGCGACCTTTAAGCGGTTGCTGAAACAGGCGCCCAACTTCGTTCTCGTCTCAAAAAAATCCTCAACGTACCCCAGAGGGTACGCCTCCGGTGTTTTTGCTCCTGCGGCCTCGTTGACCACCTGTTTGAGCAACCGCAAACTATCTCTCTTGTGAGGCTACAACATCGCTCACTGCCTTTTGTACATCCAGCGCCACGTCAGAATCGACTGACCGCTTAGTTTGAGGGAAAATCCGGTAATGTCGCATACACCTTTGAGTGCGACAAGGTCATGTCGTTTGTGAAATTGAGTGCCTCATGAAACTCGAAACCGTTTACGTATTTTTCAGGCGTTGAGAAGGTGAGTGTTGTACCCCTAAACCGAGTTGGCTGATTGAAGAGCCAATATAGAAACAGGACTTGGAAGTGCTGGAACGTAATCGATATCGTATTTCTCGGAAAGTCTTCTGGGAACATGAAACGGATATTGGGGTTTGCAACTAGAACTGAGTACGCCAATGAATCTCGCCCTAAATCAATTCCTGCACCGGGCCATAATTCAATAAGGTTGTCCTTTTCGTACTTGCCGCGATCGATGGTTAGGCTAGGACTATTGATGTTGCGTCCGATACTAGCAATGATGGGGAAAAGTCTCCGTCCTGCCTTCACATCGAGAACGCCAGCCACCTTGCGTTCTATGTTCCCACCAAAACTGTCTTTGTAGTTGATCGAAATGCTTCCCGTATTGGAGTTTAGATTTGGATGGACGGTTATGCTGGATGTCGTGGTTGCGGAACCATCAACATTGGTAGATGCGGCGGTTTCTGAACCTACCGGAGCTGAGTGTCGCTTACCTCTCGGAGAAATTATTAAGTCACCAGCTCTTGTTTCTTCAATCTTGAGGAAATTCTGCAGACCTACTTTTGTTCCTATGGCAAAGCGATGGGGTGGGGTCATGAGCGAGCACCTCCCTTGCTACAATGGTCCCTCCAAGCTCGCTCGTTACTCCCTTTAAGGGGTGGCCTGGCTTGGTCCCCAACTGCGCACGTCCAACGAGGCCCTTCCGAGGGCGCGCGTTGCGCGAGCACGGGGGCCAACCAGGCTACCCCTTCTCAACCCGCCGTTTGGCCTTCTTGGAACAGCTGATTCAGTAGCGCGCTCTTCTTCTCCGGATCTTTGTAATACTTGAGTGCCATGGCAAAGTTGTCCATGGCGCTCTCGCGCTTGCCTTTATGCCAATAATATTCGCCGATGCCGTGGTAGGCACGAGGGTCTTGATCGTTGGCCTTGAGGGCTCGATTGAAGGCTTCGTAGGCTGCCTGCATGTGTTGTTTACTCAGCGCCAACCAGCCGATCGCGGAATGCGCCGGACCGAAGTTCGGATCGGCGACGAGAGCCGCGTCATATTCTTTTTGCGCCAGGTCCGGGCGGCCCCTGGTTTCATAGAAATCTCCCAGCGAAAAATGCACGGCTGCGTCCTTGGGATTCAGGCGCAACGCTTCCTTGTAGGATTGCAAAGCCGGCTCGAACTTCCCCTGCTCCGCAAGCGCGCAGGCGAGGTTGGCGTGAGTGGTCGCGTCATTTGGCTTCAGCTTGATGACTTCCCGATATTGCGGGATGGCCATTTCCAGGCGGCCCTGTTCTTGATAGGCCACGCCGAGGTTGGTCCGCGCCGGCGCATGGGAAGGATCGAGTCGGACGGCTTCGCGGTATTCCTTGATGGCCATTTCAAGATGGTTGGCCCGCTCATGAATCTGTGCGAGAAAATAATGAGGATGGGCGGATAGTGGCGCGCGCTTGATCGCTTCCTTGTAGGGCGCGATCGACTGTTCCGATTGGCCTGACTGAGCCAGGAACAACCCCATCACGAGATGGGCGTTGGCCTGTTCAGGCTGTCGCGCGACGAATCCCTCGACCCACTCTTTGACTTGGGCAATGTCTTCTGGTTCTTCCAAGCATTGCGCGTGAGCACTCCAGGCTTCGGCAAACTCCCCCCGGAGCAGATGAATGACATTCAGGGTGAAATGAGGCCGCGGGTTCCTCTCTGTGCCGGTAGCAGGATGGCGCGACCAGGCCAGTGCCGCCTGCTGGGCCTGATCCCATTGGCCTTCCAACAGCCTTGCTTCACATTGAGCTTGGTAGTCAGTCATCGGAGTCAGTCGGATTATCTGGTGAGGGTATCTTCGATGTCCGGTGAGGTGGCCTGAATGCGGTCCCCGAGCGACGGATAGCGCGCCGCCAATTTCTGTTTCATCAACCAGGCGATGGTCCGATACGACCAGTGACCTTTTACACCGGAGCGGAGTTTGGCGATATACTCGGCTTCGGCATAGTCCATCTTAAAGAGGCACCGCACTTTGAATCCGAACGGCGTCGCATAGAGCGACCCTTCCGCGCTGGTTTTCTTCAGCTGCTCAATGTCCAACCGGATTGCGTCCATCGCCTGGCTGTACTCCTGGTCTAATCCCGCTTGCACCAGCGGCGGCGGGACTTCATAGCCGTGCAGCGTCGTAAAGTTTTGCTGAATCTGCTGGCAGCGCCGATGCCGGTGCATATCGCGCCAGCCTCCGATGTCCATCAGCACGTCGAAGGTGAAGGCGTAGCCGCTGCGGAACTCCTTGATGAGTTCATCGAAAGGCCCACGTCTACTCATCGCCACGTCGATGGCCTCCTGCTTTTGTTTCTCCGTCCATGTACGGACGACTGCGAGGAGGTTCCGATAGGGCGCGTGCGAGACACGGTACAGCAACGTGGCCACAATTTCGTCCAGCGGATCGTGGGGCTCAATGAGATCCACCGGCTCCGGCTTGCCCCAGGAAGCCGGTTGATCTAGTCCGGTTCCCTGCAGCGCGTCCTTCGCATATCTGGCAAGATCCTGGTAGACCGAGGCTTGATAATCGTTCGGCTTGGCATGACGAGCGAGCGTCGGCGCAAGAGGCTCCTGCGCGCCAGGCTGACCGCACAGTTCACCCCAGAGGTTCACGGGCGACCGTTGGCAGGCATCCTTGAGTTCGTCTCCGATCATGCGCAGTTCCGGTAGCTGCGACGACAGCAGCCTGGTGATTTGCTTCTCCAGCGTCCTGATGCTGACGACTTGCCCGACGTTCGTCCTGGCAGCGAGGGGCAGGAGATAGCGCGTGACATCGAATGCGCGCGCGGCGATCGTCCGCTGGTAATCGGCTGGCTTCATCGATTCGGGACGCGGTTCACGCTCGGAAATAAATTGGGTCAAGGGTTGGTGCAAGAGCCGGTAGATCTCGGCGAGGCTGCGGAGAATGCCGTGGTAAGTGCCTTCCGTCTCCGACCCTCGGATAGAATCGGGCACGTACCACCCACCGGAGGCAAAATTCTGATACCGGCTCGATTTCGCCTGGCCGTCCCACAAGGGCTCGTCTTCAAGTCTAATGGCCGCGAGTTCGGAGATGTCCTCGAAACAGACGATGACATGGCCGAGATCGGCGATGGACGCATGCCCGTAGTCGAAGTAGAACTGATCCCAGAACTTTTCAGCAGAATGTCCGTGCACCCAGCGTAGGCTATCCTCGATCGAGTCGGGCGAGCGGCTATAGCGAGCCAAGGCATAGGCGGATTTCTCTGGCGGCATCGGCGCCAATGCGATGACGCGGCGAGTCGGTTGATCTGTGCTCATACGGCTTCCCAGGGTATCTTGACAGGTCGCGCACTATACCGCTGCAGGAATGTCTGCGCAAGAACCTAATCCGTCAATCGTCATTATCGATTGACCTTTGACCACTGACGATTGACGCTTCCGAGCGCGTTGACTTGCCTGCACCCCGTCGCTATAGTCCCGAATCTTTCGCATCGGTTGCTGGGTATGGACACAATCAAGGGCATCAAGGGCGTTAAAGATATCCTTCCTGAGGAGACCCCTCGGTGGCGTTTCATTGAAGACGCGGCAAGGCGTTGGGCTCTCTGTTACGGATATCAGGAGATCCGGATCCCCCTCTTCGAACTCACCGCGCTCTTTGCTCGGAGCATCGGCTCGTCGACAGATATCGTTGAGAAAGAGATGTACACCTTTCCCGACCGGGACGGAACCTCGCTGACTTTGCGTCCGGAAGGCACGGCGGGCACAGTCCGCGCTTTCATTGAGCACAACCGGGCGGCCGATCCGCTTCCGCAGAAGTATTTTTACATCGGCCCGATGTTCCGCCACGAGCGGCCGCAAGCGGGACGCCTCCGTCAGTTCCATCAATTCGGAGTCGAATCCTTTGGCACATCGGACCCCCGCGCAGATGTCGAAGTCATTGCGCTGCTGTGGCGCCTACTGTCAGATCTGGCTCTGCCGGACCTGACGCTGGAGATCAACAGCCTGGGCAGTTCCGATGACCGCGCTGCCTATAAGCCTATCCTCCTGGCATTCCTCAGGGAGCAGGAATCCCGCCTCTGTGCAAATTGCCGACGCCGGATGGACACGAACCCCCTGCGGGCGCTGGATTGCAAGGTGTCGGACTGTCGGGCCGCGACCGAGTCGGCTCCCCGATTGACCGACCATCTTTCTCCTGAGGCCCGTACCCATTTCGACCAAGTCCTGGCCGGTCTCATGGCCATTGGAGTCCCCTATCGGCTCAATCCTCGTTTGGTGCGGGGGCTCGACTACTATTGTTTGACAAGTTTCGAAATTACCTCGACTCATTTGGGAGCTCAAAATGCGGTAGGCGCCGGTGGCCGTTACGACGGCCTGGTGGAAACACTCGGCGGTCCCTCTGTTCCAGCCGTAGGATTCGCAGTCGGGCTTGAGCGTATATCGTTGATGCTCCCGGAAACCTCGTCATCTCTTTCAAATGAGTCCCTGTACTACGTCGCAGCCTTCGGAGAAAAAGGAGCAGCCCTTGGGTTGGTGCTGCTCGACGAACTCCGCAGAATTGGAATTTCATCTCAGTGCGACTATCGGGCTACCACACTGAAATCCCATCTTCGCCAAGCCGATCGATCGAAGTGCCGTTATGCCATTCTGCTGGGTGACGACGAAGCGGGTCGAGGCTCCGTCATTCTCCGTAACCTTCAATCGAAGGCTCAAGAAGAACTCCCTCTGACCGGCCTCGCTTCTCTCTTAAAAACTCGCTCCTTCTCCTCATAAAAAACCCAATTTTTTGGTATTGACTTTCTTGAAAAAACCTCGTAGTCTCGCGGGCCATATATCTTGTAAATAATTGATTGTATTGATGTCTTTGGTTT
>ERZ1292630.1666-Hain-H41-02um-R3-1666-length-21491-cov-6_pt1 | contig 21491 bp, 12 predicted proteins | sample MGYA00564408_ERZ1292630 | MGnify/ENA primary metagenome ERZ1292630 (study PRJEB36523, sample SAMEA6512641) | groundwater metagenome | collected 2019-01-08 | study: AquaDiva: Metagenomics assemblies of 32 groundwater samples
GAGGGCCGTGCCGTACTTCCCGGCGACCCACGTTGGTCCGTTCGCCAGCGTGCCAACATTGCCGTTGCCGGAGTAGTCCGCGGTGGTCGGGCCCGCGCCCTCATCGAATGCATAGCTGGCCTTCAGATTGGCTGCGAGGGGAGGTGCGCCGGGAGTAGTTGCGCCAAGCGGCGCGGACGGGAACGAGATGTTCCCCGCGGCGTCGATCGCCTCAATGGTGTAGCTGTAGGCCGTCGCGGGCGACAGGCCCGTGTTGCTATAGGCAGGCAACGTGGTCGTCGCAATCTGCGCGCCGTCCCGAATGACACGATATCCGGTCACTCCCACGTTGTCGGTAGAAGCGCTCCACGAAAGATCGATCCGTGAGAACGATACGATGTTCGCCGAGAGCCCAAGGGGCATGCTGGGGCGTTCCGTATCCCCCGCCACGGTGACGGTTGCCTCGTTCGAGGGCTGGCTCGTATTTCCGGCCGGATCGCGAGCCAGGACCTTGTAGTAGTAGGTGCCAGCCAAGAGGCCTGCCTCGGAAAAGCTAGTCAGCGAGGTCGCGCCGACCTTATTTGCGGCGGATGGCGTGAAGGAAGCCGACGCGGATCGGTGGACATCGTAGGCAGCCACGCTGAGGTTGTCGGTCGAAGCAGTCCAGGTAAGGCTCACTGATTCGAGAGTCCCCGTGGCCACGAGATTCAACGGCGCCGAGGGAGGCACGGCATCTTCGGACGGTGACGGGAAGCGCACGAATGCCGCCACCGATGGGACGCCGTTCGTGTCCACGATGAAGAGGTAATAGGTGCCCGGAGGAGCGATGTTGGGATTCGTGGGTGCCTGAACCGCGAGCCCGCCGCCCGCCTGCTGAAACGTGAGTGGCAGGAATCGCTGCTCCGAATCGATGGCGTGGGTCACCGATCCTAGCCGGATGAGCGACACCGTTGCGATGCCCGCGGCGTTAGGGGTCGTTACCGTGAAATTCGCGCCATACTCAATGATGGCTGGCGCCGCCGTGATCGTGGGGCGCGGTCCCCGGAACAGGTAGGGCGGCGAGTAGATCTCCCCATCCAGGTGGCTCGGGCCGAATCGCCCGCCGCCCATGGAGACGACGCGTCCATCGGGGAGCAGGAGCGCGGTGGAGTGATACATACGAGGAACCTGATTTCCGGCGAGCGTCGTATAGGTCTCCGTACTCGGGGACCAGAGTTCCGCCTCGAATACGGCGCCTGCTTCATCGTAGACGTTCGAGGTGCGCGCCCCGCCGGTCACGAGTACGTTCCCATCGGGCAAGATCGTGAGGTTGTGCTGCGTCCGGGGGAATGCCATGGAGGCGGTCTGGCGCCAGGTCGTCGGCGTGGTGGTCATGTCGAGGAGATGCGTCAAGGCGTCGGCCGGCAGCGCGGGATAGTCGGGGTTGATGGCAGAGCCGGACTTCATGAACTTGCCCGGCAGGTACATCACGGTCGATCCGCCATCGATCACCCTTGGATCCACCGTGGTCCATGTCTGCGCGTTGATATCGAGCACGCTCGTATCGATAGCGTCTTCCTGGGTGCTGGTGGCAATCACTCTGCCATCCGGCAACATGAAAAGGTGGGGATAGATGGGAAGATTCTTGACGGCGCCCGGCAGCTGCGTCCAGGTGTTCGCCACGGGGTCATAGACTTCCGGAATCTCCGCGATACCGGGGTCTGGGCCTCCCGGTAGGCGGCAATCGGGGCAGTTGATCGCGCCGGAAACCGTGAGCACACGGCCATCCGCGAGCGTGATGGTCGTGGGATACCAGCGGGCGTAAGCCATTGATGCAACCGCGGTCCAGGTGTTCACGATTGGGGTGAAAAGCAAGGCGCTCGTGATCCCCGCGTACGCGCCCACATGACCGCCGTTTACAAGGATCCGTCCATCGGCAAGCGCCGTATGGCCCGCGCAGAAGAGATTCGCCGGAGTGTAGGGCGCCGGCGTGAAGGCGTTAGTCGTTGGATTCCACACATTCGATCCGCTGGCATTCGTGTGGTCGTCCCAGGAAAGTATGTTGCCGTCCGACATCATCGTCGCGTGCACGGCTACGTTCGGCCAGGCAAAAGGCGTGGACCACTGACCGACGATGGCGGGGTCGTTTGGATTCAGATTGGAGACGGTGATGGAGACGCTGCTCGAAGTCGTCTGATTCCCCGCCGCGTCGCGAGCCACGGCGGTGAGGAGATAGGGGCCGTTCGGATACATCGTGGTATTGAACGAGACGCTGAACGGCGCGGTGGTGTCCTCCGGAATCAGGTTCACCGCTCCGACGCGGAACTGGACTCCCAGAACACCCGCGTTGTCGTCGGCATCGGCGGTGATCGTGACCGTCCCCGAAAGTGTGCTCGTGGCGGCCGGCGATGTGATGGAAACGGTAGGAGCGATCGTGTCCGCAACCGTCGTGACGAAGTTCGTGATTGGGGTATCCGAGCCGGAAATCTTGATGTGGTCGGCGTTCACGAAGAAGCCGCGAAGGGCATGGGCTCCCGCGGGAACATTTATGAACTGATAGGAGCCGTCGACCGTGACGTCCATGACCTCGGGATTCGTATCGAGCACGAAGTGGACGTGGTCCACGGCGGCGAGGTTTCCCGATGTTGTATAGGAGACGTTGACGGTCGTTCCACTGATTACCGCACCACTCGTCGGTTGCGTGATGGTCAGGATTGCTGGGTTTGAGACGGTGACCGCGACATCGGCGCTTGTGGCGCTACTCCCGGCCGCGTCGCGTGCCGCCGCCGTCAGCACATGAGCGCCGTCGGATGTGAGAAGCGAATTCCAGACCAGGGAGTAGGGAGCGGTCGTGTCCTCGGCTCCGAGATCGACTCCGTCCAGCTTGAACTGCACCCCGGCCACGACCACGTTGTCCGAGGCCGTGGCGCTGACGGTCACGGCCGTGCCGGACACGGCACCCGCGGCGGGGGCGGTGAGAGCGACCGTCGGCGGCTCGGTGTCCGGCACACCAGCCGGCGTGATCATATCGGTCTGAATCTCGAGCGCGGTCAGGACGCGGTCGTAGAGGCGCAGATCGTCGAGCAGTCCCTTGTACGGATCGTTGTCCCCGCCCGCTCCCTCACCCGTGCCGCCGATCACCGTGTTCGCATTGGTCCCGGTTCCGAGCGTGATCGCCGTCAGCGTCTGCTGCAGGATGCCGTTCACGTAGAGCTTGGTGCCGGTGGCCTCCGCCACCAGGGCGAGATGCGTCCAGACATTGATCGGAGGCGCGTAGGCGAACGATCGGAACGTCGATCCCGTCGCGACGTAGACGCGACCCGTTCCGCCTGAGAGCCCCATGTCCATGCGCATGTTGGCCGCCGAGGAGTTGTCGCGCTTGCTGATGATCGCGCGCCAGTCGGTGAAGCCGGCGGGATTCACCCACGCCGAGAAGGTGAAGGGAAGGTTCGGGATGTTGATCGTCCGGCCTAGAACCACGCGCGGATCGTTGGCGTCGTTGCCGTCGTCGGAGGCGTTGAACGAGAGGGCCGTGCCGTACTTCCCGGCGACCCACGTTGGTCCGTTCGCCAGATTGCCTGTGTTGCCATTCCCGGAGCCGTCGGCCGTCGTCGTACCAGCGCCCTCGTCAAACGCGTAGGTAGCCGCCGTCACGTTCGTGTTCGTCACCGTGACGGAGACGCTAGCGGACGTCGTCTGATTTCCCGCCGCGTCCCTCGCCACCGCCGTCAAGAGGTGCGTCCCGTTCGGAACCGTCGTCGTGTTGAACGAGACGCTGTAGGGCGCCGTGGTGTCCTCGGGGGTGATGTTCAAGGCGCCCACCCGGAACTGAACCCCTACGACACCAATGCCATCGAACGCGTCAGCCGTGATCGTGGCGCTCCCCGAGAGCGTGCTCGCCGCCGCCGGCGCCGTGATGGAGACGGTCGGAGCGATCGTGTCGGGAGCGGTGGTCGTGAAGGAGACGGGTGTGGCATCGGTGCCGAGAATCTTCGAGTGGTCGGCGCGGACGAAGAAGCCGTTCAGCACGTGTGGTCCGGCGGGAACATTGTTGAGCTGGTAGACGCCGTCCATGGTGATGTCCATGACCTGGGGGTTGGCATCCAGGACGAAGTGAACATGGCTCACCTGCGAGAGGTTGCCGGTCGTGGTGTAGGCGACGCTCACGGAAGTCCCACCGATGGTGGAGCCATTGGCCGGCTGCGTGATGGTGAGGACCGCCGGATTGGAGACGGTGACCGCGACATCGGCGCTTGTGGTGTCGTTCCCGGCCGCGTCGCGTGCCACCGCCGTTAGCGTATGCGCACCGTCGGCCGCGAGGACCGAGTTCCACGTGATGGAGTAGGGAGCGGTCGTGTCCTCGGCTCCGAGATCGACTCCGTCCAGCTTGAACTGCACCCCGGCCACGACCACGTTGTCCGAGGCCGTGGCGCTGACGGTCACGGCCGTGCCGGACACGGCACCCGCGGCGGGGGCGGTGAGAGCGACCGTCGGCGGCTCGGTGTCCGGCACACCAGCCGGCGTGATCATATCGGTCTGAATCTCGAGCGCGGTCAGGACGCGGTCGTAGAGGCGCAGATCGTCGAGCAGTCCCTTGTACGGATCGTTGTCCCCGCCCGCTCCCTCACCCGTGCCGCCGATCACCGTGTTCGCATTGGTCCCGGTTCCGAGCGTGATCGCCGTCAGCGTCTGCTGCAGGATGCCGTTCACGTAGAGCTTGGTGCCGGTGGCCTCCGCCACCAGGGCGAGATGCGTCCAGACATTGATCGGAGGCGCGTAGGCGAACGATCGGAACGTCGATCCCGTCGCGACGTAGACGCGACCCGTTCCGCCTGAGAGCCCCATGTCCATGCGCATGTTGGCCGCCGAGGAGTTGTCGCGCTTGCTGATGATCGCGCGCCAGTCGGTGAAGCCGGCGGGATTCACCCACGCCGAGAAGGTGAAGGGAAGGTTCGGGATGTTGATCGTCCGGCCTAGAACCACGCGCGGATCGTTGGCGTCGTTGCCGTCGTCGGAGGCGTTGAAGGAGAGGGCCGTGCCGTACTTCCCGGCGACCCACGTCGGCCCGTTCGTCAGATTGCCTGCGTTGCCATTCCCGGTGCCATCGGCCGTCGTGAATCCAGACCCCTCATCGAACGCGTAGCTCGCCGTCAAACCAGCTGCGTGCGAAAAAGTCGCGGAGCTGGTGGTCAGAAGCAAGAGGAGGGCGAGCAGAATTGACCGACGATTCGGATAAGGACGATCCGTCAGGCTCGACAGAACACTGGACCGGCAGGGGGACATCGAGCACCTCCAAGCGCCATGCGCCCGCAGCATCATTCCGCGGGTCAAAAACACCCCTAATTATACTCCATTTTCCGCTCATTTGTCAAAACAGGTTGGCACTTTTGAACCGTTTGGGACAGGGGCATTAACGCAATGTAATTGCGTTAGTTACCGCCAACGCGACCGTGTCAAATGCCCGACTTTGCAAGGTCTTTGGCCGGCGCTCGAGGCCAAGTGCGGAGCCGCTGCTGCGCCAGAACTTCTTCAGTCCCAACGCCTACCCCCGGAGTTGGCCACACGGCCGGCCCCGAATGTCGTCGGTGGCATGTCATTTGCTCGTCTCACGAAGGGGGTTTCTCTCGCCATGCGCCCCGAGGTCCGGGCAAGTCTGGTGCGGCGAGTGCGATTGTGGCAGCATCCATCGCTTGCCGATCGATGGGGGGAAGTGGTCTGGGAATCTTCAGTTTCTCTCGAATTCAGGGCCTCGCGAATCGAATAGGGGGCACATCCAGCATGCGTAACTATCTCGGCACGCTCCTCGGACTCATCGTGCTCAGCGGGACGTGGGGCTGGCCCGTCGGTACAGCGAGCGCCCTCCCACCCTCCTTCGAGCTAACGTCATCCACGGGCGGAACCAACCTACCGTTCACGGTGGGGCAGGCGTTTCAGCGGGGGGACGTTTCTTCGGGAAGCAGCGTCGTCGGAAGCATCAGCGCGCTGCAGGTGATTCCCAAGAACCGCTGGCCGGACGGTTCGCTCCGTTACGCGATCGTCTCGGGGCGAGTGACCCTCGCGGCCAACTCTCCGGCCACGATCTCGCTGAGCGTGGGGACGCCGGGGTCGGCAGCGGCACTCACGACGGCGGATCTCCGAGCCGCCAATGTCACGGCGTCGATCAGCGCTGGGAGCTTTGGCAACGTCTCATGGTCGGGAGCCGACTTCGACACGCCCTTCATGCCGTGGGTGAGCGGTCCCGAGATGAGTTCGTGGATCTATCGGAAGCCGATCGGAACCGACGCCCATCTCGTCGGTTGGCTGGAGGTCAGGCTCTATGCCGGCGGCGCGGTCGAGGTCTTGCCGTGGGTTGAAAACGGATACCTCCTCGTCCCGGGTCCCACGAACAAGAGCGCGACGTACGCCTTCACGCTCGGCGGGACACAACGCTTTTCGCAGACCATCGATCTGCTGAATCACCAGCGAATGGTCTTGGCCACGGGCTCGACGATCTCGCACTGGCTCGGTTCCAATCCCCAGATCATTCCCCGCCACGATGTGGCCTACCTCCAGGCGACCAAGCTTGTGCCGGCCTACGCCGGCGTGACCAGCGGCTCGAGTTCGCTCTGGACGCGAATCACGCAAACGTACACGCCGCTCGGCCAGGCCGATTTCCCGAGTTCCATGGGAGCGACGGGCTATCACGGCTCGATCGGCCCCATTCCCGAATGGGACGTGGCCTATCTGACGAGCCAGGGAGATCCGAGGGCTTACCGAGGAGTCATCATCAACGCCGCCAGCGCGGGCCGGTATGGCATCCACTACCGGGACGAGACGACCAATCGCCCCCCCCGCTTCTCTTCCTATCCGAACTTGGTACTCAACTCCAGCTCTGGCATCGCGGACATCGGCGCCAGCACGACCGGTTCCTACACTCCGGTGGCGACAGGCACGACCCCTCCCGGGTACAAGACGTCGCACCATCCATCCCTCGGTTTCGTGGCCTACCTCTTGAGCGGTTACTTCTACTTCGTGGAAGAGATCGAGTTCGCCAGCTCGGCGAACTTCCTCAAGCAGAACAACGCCGGACCGTACGGGAGCCGGGAGGGCACGAAGGGAATTCTGCGTACCGATTCTGGTACCAACACGACACGCGGCGCCGCCTGGTCGCTCCGAACTCTCCTTCAAGCCACGACCATCACGGCGGACGGCGATCCGTTGCAGGCGGAGTACGCGACCAGTTTCGAGGAAAACGTGAACTACTATCACGGGCTCTTCATCGCCACCGTGAACAACAATCCCCAGGGCATCTGCGCGCCGTACTCGGACTACACGCCGACCGCTCCTCCATTTCAACATTCGAGCTGGATGGAAGACTTCCTGACGTTCGCCTTCGGGTACGGGAAGGACCTGGCGACGCTCTCGCCGACTGGCGCGGGCAAGCTCGACGCCTTCCTGGCCTGGAAGTATCAAAGCGTCGTGGGCCGCTTTGGCGGAGGAGGGTCGAACGAGTTCTGCTACCGCGATGCCGCGCAGTACACGATCGCGGTGTCGCCCCTGGACGGCACGAACTTCGATGGTACCGACCCGCCGGGCGCCTGGTACGCGACGTGGGGCGACATCTACGCGGCGACGATGGGGCAGGCGAACGACTGTGATGCGGGGAGCACCCTGAGAGGCGCCTCGGGCTCCAGCCCGGCGAGCTTCGATGGCTATTGGGGCAACCTGCGCCCGGCGCTCTCCTACGCCGTCGATCATGGAGCCACCGGCGCGTCCGCCGCCTACGCGCGACTGACGGGCGCCTCCAACTACGCCACCGGGGCGGCCACGATGAACGATCTCCCTGTCTGGGGCGTCCGGCCGCGCACGAGTGGCGCTCCGGGAGATGCCGTGCCTCCCAACCCTCCAGCGGGCCTGCAGGCGCGATAGGGCGACTCGAAGCCGCCCCCTTACGCGGTCAGACGATGGGCGGTCACCGCCCCGGAGAGCAATTCCTGGCCGAGCGTGAGGTAGAGCGTCCCTTCCGTCACGGTCAGGTCGAAGGCCATCCTCCGCTCCAGGCGCGCGACCAGCGCCGCGATCAGCGCGCGGTCCAGGCCGTAGAGTTCGAGCGACTCCCCGTTGTGGATGCGCGCACCCGAAAGCGACGGCCAGTAGCGCGCGAAATCGTGATGCGTGTAGACCGCCACGCGTCGTGCCGCCTTGCTCGCCCGATGGAGCCGCGCGGCGTCGGGCGATCCCACCTCGATCCACGCGAGCAGCGCGCCAGTCAGGTCCCTCACTTCGAGGGCTGGCTGATCCGGGTCGGCCATTCCCCTGGAGAACGCCAGCCCCTCCCGATACTCGAGACAGTAGGCAAGCACGCGAGCGCAGAGGAACTCCTCGTTCTCGGACGGGTGGCGCGCGACACGGAGTTCCAGCGTCTCATAAACGCCTCGGTCGACGTCGGAGAGCTGCACGCTGAAGACGTGGACCACGGCGCCAAGTGCCACGAATGACCTCGAGTTCGGTTAGAGTGTGCGGGGCGCACATTCTGGCTTGGTCTTCCATCCCGCCCCCTTGTCGCCCATCCCGTGACCGGAGAGTAGCAGGCCCATGGCGTTGATCAGCCTGAACAACGTGAGTCTCACCTTTGCCGGGCCCATCCTCCTGGACTCCGTGAGCGTTCAGGTGGAGGAAGGCGAACGTCTCGGTCTCCTGGGCCGGAATGGCGCCGGAAAATCGACGCTCCTCAAGATTCTCGAAGGGACGCTCGCCCCCGACTCCGGCGACGTGATTCGCCAGCCGGGCCTCACGGCGGCGAGCCTTCCGCAAGAAGTGCCGCTCGATCTCGCCGGCACCGTGCGGGACTACCTTCACGAAGTATGCGGCGCGACCCGCAGTGATACCGCCTGGAAGATCGAAACACGAATCGACCAGGCGGCGCGCGACCTGACTTTGGACCTGGACGATCTCCTCGAGACGCTCTCCGCCGGTTCCAAACGCCGCGTCCTTTTGGCCGCGGCCCTGGTGCGCGATCCGGACGTCCTGATCCTAGACGAGCCGACGAATCACCTCGATATCGAGGCGATCGAGCACCTGGAGGAAGCCCTACAACGACGGCGGGGCGCGATTCTCTTCGTCACCCACGATCGCAGCTTCCTCCGCGACCTTGCCACCCGCATCCTCGACCTCGACCGCGGAGTGCTCCGCAGCTATCGGACGACCTACGATCTCTACCTGGAACGGCGGGAAGAGGAACTCCGGGCGGAGGCCGGGCAGGATGCGCTCTTCGACAAGAAACTGGCGCAGGAGGAGGCGTGGGTGCGGCGCGGCATCAAAGCGCGCCGGACGCGGAACGAAGGCCGCGTCCGCGCGCTCGAGTCGCTGCGGCGCGAGCGCGGCGCTCGCCGCGAGGAAGTCGCACGCGTGAAGGGTGCGCTCCAAGAAGCGGAGCGATCGGGCCGAGTCGTACTGCGCTGCGAGAATCTCGGCTACGCGTACGGCGGCGCGCCGATCGTCCGGGGGTACACCGGAAGCATCCTGCGCGGCGATCGCATCGGCATTCTTGGACCCAACGGCTGCGGCAAGACCACGATGATCCGGCTCCTCCTGGGGGAACTGGCGCCGCAGGAGGGCACCGTAACGGCCGGGAGCCGGCTGGAGATCGCGCACTTCGAGCAGCTCCACGACGCCCTCGATGACTCGAAGAGCGTGATCGAGAACATCAGTGAAGGACGAGAGACCGTTCCGGTGGGGGGCGTCGAACGGCACGTCGTTGGCTATCTACGGGACTTCCTCTTCACCCCGGAGCAGATCCAGGGGTCGATCGTGAGGCTCTCCGGCGGCGAGCGAAAGCGGCTGCAGCTCGCGAAAATCCTCTCTCGGCCCTGCAACCTCCTCGTCCTGGACGAGCCGACCAACGATCTCGATCTCGAGACGCTCGAACTGCTGGAGTCGCTGCTCCTGGACTTTCAAGGCACCCTGCTGATCGTCTCGCACGATCGCGCGTTTCTCGACAACGTCGTCACGTCGACCCTGGTCTTCGAGGGCGACGGGCAGTGGCGGGAGTACGTCGGCGGGTATGCGGACTGGCTGCGCCAGCGGAAGCCGGCAGCGCCCGCGCCCGTCACGAAGCAGGCGAAGCCGAAGCAGGAGCGAGCGGCGGCGCCGCGGCGGCGTGCCGGTTTCAAGGAGAAGCGAGAGCTGGATGAGTTGCCGCGAACCATCGAGGTCCTGGAGGCGGAGAAACAGAAACTCTTCACCTTGATGGCATCGCCGGGTTTCTACTCGACGCCGGGCGAAGAGATCTCCCGAATGAGAGATCGGCTGGCCGCGATCGAAACCGAGATTCACCAGGCGTACGCACGCTGGGTGGAGCTGGAGGCAGGAACGAGCGGCGGGGAGGTGTAAGGCCTCGAGGGGGGAGCTGCGCTGCCGGCGGCTACATTCCCTTTCGAATGGCGAAGCTGTCGGGCATGGCGGCGAAGGTGGTGCGCGTGGAATCGCTGGCGAAATAGTAAGGCCGCCCACTCCACTCCAGACGGGGCGACTTCCTCGAAGGGGCAAATCGTTTCAACGTGACGGGGTCGGTGAGGCGCTGGCAGTAGCGCAGCGGGTCCTTCCGGAAACTCTCGCGTTCCTTCTCCCCCGAAAAGTAGAAGACGTCGTGGCCGACGAACGTCCGCATGGTCGAGTCCACGACGGCGGACTGCCCGTTCCGGACAATGCAGGGGACGCCGATCTTCAGTGCCTTCAGGAACGGCTCCGGACCTTTCACGAAGATCCTGGGGCAGCCGCCTCAGCAGAATCCCATCGGCACGCCGTTCACATAGACGGGGCGGACGCGCAGGTTCAGTTTCTGCTGAGCCACCATGCAGCGCTCGTTGGCCGAGACCAGGGAGTCCGCGTACTTGATTCGCGGGTACAGGCTGTCCGCGGTCGCGACGAAGCGCTGGGCCGCTCCCGGCGCGGGCGCGAGGGAGGTCGCCGCGATGAGGAAGAGCGCGGGGAGCAGGTGGCGGGCGGAGCGTGGCATCGCGCAAGGATAGCGCTTCCCCCCTCCGACGGGCAACGGACCTGATCAGCCGCGCGCGGCACTACCCCCGGTCCGCCAACGGCACGTACATCCGCTTCGGCGATCCGACGTAGACCTGGCGCGGGCGGGCGATGCGGAAGTCCTTGTCGCGGCGCATCTCCTGCCACTGCGCAATCCACCCCGGGAGCCGCCCGATCGTGAACATCACCGTGAACATGTTCACGGGAATACCGAGCGCCTTGTAGATCACGCCGGAGTAGAAGTCGACGTTGGGATAGAGCTTCCGGCTGACGAAGTAGTCGTCCTTGAGGGCGACCTCCTCGAGCCTCATCGCGATTTCCAGGAGGCGGCTCGGGCCGCCCATCCTCTGGAGCACGTCGCCGCATGCCTTCTTGAGTATGGCCGCGCGCGGGTCGTAGCTCTTGTAGACGCGGTGGCCGAAGCCCATGAGCCGGGTTGTATCGTTCTTGTCCTTGGCCTTCGCCAGGAACTTGTCGGCGGTGCCTTCCTCAGCCTCGATTCGTTCGAGCATCTCGATAACCTGCTGATTCGCCCCGCCATGGAGCGGTCCCCAGAGCGCGCTGATGCCGGCGGCGATGCTGGCGGGGAGATTCGCCATGGAGCTGCCAACCATGCGGACCGTGCTCGTGGAACAGTTCTGCTCGTGATCCGCGTGCAGGATGAGAAGCAGGTCGAGCGCGCGGGCAAGGACCGGGTCGACCTCGTATTCCTCGCACGGCACCGCGAACATCATCCGCAGGAAGTTCGAAGCGTAGTCGAGTCGGTTGAGCGGATAGTTGAACGGCTGTCCGATTGAGTGCTTGTACGAGGACGCCGCCATGGTCGGCATCTTCGCGATCAACCGGATGATGGTGTCGTGGATCTGCTGTTCGCTCTCGGGCTGCTGGTAGAACGTGGCGAGCGCCCCCACGGCGGCGGCGCAGACCGGCATGGGGTGCGCGTCCTTGGGAAGCGCGTCGAAGAAGCGCCCGAAGTCCTGGTGGAGCATCGTGTGCACCCTCACCTCGCTGGTGAATCCTTCCAGCTCGGCGTGGGTGGGGAGTTCGCCATGAATGAGGAGCCACGCGACCTCGAGGAACGTGCTCTTAGCCGCCAGTTCTTCGATCGGGTATCCGCGATACCGCAAGATCCCCTTTTCACCGTCGATGAACGTGATCGCGCTCTTGCACGACCCGGTGTTGCCGAAGCCGGGATCGAGGGTGATGCAGTTCGTGGCGGCGCGGAGCTTTTCGATGTTGATCGCGGTCTCCTGCTCGGTGCCGGTCACGAGGGGGAATTCCGCGGACTTCCCATCGATGGAGATCGTTGCGGTCTTGGCGCCCTTGGATTCTTCCAGTTTGGTCGTCATGGCAGTCCTTTCCTGACAGACGCATCAGCGTCCTGCCAGGCTGTCAGGTCTCCTACTGCAACGTGACGCCTACTAGATGCAAGCGCCCCTTAGAGTTGCCGCCGTCCTTGAATTCCGCTGCGGAATTCCAAGACTCTACTATGGCACGATCAATGCCATACGCGCCACGCCTCTGGGTGCCCCTCTGCTGGAGTCGCTGGAGTCCGTACCATTCCTCATTCGGTCGAGGTCCCTTCTAATGCAGAAGATCGGTTAGCTGGGCGCTCCGCATGATTGGCAGGCGGAATCGGGCGCTGAACGCGGCGGCCGTGAAGGTGGCACGGCGGCTATCCAATTCGCCGGAAGCCGCGGCGAGTTGGGTCGGCCGGGGAGCCCTCAAGGAACTCACGAGCAGCCTTGTGACGCGCCAGCTCGCCGCCCGCGCCCGCGCGGCAAGGCCGTGAGGACCGCCCCGATCCGAGGCTGGAGTCCGGTTAGCGGGAAGATTTGATTCGGCGATGGGGCAAGCGACTCACCCCACCGCCGCCATCACTAGAACTCTCTCACACTCCCTTGCCCCGCAGCCCCTCTCGCGTCTGACGCAAGAGCAGCGCAATCACGAACAAGAGCATGATCCCGGCGAACTCCAGCATCCGCCCCGGCGTGTAGCTCGATCCGAGGATCGTGAATCCGAAGTAGTTGGCAAGTCGCTCGAGGACCGCGACCGCAAGAAGCAAGAACGCCGCGAAGAAGAGGACGCGGCTCATGATGCTCTCCCAGAACCCGGAACTCATCATCGACCATCCTTTCCAGCGAGAGGTGACGCGCGATTCCCTCGTGCGCCTAGCGCCGAGGAATGATCAACATGTCCTCGAGCATGTAGCCCGTGCGCGAGTTGATCCAGACGACCGCGATGGACTTGTCGGGTCGCATGAACCAGGCCTGCGCCCAGTTCGGATGGTCCGCGCTCGACGTCACGCCCACCAGATCCCCCAGTTCGGCCGGCAGGGCGTCGCGGGTCGCGAGCTTCTGCTTCGGCAGTTCCCCCGGCTTCCCTCCGTCCTTCGGCCCCACGACCTCGAGTCGCGTGCAGGCCGTCATCGCGAGGCAGAGCGCGAGACCAACAGTGAGAAGTACGAATCGTCTCATGGAGAACTCTCCTTTCCGTCGCCCCGGCACACAGCAACGGGGTGGTCGATCGAGGTCCGTCGCGTGCGCCTCGCCGAGGATTCAGGGTGCGTTGCGGCGCGATGGACTTGTGCCGGAATTCGAAGGGCGAAGGCCGAGGAGCGGTGCGATCGAGGAATGGCGGGTGCGACTCGGCCCTAAGCGACAGGTTCATGAAGCCAGGTCGGGAGTCCCTTCCCGCTAGGCGCATCCGAGGCTGCGAACTGCCTAGTCACTTGAGGTTACGCTTCAGGTCGCGGTTGCACAAGAAGGCGTGAGAGAGCGGCCCGGCGCGCGGGGTGATCCGGGGAAGCCGTCGGGCATTACCGGTCGTCAAACTTCCTTGGGCTGCAAGGCTTTAGGCAGGGGTAGGCCGGGGGAATTGGGCTCTCATGCTACCCTTGCGTACCGGCTGCCCGCGCTTCGAGTTGTGGGGTAGTAGGGCGACGGTTCCAGATGCGACTGTACCTAGGGAGAGGAGAAATACATGAAGGACTCTAGATCAGGAAATCGGATTCAGCGCGCTGGCGCGGTTGCCGCGCTTGCGGCCATCGTCCTCTGGGGCGCGGGCTGCGGTCAAGGGAGCGCCGTCGCCGACCGTGAGAAGAGCGAGACGCTCCTCTCCGGCACCACGTTCGTGGCCGCGCTTCAAAACACCATCAACACCGGAGAAAACAAGATCGGCGACAAGGTGACCCTTCGCACGCTGGAGGATGTTCGCGTCAATGAAATGACCGTGGTCCCCTCGGGCGCCACGATCAACGGCGAAGTCACCCACATCGACGGGGCCGGACGAATCGGAGGCGGCGCGGCACTCACGCTTCGATTCACGGAACTGGTCATGACGGACGGGAAGAGTTACGCGATTTCCGCGACTCCATTCCGTCTTCAGGGCAAGGGAGACACCAAGGAGAGCGTGCTCGAGATCGGCGGAGGCGCCGTGGCGGGAGGAATTGTCGGTGGTGTGCTGGGCGGCAGGGACGACATCGCGAAGGGTGCCGCGGCCGGCGCCATCATCGGGACTGGCGTCGCGGTTGCCACGAAGGGAGATCAGATCGTCCTTCCGGCGGGCCAGAAGATGAAGATCACGCTTGATGCATCGGTCTCCGTTCAGACCAAGCCGGGAACGGCCTCTTAAGCCCCAACGGCTTGAGATTCTCCCGCGCGAGCGGAGGAGGTGGACCATCAGCAAGGGAACTGCATCACCCTCGAGACGGAAACCGAGTCGGATCTGGCTCGCGATGGCCGCCATTTTGACGCTTGGGATTCTCGCGGTCCTCTTCTTGCCGCGGCCCGCGGTAAAGCGTGCGCCTGCGCCCGAGATCTCGGTGGCGCAAGCCGCGGCCAGGCGGGAGAAGGGAAGTTTCCTGCTCGACGTGCGTGAACCCGACGAGTGGGCCGTCTCGCACCTTTCCGGCTCCACGCTCATCCCGCTGGGGGAACTCGAGACGAGAGTCGCCGAGGTGCCGCGCGATCGGGAGATCGTGGTCGTCTGTCGCTCGGGCAACAGGAGCAAGGCGGGGCGTGACATCCTGCTCGCGGCCGGATACGGGGAGGTGACGAGCATGGCGGGCGGCCTCCTGGCGTGGAAGGCCGAGGGACATCCCACCGTTGCTGGTCCGTAGCCGCTTCAGAGTCCCACGCAGGACCCCGTGCGGATCGAGCGATCACGGACGAATCCGCGAATTTGTATACCCAATCGACACAGCCAAATAGCAGCCAAGTACAATTTCCGCAGCAACTTACCCTCAGGCATGCCTCCTGCTACCATTCCTTTGAAGATCTGACCGTGCTCGCGGGGGCGAGTACGCCCATCTCTTCAGCTACGCACTCCGAAGGACAACCGGAAGGAGAGTGGCGATGCCTCAACGCCGCTTGGGACTACTCCGTTCCCTCGCCATTGCCGTCGGGCTCCTGCCGTTGGCCCAGACCGCCTCCGCATCGCAAGAGGCGGGAAGTGCATTCACCGCCGCTGCCCTCGGCCTGGCGCGGATGTCGCAAGAGACTCCACACATGGTCGCGGCCCCGAACGGCGGTACGAGCATTTCCCTGACGCTCGACGGCGTCAGCGTGGAGCTGCTCCTGGAGCCGTACTCGCTGCGGCGTCCCAGCGCTCGGGTTGTCATCGAAGGCCCCGACGGGACTCGCACGAACACGGAACCTCCCCCCAGCAAGACCTATCGCGGCACGGTACGAGGCGCCGCGACCGGCGTCGTCGCGGCGACCCTGGAGGGCGACGCGCTCCGCGCGCGAATCATCCTGGACGACGGCAGCGATTGGTACGTGCAGCCACTATCGGGTGAGGGCTCCGGCGCTCATGCCATCTATCGCGGGGGGGACGTCGTGGAATCGGGTGGAAATTGTGCCTCCGACGGCGCCCCCGCGGCAACGCGTGAGCCGATGGCGGCGCCGCAGGCACAGTCGAGCGGCTGCGTGGATGCCGACATCGCCATCGAGGCGGAATATGCCTATTACGTCTGGAACGGAAGCTCCTCCACGCAGACGGTCACAGACATCGACGCGATCATGAACGCGGTGGAGTTGATCTACGCGCGCGACGTGAAGATCGGCTACAAGATCACGAACTACCTGATTCAGACGACGAGCGGGAAGTACCCCTCATCCGATGCGTGGACCAAGATGACGCAGTTTCAGAACTGGTGGACCGCGAACCAGACTTCCGTCACGCGAGATCTGGCCCACCTGATGACGGGAGCCCTGAGCGGCGGACTTGGCGTCGCGTACTACTCCGCACTCTGCACCACGGGCGGGGCGTACGGCATTTCGAACCCGACCTGGAGCGGCACATGGGCGAACCGGGTCGGCGTCGTGACCCACGAAATCGGACACAACTGGGGCGCGACTCACTGCAACGGGCAGGCCGACTGCTACGTGATGTGCTCCAGCATCGGAGGCTGTGGCGGGGATGCGACGCGCATGAGCGCGGGCACGATTCGCGAGATTGAAACCTATCGCAGCCAGACCGGCGCCTGTCTCGCGGCGGGAAACGGAACCGCGACCGCCCTGAATCCCACGGCGCGCGACGATCGCGCGGTCGCCCTGCGAGGCACCGCGGCCACGATCAACGTCCTGGCGAACGACTTCGATCCCAACTGCCAGACGATCACGGTCGGGAGTTATGTCTCGCCCACCGCGAACGGCGGCACGGTCACGGCGTCGGGCGACAACGTGGTCTACACGCCTGCCGCGAACTTCATCGGAACCGACACCTTCCAGTACACCGCCCGCGATGCGGGTGGCGCGCAGAGCACGGCGACGGTCACGGTCAGCGTACAGGACCACAAGACGGCGGACGTCGCGACGGGCGCGGCCGCAGGGTTGCAGGTCCGTTACTACTACGTTCCGCCCCTCGACGGGAGCCTGGGCTCCATGCCGGCGCTCGCCAATCCGTTCAAGATCGAAACCGTTCCTAGCCTCTCCTTCCCGACGACCGACGGCGCCGTGGGCGAGAGCGGGCTCAAGGATCGTGTGGCCGCGCGCTGCACGGGCAACATCACGCTCCCGAGCGCCGCCACCTACACGTTCTATCTCACCGCCAGCGACGGCGCGAAGCTCTACATCGACAACACGCTCCGTGTCGACAACGACGGACTTCACGGCATTCAGGAACGCTCCGCCAGCGTCTCACTCACGTCTGGAACGCATGACGTGCGCGTCGACTACTACGAAGAGACAGGCGCCGCCGGACTGAAGATCGAGATCGCGGGCGGCGGAATCAGTCGTGTCGAGATCCCTCCCTCCATGTGGGCATCGCCTGGAGTGCAGGTCGCGTACTACCAGCTCGACTCTTCGATCCTGCCTCCCCTGGCGGCCCTCGTGCCCGAACTCACGCAGGCCATCACCACCATCAACTACCCGTTCACGTGGGGGAACTTCGCCGGGAGCGGCCGTGCGCTGAATGTGGCCGCCGTCTACGAGGGCTTTCTCACGGTCCCGAGCGACAACATCTATACCTTCGAGGTCACGTCGGAAGATGGCTCCCGGTTCACGATCGGCGACCAGGTGGTGATCGACAACGACGGCTATCACAACCGCGTTGCCCTGACCGGAGGACGCGCGCTGCGGGCGGGCCCGCACAAGTTTCGGCTCGACTACTTCGCGAAGGATGGCGGTTGTGCGCTCATCGTCCAGGTCTGGAGCAGCTCGCTGGCGAAGCAGGTCGTGCCGTCGTCGTGGTGGAGTCATCTCCCGACGTACCACGTGCCGACGAACTACGCCACGATCAGCGCCGCCATTGCCGCGGCACCGGCCAACTCCATGGTCTGGGTTGCCGCCGGCACCTACACCGGCGCCGGAAACAAGAACCTCGATCTTGGCGGGAAGAATCTCACGCTCCGCGGCGGTGGCGGGCCGGCGCTGACCGTGCTCGACGCGCAGAATTCGGGACGCCTCTTCAACCTCACGAACCACTCTCAGACGAGCGCCGTCATCGAGGATTTCACGATCTCCCGCGGGATGAACACATCCGGCGTGGGGGGCGCGATGGCCTTCAGCAACAGCACGCTCACCATCCGAAACTGCTACATCGAGGGAAACATGAACACCGGAGCCGGCGGGGCGCTTGGGTTCACGGGGACCTCGAGTCCGACCTTCGACGGCTGCGTCATCTCGGGGAATCACTCCGACGGCGGCGGCGGCGCCATCTACGCCGACGCCGGTTCGCACCCCTCGTTCGTCGGCTGCACCGTGAGCGGGAACTTCACCGACACGTACGGCGGTGGCGCCTACGCGGCGAACGGCGGGCTGATCACGTTTGACCGGACCATTCTCTGGGGCAACAGCGCGACGACGAACGGAAACGAGGCGTGGACCGCCGACGCGGCGAGCACGGTGGAATTCACCTGCTCAGACGTCCGGAGCTCCGCCGTCGGTGGAGGAGGGAGCGAGGTGTTCGGCGCGGACAACATCATCAGCGACCCCCTCTTCTGCGTACCCGCACTGGGAGCCCAGGCGCCGACCACGGGTGGTAGTTACCGCGTCGTAGGTTCATCTCCGGTGCTCGGGACGGTCACGGCCTGCGGCCAGACGATCGGCGCGCGCGGCGAGGGCTGCAGCACGACGGTCACGGGAGTGGAGGGGACGCCGTTGATCCGCGCGACGGTCCTGAAGCAGAACGCGCCAAACCCGTTCAATCCGGTGACGAGGATCAACTTCTCGATCGAACGCGGCGGGAAAACGCAGCTTCGAATCTTCGACGTCGCCGGCCGCCTGGTGACCACGATCCTGGACCGCGACCTTGTGGCTGGGGAGCATAGCGTCACCTGGCGGGGATTGGACAGCCAGAGCCGGCAGGTCGCCACGGGCGTCTATTTCTACGAGCTGCGGAGCGGGGACGATGCGTTGACGCGGAGCATGGTGCTCTTGAAGTAGCTCCGGGCTTACGCCATCTGCTTCAGAAGGGCCTCGTTGGTGGGGAACTGTTCCAGCACCTTCCGCAAGTCGAGGATGGCCTGCTTGGGCGGTGAGTCCAGCAACCGCCGGCGCATGCGGTTGATCTTCTCGATCTCGACGGCGGAGTAGAGCAGTTCGTCGCGGCGCGTGCCCGTCTTCGAAAGATTGATGGCGGGAAAGACCCGCTGATCGGCCAGCCCGCGATCGAGGACGATCTCGCTGTTTCCCGTTCCCTTGAACTCCTCGAAGATCATGTCGTCCATGCGCGAGCCGGTATCGATGAGCGCGGTCGCGATCACTGTGATCGATCCGCCGTCCTCCACGTTTCGGGCCATGCCGAAGAACTTTCGTGGAATCTCTAGCGCCCGCGAATCCAGCCCGCCGCTCATCGTCCGACCCGAATCGGAGCCATAGGCGTTGAAGGCGCGTCCCATGCGCGTGATGCTGTCGACCAGCACCACCACGTGGTGGCCGCACTCAAGCTCGCAGCGTACCTGTGCCATGCACATATTCGCGATGTGGACGTGTTCGTCCAGCGACTGATCGCTGCTGCTGGCCAGCACCTCCGCCGGTACCTTTCTCCGGAAGTGCGTCACTTCCTCGGGTCTCTCGTCGATCAGAAGCACCACCACGCGAATCTCCGGCGCGTCCGCGTGAATCGCTACCGTGAGGTCCTCCAGCAGCTGCGTCTTGCCGGCCTTGGGCGGTGAGACGATCAAACCACGGGTCCCACGCCCGATCGGAGCGATGAGGTCGACGATTCGCATGGAGGCGTTGCCGCCCGCGCCAAGGCGGAAGCGCCGGGTCGGATTCGTGGCGGTCAGCTTCGCGAACGGCGTACGTGCGCGGTAGGCGTCGGGTGTAAGTCCGCAGATCGACTCGACGCTTTCCAGCCGCGGACCCTGCTTGCCCGGCTGCGCGGTTCCGCAGACCAGCGAACCGGTGACCAGTCCGAGGCGTGTAATCAGTTGCTCGGGGACGAATGGATCTCCGGGCGCGGGAGCGAAGGAGCGAGTCGAGTCGCGGAGATACCCGCCGCCCCGATGAAGGACTTCCAGAATGCCGGATACTGTCGTGGGCACGGTTGCGTTTCCAGGTTTGGAGGGTGGTGGGCAAGCGGTCCGATCTGAGAGTGGAACGTCTTGCCGAAGGTGAAGAGATCCAGGCTCCAGCGGGCACCAGCGTGGGGTCGAAGGATCGACATGATCCTAGTGCGTATGGCCGATCCGCCGCAAGGAGCGAAAACGACGGACCATGCCTGCAGGCCGATAAACGGCTATTGTGAAATGATATAGCTGAGCCCACTTCCTGCCCGATCTCACCGCCCGACGCTGGTCCGCCGCCGACGGCAGTCGCGCCGAACTTCCATTTCCCCTATCCTCATGATTCCGCACCTTTCGAACGCGACCAACGTCAAGCACCTCCGAGGACCACATCGAGATGATCGGGAAGAAGCTCCGCGCCTACGAAATCACCGAGGAGATCGGCTCCGGCGGCATGGCCACGGTCTATCGCGCCTATCAGCCGAGCATGGACCGCCACGTCGCGGTGAAAGTCATCCGCTCCTCCATTCTCCATGATCCGGCGCTGCGTGAGCGTTTCCAGCGCGAGGCGCGTCTCATCGCTCGCCTGGAGCACCCTCATCTCCTGCCGGTCTACGACTTCGATAGCGATCACGAGCCACCCTACATCGTCATGCGCTACCTGGAGGGGGGAACCCTGAAGCAGGTGCAGCAGCGGGGCGGCGTGCCGCGAGACGAACTCCTCTACATCTTGCAGCAATTGGCCGGAGCGCTCGACTACGCTCACCGCCAGGGCGTGGTACATCGCGATCTGAAACCCTCCAACGTCATGATCGACAAGGAGGGAAACGCCTTCCTGACGGACTTCGGAATCGCACGCGCCGCCGGGGGAGACAAGGACCTCACCGGGACGGGGCTCATGATCGGGACGCCAGCCTACATGGCGCCCGAGCAGGCGCGCGGCGATGGCCAGGTGGACAAGTCAGCCGACATCTACTCGCTCGGCGTGATGGCGTTCGAGATCCTTACCGGCCGCCAGCCATACGAGAGCGAGAGCGCGTTCGACGTCATCCTGGCGCACATGAATAGCCCCGTCCCGCGCGCCAGCGAACGCCAGGCCGACATTCCGAAGGCCGTGGACGCGGTCTTGGTTCGCGCCCTCGCCAAGGACAAGGCGGAGCGCCACCCGACCGCGGCGGCATTCGTCGAGGACCTGGCGCGTGCGCTCAAGATCAAGCCGAGCAACGCGCCGGCGGCGCTTCAGTCGATGACGCAGACGATCTCGGTCGATCAGCTCGCCGCGATTCACGCCGGCAAGGAGGCGTCCGATACGCCTAGTTCGTCCACGCCCTCGGATCAGCAGCGGCAGATCACGGCCGTCTCGGTGGACGTGAAGGAGTTCGCGGAGATCCTCTACGAATCGGGCGCCGACGCGGAGCGCGTCCGCTCGACCATGGAATCGCTCTGGGGCGGCTTCGCGAAGATCGCGGCGGAAACGGGCGGCGTGATCCACAGCCGTACCGACGAGGCGGGGCTGGTGCTCTGGGGCCGCGACCGTGCGCGCGAGGACGACTCGGAGAACGCCATC
>ERZ1292630.1667-Hain-H41-02um-R3-1667-length-21488-cov-14_pt1 | contig 21488 bp, 22 predicted proteins | sample MGYA00564408_ERZ1292630 | MGnify/ENA primary metagenome ERZ1292630 (study PRJEB36523, sample SAMEA6512641) | groundwater metagenome | collected 2019-01-08 | study: AquaDiva: Metagenomics assemblies of 32 groundwater samples
CTGCGAAAGCGACCAGCCTAATGAATAATATGCCGGCGCCGCATAAGAAGAAAGCGGGAATTCATCAATAAGCTTTCGATAAAGCGCAGCAGCCTGTTGAAAATTATTGCCTTTAAAATGAACTTCCGCCATCCAAAAATAAATAGCATCCTTAAAACTGGCGCACTCCGGATCATTCAGCAGTTCTTCAAAAATATTTAACGCCTCAAGATAGCGGCCCTGCTGAAAATAACATTGGCCGTTCAAAAGGCGCGCTTCCTTGATTTGAGCCGAGCCGTTAAAATCCTTAAACAGCCTCTCCAGCATTCCTAAGCTGACTTCATAAAAACCGTCTTCGTAGGCCTTCTTAGCCATAAAAAGCAGCTCAGTCTCCTTAGGGTTATCCTGGGCAAAACCCCAAGAAACCCCTAAGAAAAAAAGAATAAGAATATAAACAATTACCTTTTTCATTGATTAATTAAAGCCTCTTTAAGAAATTTACCGGTATATGAATTTTCGACCTTAATTAACTCCTCCGGACTGCAAGAGGCAACAACCTCTCCGCCCTTATCGCCGCCTTCCGGGCCAAGGTCAATAATAAAATCAGCGCATTTAATTACTTCCAGATTATGTTCAACCACAATTACCGTATTGCCGCGCTCCACCAATCTTTGCAATACCGAAATTAATTTGGCGATATCGGCAAAATGCAAACCGGTGGTCGGCTCATCCAAAAGATAAAGAGTCTTACCGGTAGAACGTTTGGATAACTCCGAGGAAAGCTTAACTCTCTGGGCTTCTCCTCCGGATAGAGTAGTGGCGCTTTGGCCCAATTGGAGATAACCTAAACCGACATCAACTAAATACCCTAAGGTATTTTTTATCTTCGGAATATTACTAAACAGTTCCCGGGCATCCTCAATAGTCATCTCCAAACAATCCGCGATTGACTTACCTTTATATTTTACCTCTAAAGTGGCGTTATTAAACCTTTTCCCTTTACATAAATCACATTTTACATAAACATCGGGAAGAAAATGCATCTCAATTTTCTTAATTCCGTCCCCCTGGCAAGACTCGCAACGACCGCCTTTAACATTAAATGAAAATCTTCCGGGCTTATAACCCCGCAGCCGGGAATCCGGAAGTTGAGCAAATAAATCCCTGATATGGCTAAACACGCCCGTATAGGTAACCGGATTTGATCGCGGAGTCCTGCCAATGGGTGCCTGATCAACCACAATCACAGCATCAATTTCCTGGGTGCCGCTTATAGATTTAAATGAGCCGGGCTTTTCTTTAGATCGATAGATCTTTTGAGCTAAAGCCGGATAAAGTATATCGCTGATCAATGTGGATTTGCCTGAACCTGATACTCCGGTAACACAGATCAGCGTACCCAAAGGAAAACGCAGATCAATATTTTTAAGATTATGCTCGCTGGCCCCTTTTATCTCAATATATTTAGCCTTGCGCCAAGGACGCCTCTCTGGCGGGATCCGAATGGAAAGGTCACCACGTAAATATTTAGCCGTCAAAGATTTTTTATCATTTAATAACTCCTGCTTACCTCCGGCAAAAATAACTTCACCGCCGTGCCTGCCTGCTCCCGGGCCTAAGTCCACCACATAATCTGCGGCTAGAATTGTCGGCGCATCATGCTCCACAACGACCAGGGTATTGCCCAGATCCCGCAACGATTTTAAAGTAAAAAGCAATTTTTCATTATCCCGCTGATGCAATCCTATGCTTGGCTCATCTAAAACATACAAAACACCGACCAGGCCGCTGCCTACCTGGGTCGCCAGACGGATCCGTTGAGCTTCACCGCCGGATAATGTCGAACTCTTACGGTCTAGCGTTAAATATTCAAGTCCGACATCCGCGCAAAATTTTAATTTTTGATTGATCTCTTTTAACGACTGATAACTGACTAACTTTTCTTTTTCCGTTAATTTGATTGTTGCGAAAAAATTTATCGCTTCTTTTATCGGCATTTGGGTAATTTGCCAAATATTTTTTTGATTAATTAACACAGCCAGGCTTTCAGGTTTTAGCCTGGCCCCCTGGCAAGCCGGACAAGACAGAGTAGACATAAATTTACTGATCTCATTTTTAAGATAATCGCTGTCTGTCTGATGAAACAATCTTTCTAAATGCGGAATGATTCCTTCAAAAGGCTTATTGCCCACGACTTCATCCGTACCGTAAAAAATAGCCTTTTGCACAAATTTAGGTAATTTATTAAAAGGAGTATCCAGGTCAAACTTTAAACGATAACTCAATTCTCTAATCAGCCAGCGGTAATAAAGAATATACCCTCTTCCGCCTCGTTTCCACGGCGCCAGGGCTCCGGCGTTAATACTTTTGTTCTTATCCGGCATGATCAAATCCGGATCAAATTTAAGCTTATTACCCAGGCCATTACATTCAGGGCAGGCTCCATAGGGAGAATTAAATGAAAAATTACGCGGATTAATCTGCGCATAGCTTAAACCGCATTTTAAGCAAGCATACTCTTCACTGAAAACTATATCTTTTTGAGCAAGGCCGCTACCGGCCTGACGAAGAAGCTTATTAACAATAACTGTGCCCTTACCAACCTTAAGGGCGGTTTCCAGGGAATCCGTAATTCGCTTTTTTGCCTCACTTTTAATACTTAAGCGGTCTACCACGACCTCAATATTGTGAATCTTATATTTAGCTAATTTTATTTTTGCCCCAAGTTCATAAATTTTCCCGTCAACCCTGGCGCGCGCAAATCCGGATTTTTGAATCTGAGAAAAGATATCCCGATGCTGGCCTTTTTTCCCCTGAATTAAAGGAGCCAGAATCTGCACATCGCAATTTGCCAATGAACTCATAATCGCCTCAACTATCTCCTGAGCGCTCTGGCTTTGAATAGGGTCCCCGCATTTATAACAATGCACCTTGCCGATTTTGGCAAAGATCAACCTCAAATAATCATAAATTTCAGTTTGGGTGGCTACAGTCGAGCGAGGGTTTCCTCCGGCAGAGCGCTGCTCAATTGCAATCGCCGGAGACAGGCCGGAAATAAAATCCACATCCGGCTTCTGCAACTGCTGGAGAAACTGCCGGGCATAACTGGAAAGGCTTTCCACAAACCGGCGCTGGCCTTCGGCATAAATCGTATCAAAAGCCAGGCTGGATTTACCCGAACCCGATAGTCCGGTTATAACAATTAATTTATTACGCGGAAGCTCAAGATTAATACTTTTTAAATTATGCTCTTTGGCTCCGCTAATAATTATATTTTGATTTTCCATTTAAGATTTAAAGGGGGCGGGTTCTATTTTTTCAAGCTTAAAAATAGAACCCGCCCCCTTTATTTTAGGTTTATTTCTTTTTCTTCTTACCGCCTCTTTTCATCTTAGCGCAAGAAACGTCGCCTTGCTTATCTAAGAAATAAAGGTATCCAACTTTTCTTTTAATACCACATTTGGCTACCTGCTTCGGGCTACCTCCCTTTTTGGCGCCTCTTGCCATTTTTGCGCAAGAAACATCGCCTTTTTTGTCAATGTAATAGAGATAACCTTTTTCTCTTTTGACTCCGACCTTCAGTACTTTCTCTGCCATTTTTGTTTTCACCCCCTTTCATTTTTTGAATCTAGGGGACGGTTCTCCGTCGGAGAACCGTCCCCGAGTTTTTAAGTCCCTACCTTCACCGGCTGCAAAATTTGCCTTAAAACCGCAACTGCCGACAGAACCGCCAAATATGAAGTTTTGGGGTTCTGCGGATGTAAAACATTCTCGGTGCGCGTAAAAATATTAGCCGCTTTCGATTCAATTAAAACTTCATGAATATTCTTTTTAACCCTGGGACTGGCAATTATGCAGACTCGAGTTTTACGCATCCCGATAGCCGCCAGCCCCAAAACCGCAGCCACATTAATATTCTGCGGAAAATATTTCACCGCTTGCGCCGCGCTTCCGGAAAATAAAACTTTATCTTTTTTAAATCCTAAAAGTTTAAAATTCTTTTCCACATACTCCACACCCTTAAACGCTTGAGGATGTTTACGCGTAGTCAAAACTACTTTTTTTACTCCGGCAATATTAGCGGCCTTTAAAGCATCAATGCCGGCTATGGCTCCGCTGGGAAAATAAACCTGAGTTCTATTTTTAGCCGCTAAAGCAAACATTCTAACCACATGGTTAACTAAACCGCCTACGCTCATAATCATAACTTTTCGTTGCCTAGATAAAGACTTTTGGGCTATCGGCCAAGCCGCCTTGGCGCTAGAGGCTTCAATTACCAGATCTGATTTTTTAATTAAAGCATCCAGATTGCCCGCGCATAATTTAGCGCTTTTTTTCAGGAACTTAGCCAGCGCTTGCGCCTTTTCCGGCCGGATATCATAAATCGCCGCTAAAGTAGCCCAGTGATGTAAATTAGCCACTATCTCTTTAGCCAAAGAACTACCGATCGCTCCGCAGCCGACAATCCCAATCTTCAACTTCTTCATTATATCTTTCCGTCATTGCGAGCGTAGCGAAGCAATCTCGTTTCAAAGATTGCTTCACCCGCCGTTGGCGGGGTTCGCAATGACACTACTATTAACTAATCTGTACCTTAAGGTTATCAATAAGCCGCGTTTTACCGATTTTTACCGCTAAAGCAATCAAGCAATCTTTTTGAATTTTTTTTAAATCCTGAAGACTCTCCGAATCAACTATGGAAATATATTCCATTGTAACCAGCCTTTTTCTTTCAATCAGCTGCTTCATTTTAGCTATAATTCTAGCTGTATCGCGCTGGCCATTATCAATCAATAGTTTCGCCAAAAATAAAGCTTCAGATAAAACCAGAGATTCTTTCCTCTCCTGTTTATTCAAATAGATATTCCGCGAACTCAAAGCCAGTCCGTCTTTTTCACGCACCGTGGGCATAACCTTTACTTTTACCGGAAAATTCAGGTCCTTAATCATCCTGTTGACAATAATTGCCTGCTGGGCGTCTTTTTGCCCCAGGTAAAGCAGTTCCGGCTCGATGATATTAAGCAGTTTAGCCACGATCGTCGCCACACCTCGAAAATGCCCTGGCCGGAAAATTCCACAAAGTTTACTGCTTAGCCCTTCTACTTCAATAAATGTAGAATAATCTTGCGGATACATGCTCTTAACATCAGGAACAAAAACTAAATCCACGCCCGCTTTACGACAAAGCTCGAAATCTTTTTTTAATGATCGAGGATATTTTTTCAAGTCCTCTTTTTGCCCGAATTGCGCCGGATTGACAAAAATACTGACTACAACTTTATTATTATCTTTAGCTGCTTGTTTAATCAGGCTCAAATGCCCCTGATGTAGCGCCCCCATTGTCGGAACAAAACCAATGGTCTTTTTAGTACTTTTAAATTTCTTAATCTCATTACTTAATTTCCGTTGATCAACTACAACTTTCATAAAACCTCTTTTAACGGCTCAATCACAAAATCACGGCTAAACAATCGCGGATGCGGAATAGATAATCTTCTATTCTTTATGGATTTATCACCATAAAGCAAAATATCTAAATCAATAACCCTGGGGCCGAAACGTACGGTTTTGGCCCGGCCCAATTCATTTTCGATTATTTTTAATTTTTTAAGCAGATTTAATGCGGATAATTTAGTTTGAATTTTCAACGCGGCATTTAAATAATTACGCTGACCGGCCGGGCCGCCAACAGGAGCAAAATCAGACAATTTTGATTCTTGGATTATTCGTGTATCTTTTAAGTTACCAATCTTTTTAACTGCCAATTTTATATTTCTCCTACGCTTGCCCAAATTTGATCCTAGCCCAAGATAACAAATTACCATTAAGTAATCTTCTTGAGACGCTCTAAAGCTTCTTTGATTCTCTCTTTAGGGACAGTTAAAGCCATCCGAATATAACCCTCTCCGTATCTGCCAAAACCTACACCGGGAGTCGCCACAATATTGGACTCTTTTAAAAGGCGTGCGGCAAAACTTAGCGAATCTGTCTGAGCCGAGATTTTAATCCAAACATAAAATGTTGCTCTTGGTTTGATTGCCTGCCAACCTAAAAAATTAAGCCCGCTAACTAAAATATCTCTTCTCTCCTGATAAAGCTCACACATTGACTTTAAATAATCTTGCGGGCCTTCCAGAGCCGCAACCCCGGCAAGCTGAATCGCCGAAAATATCCCGGAATCAATGTTCGATTTTACTTTGGCTAAAGCTGAAACCAGCTGCGGATTACCACAGGCCCACCCAATACGCCATCCGGTCATATTATAAGTTTTGGATAATGAATGGAACTCGATGACAACCTCTCTTGCTCCTTCAAACTCCAAAAGGCTACGCGGTTTGTAACCGTCATAAGCCATCTCAGAATAAGCCAAGTCCGATATAATTATAATCTTATTTTTAACCGCGAACTTAATCAACTGGCCATAAAAATCATCACTGGCGCAGGCATTGGTCGGATTATTCGGATAATTAACAAAAATAATTTTAGCTTTCCTGCGGGCAGAAAAAGGAATTTTATTTAAATCCGGCAGAAATGAATTTGATTCTAATAGCGGCATAAGGTGCGGGATGCCTCCGGATAAAATTGTACCTCCTTTATACGGAGGATAACTCGGGTCGCCAACTAAAGCAACATCACCGGGATTTAAAAAAGCTAAAGGAAAATGCGCGATACCTTCTTTTGAACCGATTAACGGCAAAACTTCTGCCTCCGGGCTTAAATTAACATTAAAACGACGTTTATACCAACCTGAAATTGCATTGCGTAATGCCGGCATTCCCTGATCTAGCGCATAACGATGATTAGCCGGGTCTTGAGCGGCGCGGCTTAAAGCATCAATAATAAATTTCGGGGTTGGCTGGTCAGGATCACCTATACCTAAATCAATAATATCCCGGCCTTCGGCGCGAGCCTGGCGTTTAGCTTTATCGATTTCTAAAAACAAATATGGCGGTAATGACTGAATTTTTTTAGATAATTTAAACATAGTTATATTAGGGACAGCGACTATTTTTAAAAAAATAGTCGCTGTCCCTATTTTAGTACATCCTGCATGGAATAAAGCCCTGCCGGTTTGCCCACAATCCATTTAGCGGCTTTTAAAGCACCAACAGCAAATAAATCCCGCGAATGCGCCTGATGTTTGATTTCAATGCGCTCGGAGTTACCGCAAAAAACAACCGCATGGTCGCCAAAGATATCACCTAAACGAATAGAATGCATGGGAATATCTTTTTTAGTAACCTGAGTAATAACTTCGGCCAGCTTTTTCGCCGTACCACTAGGCGCGTCTTTTTTAGCTTTGTGGTGCGCCTCGATAATTTCCACACTGTAATCCGGGCCCAATTTTTTGGCTATCTCAGGAAGAATTGAAAACAAAACATTTACGCCGATCGACATATTCGGCGAAAAGACAACCGGAACTAATTTTGCCAGCTCTTCTACTTTAGCAATCTGGGCATCACTCAAACCAGTAGTCCCCAAAACAAGAGCCTTTTTATGCCGGCCAATATAATCCAGATGCTCATCAGTTGCTTCCGGCAAAGTAAAATCAATCAAGACATCCACCAGAAATAAACCATCCGGATTAGATGAAACTTTTAATTTACCTATCTCTTTGCCGATTAAAGAAGTACCTTTTTTCTCAAGGGCAAAAGCTACTTCTAAATCTTTATCAAAAGCAGCCAACTCAAAAATACGCCTGCCCATTTTTCCACAGGCCCCTGCAATTCCTATTTTTATCATATCATCCTCCAAAGACAAGAATCACGGGGACGGTTCTATTTATAGAACCGTCCCCTTTATTTTAAAAGCCTATAATCTTTTAAAACTTTTTTAAGTTTATCTAAGTTAGCCTCCGACATACTGCACATCGGAAGGCGCAAATCCGGCGCGCACATTCCCAATAAACCCATCGCGGTTTTTACAGGTATGGGATTAGTCTCTAAAAATACAGCTTTGATTAAAGGTAGCAGTTTATAATGTAATTCTTTGGCTTTTTTAAAATCACCTTTTTCAAAAGCAGCGACTAACTGCGCAACATCTTTAGGAACAATGTTAGCAACTACAGAAATTATTCCTGTGCCGCCGATACTTAAAACCGGCAAAGTCAAGCCGTCATCGCCTGAAATTAAATCGAAATTTTTCGGGCAAAGCTGCTTGATCCGCGACATCTGGTCCAGGCTTCCGGATGCCTCTTTTACCGCCACAATATTTTTACAATCCTGAGCTAATTTAGCGATTGTTTCCGGCTCGATATTTACACCGGTACGTCCGGCGATATTATAAAGAATAATCGGTATTTTTACCGATTGAGCAATGGCTTTAAAATGCTCATATAAACCTTTTTGCGTAGGACGATTATAATATGGAGAGACCTGCAAAGAGGCATCCGCTCCGGCGCTAGCCGCCTGTTTAGTCAACATAATTGCTTCTTCGGTCGAGTTTGATCCGGTTCCGGCAATGACCGGAACTCTTTTGCCTGCTTGATCAATTGCAATCTGAATCACCGATTCATGCTCATCAAAACTTAAAGTTGCGCTTTCTCCGGTAGTTCCGCAAGGTACAATCCCGCTAGAACCGTTTTTAATCTGAAAATCGATCAGCTGGCGTAATTTTTTCTCATCAATTTTATTATTTTTAAAAGGTGTAACAATGGCCACAATCGAACCTTTAAACATGGTATTCTCCTTGGTAAACTTTTTTTGCGCTGCCCTCTAACCAGACATTGCTAAATTTACAATTATCTTTCTGGAAATAAACTTTTAAAACTTCGCCACTTTGTGTCTGCACTTTTACCGGACCATTCAGTTTATTTTTTAAAGCAAAAATTAAAGCGGCTGCCGTGCTGCCTGTACCACAAGCGAGCGTCTCGCCTTCGACCCCTCTTTCATAAGTACGGATCCGAATTAAACTATGGCCTTTTACCTCCACAAAATTTACATTTGTTCCTCTGGGGGAAAATTTTATATGATTGCGGATAATCGAGCCGATATGCTCTACATTAATACCATCAATACCGTTTACAAAGACTACTACATGCGGAACTCCGGTATCAATAAAATCGATTTTGATTAACCTACCATTAACTTTTAGCGGAATATCTAATTTTATATTCTTAGGATCTGTAAGTTTTATCTTAACATTATTACCTTTTACTTGTGCATTAATTATTCCCGCTTTTGTTTTAATCGTCATTGCGAGCTCCGCAGGAGCGAAGCAATCACGTTTCTTGAGATTGCTTCGTCGCCTTTGGCTCCTCGCAATGAGATAGGCCGCACAGCGGGCGCCATTGCCGCACATTTCAGCTTCGGAGCCATCGGCATTAAAAATACGCATGGACAAATCTGCTTTTTTAGATTTTTCAAGCAAAAGCAGGCCATCTGCCCCTATCCCAAATTTTCTATCACACAATAGCTTAGCTAACGCAGATAAATTTCCGGAAAATTTATCTTCAATTACGATAAAATCATTCCCCGCAGCAACCATTTTGTTGAATTTTATTCGATTCATAATATCGTGTCATTGCGAGGAAACCGTCGAAGACGGCTGACGAAGCAATCTAAAATGAAATCGCTTCATTACGTATTAAATCCTCGTAAGACTCCCTTTTTCTAATTACGAATACTTTATTGCCAGCGACCATTATCTCTGCCGGACGCAGGCGTGAATTATAATTGCTGGACATGCTAAAGCCATATGCGCCTGAACCCATTACCGCCAAATATTGGCCTTCTTTAACTTTAGGAATCAGCCGATCTTTAGCTAGAAAATCACCGCTTTCACAAATCGGCCCCACGACATCAGCTTTTTCGGTTTTTAAATTTTTGCGTAAAGACAAAATATTATGATGCGCGGAATATAATGCCGGCCGGATTAAATCATTCATTCCGGCATCGACAATTACAAATTTCTTTTTCAGAGTATGTTTAATATAAAGAACTTTGGTTACTAAAATTCCCGCGTTACCGACAATAAACCTGCCTGGCTCCATAATAATTTTAAGCCCGGTTTTTTTCAGAAGCGGGATAATTTTCCCAGCGTAAATTTCAGCAGTCTGCGGGCTCTCGCGGTCATAAACAATACCTAGACCTCCTCCGATATTTAAATACTCTAACTTTACACCTCTGAGTTTCAGACGCCCGATAAAATCCGCTACTTTTTTAATTGCAGCCACAAACGGAGCGCTTTCGGTGATTTGAGAACCAATATGAATATGCAAACCACAGATATTTAAATTTTTAAACTTAGCCCGCATTAACAAAATTAGATAGGCGCTATTTAAATCAATCCCAAATTTATTCGTCAGCTTTCCCGTGGTAACATATTTATGGGTTTTGGCTTCCACATCAGGATTAATGCGGATAGCCACTCGAGTAATTTTTTTTAGTTTAGCTGAGATACGGTTAATATTCTCCAGCTCCGCTAATGACTCCACATTGAAGAAAAGAATACCTTTAGAAATCGCCGTGGCAATCTCTTGATCGGTTTTGCCGACTGAAGCATAGACAATTTTTTGTGCAGGACAGGCGACTTTAAGCGCCCGATACAACTCCCCTCCGGAAACAATATCCAAACCCGCTCCTTTACTAACTAGCTCTTTTAATATCGCTAAATTTGAATTTGCTTTTACCGAATAGCAGATCAGCGGATTAATCTGCCCAAAAGCAGATTTTAATTTTAAATAATGGTCGATAAGCGTTTTACGGCTATAGACATAAAGTGGCGTGCCGAAACGTGCGGCTAAATTAGCTACACCAATATCTTCGCAAAATAAATTATTTTTTATATATCTAAATTCATGCATAATTAATTCTACTTCACTTTAGCCAATCCGGCTTTTAATTAATTTATTTGCTTCTGCTGTTCCTTAATGGCCTCGACTAAAAGAGAGGTCAATTTAGCATAATCAATTCCTATAGCAGATTTTTTTCCATTAGCATCATCCTCATACTGGACCAATTCCGGAATAACTTTTTCTACCTCTTCTGCAATCATCCCCATACCGTGACTACCGCCTTTTTCTTTTTTCCAATCAAAATAAACACCTCTTAAATTTAAAACTTTACCCAATGGATCATCAATAGTTTTAATATGCTCTTTCCATCTCTTAGAAGAAGGATAGCTTGTAGCTAGCGCATCTAAAACTATCCACCCATCATATTGAACTCTTACATTATAATTTTTACCGTCTCTGGCAACTACCATTTGTATCGTAGGGTTATTAGTACCCCGCCATCCAGCATCTAAGACTCCAGTTGCCGTAGCAATATTCGAACCATCATATGGCCCAAAAATAATATGGCCGCCATTATCCGTTTGATATGGTGTACCGCCTTTAATAAAAACGACATCATTATTGCTACCGCCTGAGTTTACAAATTTAGCAACTCCTCGCGCATAAATCGAATAGTCATAAGTTGTGTTATTTGTATTAAGAAAAAGCCCTGCAGTCCTTGGTCCGGTATTGCCATAGAGGCATTGATAATAACCTAACGCACCTACGATACTTGAATTAGATCCTGTTCCGGCATTACCGACTGCCACACCTTGCTCAAAATCAGCCCAACAACTACCACTGCTTTCTCTTTTCCCTATATATATATCTCCGAACATAGAACCGGCTTGCGCAGCAACAGTAACTCTGGCACGATTATCAGGAGTCGTTGTTCCAATACCAACCCTGCCATCTCCCAGTATTCTCATTAAGTTGTCCGCGGCGATCCGCTTGCTGGAGTATTCATAAAGGCAAATCCTCCAGCAGTATTAGGGTCGCTCGCAGATCCTTGATTATTAATAAAATCTGTTTCACCAGCGCCACCTACAACAGGTATAATAGCATTCCACCCCAGATAAGCTCCTTGATTTGGAGTTAGTGGAGAAGTATTACCCCCCACATGTAGATAACCACCATAGGTACCATTACCACCACTATCCATTATATCCAATCCCGCTTTTGGATTTGTTGTACCAATGCCAACCAATCCTCATCCAGAAGGCTGAAGCACTAAAGTACGTTTTGTCCCTGCATCATCAACGTCTAAAGCTGCATAACGGTTAGTCGCAGTAGCATCAGTTTTAATTCCTACTCGTAATACAAAAGGATTGCTTGCATCAGAAGAAGCAATCCGAAGAATATTCTCTAAAACCGCATTGGTAGCTTTAGTAGAACTCCCGCGAACATCTAATTTTGATCCCGGATTATTCGTCCCGATACCAGTACTACCTTTCACTAAAAGCGTGCCATCGGCTGGGGGTATTGTCGCCGCTACTGCCTCGCTATAAGAATAACCTGTACCTCCTGCCCCAACGATAAGAGATCTTCCGATATGCACATCACCGTTATTCATTGCGGCATATTCGGTAGGCACAGCTACTCCATTGATATCTACTGCCAATTTATTAGCACCTAATTCATCATAACTACCGTGCGGAGAAGGATAATAGGTGGTAATAGTGATGTCTTCGGCAAATAATATACCACAGTTAATGACCAACAAACTCAAAAACAGAAATAATTTCCTCATACTGCCTCCTGTTTTAGGACAAGATTGCTTCGTCGCCATTTCGGACTCTTCGCAATGACACAATTTGATTACCGTAATTTTTTACCCCATTTATCAAGCTGCTTGGCTACAAGCTTAGGATTACTTAAAAACAAAAGGCATATTAACAGCCGAGGCCTTTTTCAGATCGCGATAAACCTTTTTATTTAAAGTATATTTAATATTAAACGAAACAAAACGCAAATAATCATTCATTGATAAGATTCTGGAAGCGGACGAAGTATTTTTAATTACAGGAAATTTCAATTTTCTCGTTTTCATATATTTTCCAATATCTTATGATAGATACTTTCATTCGCGTATTTTAAACAAAGCTGACGGAATTCTTCAGCCCTCGCATTCACATTATTCAGCTTGACTAAACTTACGATATCAATCAGGTCTTTTGCGCGGCGGATATCAAAATTATACTTTAAAGAATGAAGTTTAAGAGCAATCATATTCATTAACGAGGGAATAAGAAACCTGTATTTTGCAATGGCCACTTCTTTAGCATCAAGCATAATTTTATCGAGTGTATCCTTGTCTACAAACATAAAATCTATATCCAAAAAACCCGGCCTTTTATTCCTCAGGCGCGCAAATACCTTTTTTTCGGAATCTTGCGTATATCCTGCCTGCCTTAAGTAATTTTTTATTTTATTGAAATCGTATTCGGTAATCAAAAAATCAACATCCGCGCTCTGCCGGCTAAATTTATAATAATTAACCGCGAACCCGCCGATTAAAACACAGGAAATTCCTGTTTTTTTTAATATGCCTGAAATAAGATGGAACGCGCTATGATATTCCATTTCTTATATCTTTCTCTGTTTCTTCTGCCATTTATCTATCTGCTTAGCTACCAGCTTAGGATTTGTGCTGCCAAAAGAAATTTTCCGGCTAACCGATGCCCAAGCATTCAAAACACCTCGAACATCAGGATTTAATTTATCCGAATATTTTTTTAAGTCGCTATTTGATAAACTCGAGATATTTTTTCCTTTATCCAAACAATCCCTGACCATCCTGCCAACGATATCATGCGCCTTGCGATAAGATATGCCTTTCTTTATCAGATATTCGACGATATCTACCGAAAATAAAGATTCATCCTGAACCTTGGCAGCTATCGCTTCTTTTTCAATTACAATATTCTGAAAGAGCGCGACAAATATCTCTAAGATATCTTTGACTGTATCCACCGCGTCAAAAAGTGGCGGCTTATCCATTTGCAAATCCCGATTATAGGATGAAGGTAAACCTTTCATTAAAATCATAACACTGGAAAGGTCTCCGTGGATTTTCCCCACCGATCCCCGGATCAGCTCTAAAATATCCGGATTCTTTTTATGCGGCATAATGCTTGAGCCGGTGCAAAAAGAAAAATCAATATCAATAAAATTGAATTCTTTAGTGCTCCAAAGTATCAGGTCTTCGGCGATCCGCGATAAGTGCACAGCCAGTATTGTAAGTTGCGCCAATACCTCAAGGATAAAATCCCGGTCGCTAACGCTATCAATACTATTAACCGTTAAAGTTTTAAATCCTAACTGCCTTCTGACAAATTCCCGGTCAATCGGCAGCCCGGTTCCGGAGAACGCGCAAGCCCCCAACGGCATGCTATCAATCCTTTCCTTGGCATCCAATATTCTCTGTCTATCTCTCTCTAATCCCTCAATATAACTTAACAAGTGATGGCTTAATAACACCGGCTGGGCAATCTGTAAGTGCGTGTATCCGGGAATAACCACCTTGGAATTTGTTTTAGCCAGTTTTAGAATAGACTTCTGCAATTGGCCGATAAACTCATCCAGGTCATCAATCTCAGCTTTTAAATACATTTTTATATCCAGAGCAATCTGATCATTTCGGCTGCGGGCAGTGTGTAATTTATGCGCCGGCTCGCCGATTTTCTTAGCCAGAAGATCCTGAATATTGGAATGAATATCTTCAGCTCCGGGATCAAATTTAAATTTTCCACTGATCACATCTTTAAGTATCGCATTCAATCCTTTAACGATCTGCTGGCCGTCTTTAGCCGGAATAATCTTCTGTTTAGCAAGCATCTTGGCATGAGCGATACTTCCTAAAACATCATACTTGGCCAATCTCTGATCAAAAGCAATCGAAGAAGTGAACTTATCCGTCAACGCGTTGGTTTTTTTAGAAAATCTTGTTCCCCAAAGTTTTTTGGACATTTATTCTCCTTGCATCTATATTGTCATTGCGAGCCACGCAGTGGCGAAGCAATCATTAAGAGCGAGATTGCGCAGCCTGTTGCGAGCCCGTCTTTGAGATTGCTTCGTCGCGTTGCTCCTCGCAATGACGGACGAAGCAATCGCCTTCGGCTCCTCGCAATGACGAAGCTCCCCTCATCTCTTGTAAGGCATGCCCCAAAGCTTGATAAAACCTTCGGCTAACTTCTGGTCAAATTTATCTTCTTTACCGTAGGTGCTTAATTCTTTTTTATAAAGTGAGTTGTTGGATTTTCTCCCGACTACCACACAAGAGCCTTTAGATAACCTTAATCTAATCGTCCCGCTGACTAACTTCTGGGTTTTATCCACAAAACCATCGAGAGCATCTTTAAGCGCGGAGAACCATAGGCCATAATAAACCAGCTCAGCATACTTAAGGCTAATCATTTCTTTAAAATGCGACAACTCTCTATCCAATACCAGCGCCTCTAATTCTTTATGCGCAGTATACAAAATAGTCGCAGCGGGTGCCTCATAAATCTCCCGAGACTTAATCCCCACTAATCTATTCTCTACCATATCGCTTCTGCCTACCCCAAACTGACCGCCTACTTCATTAAGATAATTAATCAAATTTTTTGCCTTAAAAATTTTGCCGTCAATTTTAACCGGTACCCCCTTGGTAAAAGTTATCTCGATATACCGGGGATAGGTTGAATTATGCGTCGGGCTCTTGGTAATTAGATAAGCGTCTTCCGGAGGCTCCTGCTCCAAATTCTCTAAGACCCCCGCTTCGATACTTATTCCCCAAAGATTTCTATCAATACTGTAAGGCTTCTTCTTAGTTACATCAATCGGGATATTATATTTTAAAGCATACTCAATCTCTTCATCCCGAGATTTAAATTCCCATTCTCTCACCGGAGCAATAATCTCTAACTTCGGGTCAAGTATACCTACAGCAACTTCCAGGCGCACCTGATCATTGCCTTTACCGGTGCAACCGTGGGCAACGGCGCTAGCTTTTTCCTTATGCGCAATCTGGACTAAATATTTAGCAATCAACGGCCGGCCTAATGCCGTAGCCAAAAGATATTTACCTTCATATACAGCGTTAGCTTTTAAAGCCGGAATAATAAAATCACTAATAAACTCCTCCTGTAGATCCCGGATATAAACTTTAGATGCGCCTGCGGCGAGCGCCCGTTCTTCAATAGCTTCAAAGTCTTCGCCTTGGCCTAGTCCCTGGCCAAGATCAGCGACAAAACAAATTACTTCATAGCCTCTTTCTTTAAGCCATCTGACTATGCAAGAAGTATCTAATCCACCGGAATAGGCTAGTACTACTTTTTTCATTCTATAACTCCTTATTAGGGACAGCGACTATTTTTATAAAAATAGTCGCTGTCCCTATTTTAACAGTTTTATCAAAATTGCTTTTTGAACATGCATTCTATTTTCCGCCTGATCAAAAACAATCGAATTCTTGCTATCCATAACTTCATCGGTTATCTCTTCACCCCTATGCGCGGGCAGGCAATGCATAACTAAAACATCCGGCGCGGCATTAGCTAAAAGTTTAACATTAATCTGAAAATCCTTAAAGATAATTTTTCTTTTTAAAATCTCCTCTTCCTGGCCCATGCTCGCCCAAACATCGGTATAAACTACCTGAGCCCCTTTGACCGCCTCAAGCGGATCTTCAGTAATCTTTATTTTACTACCTGTCGCCTGAGCAACCTCCTGGGCATGCTTAATTACCTGCTCACTGGGGAAATAACCATCCGGCGCGCCGACATTAATATGCATCCCGGTTTTAGCAGCGGCGAAAAGTAAAGAATTACAAACATTATTGCCGTCTCCGATATAAGCCAACGTAACCTTCTTTAAATCTTTAAATTTTTCTTTAATTGTAAAGACATCAGCTAAGCCCTGGCAGGGATGAGAAAAATCCGACAGCCCGTTAATAACAGGAACTGTCGCAGCCTGCGCCATATCTAAACAATTCTTATGTTCAAAAGTTCTCAAAACAATCCCATCGACATACCGGGAAATAGTTTTAGCCACATCCTTGATGCTCTCTCTTACTCCGATATTAATCTCCGCCGGAGACAAATACAGAGAATTACCACCCAGCTGATACATACCCACCTCAAAAGAAACTCTGGTTCGATTAGACGGTTTCTGAAAAATCAAAACCAGAGTTTTACCGGATAGCGCCTTACTGAATTTCTGCTTATTCTTTTTTAACAAGCTAGAAAGTTTAAAAATAGAATTGATTTGCTCCGAAGTCAAATCTCGGATTGAAAGTAAATCGTTCTTCATTATACGCACTCCTTTAAGACATTCCCTAGGATTGTTATTGCCTTATCAATTTCATTCTTAGTGATATTTAACGCCGGCATTAATCTTAAAACCTTATCGTGCGTGCAGTTAATCAATAGTCCCTGTTCGCTACACTTCTGCACGATATTCTTTCCTTCAATACTTAATTCTACGCCCAGCATTAACCCGGTGCCTCTAACCTCTTTTATTAGCGAATATTTATTCTTTAAAACTATTAATTTTTCTAACAAATACTTCCCCATATTTTGGCAATTCTTAACTAACTTCTCCTGTTGCATAGCTTTAAAAACTCCCAAAGCCGCCCGGCAGATCACCGGCCCGCCGCCAAAAGTCGTGGCATGCATGCCCGGGGTTATTAAATCACTTAACTCTTTTTTTACCACCATCGCCCCGATTGGCAGGCCTCCCCCTAAAGCTTTAGCTAAAGTCATTACATCCGGCACAATTTCATAATTTTGATAGCCGAACATCTTGCCTGTCCTGCCAATGCCCGTCTGCACTTCATCAATAATTAAAAGTAAATTTAAATCATCGCATAATTTTCTTAAACCTAAAACAAAATCTTTTTCAGCAACATTTACTCCGCCTTCTCCCTGAATCAGCTCAAGCATAATTGCCACAGTTTTAGCGGTCAGTGCCTGTTTAACCGCTGCTAAATCATTAAACTTAACCTGTTTAAAACCTTCGGGCATCGGTTCAAATCCAGCCTGATATTTCTTCTGACCGGTAGCCGCTAAAGTAGCTAAAGTTCTACCGTGAAAAGCATTCTCAAAAGTAATTATTTCATATCTGCCTTGGCCAAATTTTCTGGCTAACTTAATCGCTCCTTCATTAGCTTCCGCTCCGGAGTTAGCAAAAAAAACTTTACCCGGGAAACTCTGATAAATCAATTCTTTAGCTAACTTGGCCTGAAAAGGATGATAATAGTTATTCGGCACAAAAATCAGTTTACTGATTTGATCCCGCACACCTTGCATGACTTTAGGATGACAGTGCCCTAAATTACCCACGCCCCAGCCCGGGAAAAAATCCAGATAAAGCTTTCCGTGAATATCCCAAAGCTTGGACCCTTTGCCCTTAACAAATACCAATGGTACCTTGTTATAGGTAGGCATAATGTTGTCAGTATAAACCTGAAAAATCTCTTCAATTTTCATTTATTTAATAATCTCAGTTCCAATACCCTGATCGGTAAAAATCTCTAGAAGCAAACCGTGCGGCGTGCGCGCATCGATAATATGCGTCTTTTTTACTCCGCCGTTTAACGCCTCCACGCAAGCAGTAACTTTAGGGATCATTCCCTGCTGAATAATTTTATTATCAATTAATCCGTTTACTTCAGCTACCGTTAAAGTAGAGATAAAAGAATTCACATCATCAGCATTACGCAAGATTCCTTTAACATTAGTTAATAAGACAAATTTCTCTGCCTGCATATTAGCGGCAATACTGGCGGCCACCTCATCGGCATTAACGTTATAAGTTTTCTTATCTTTACCGCGCCCCATCGGCAGAACCACAACAATCTTGTCTTTTTTTAATTCATCATTTAATAGTTCTGTATTAATGCCTTTGATATGCCCAACCAATCCAATATCGATTTTTGTCTTCTTTTTCTCAACCTGAATTAAATCATCATTCTTACCGTTTAAGCCTATGGCTTTAGCTCCTAATTCATTTAACTCTTTAACGATTAATTCATTTAAAACTAATAATTCCTCTTCTACCAATTGTAAAGTTTCCTCATCGGTTACCCGCATCCCCTCGACAAATTCCGTTTTCTTTCCGGATGAGCGCATCCGGTCACTGATATTCGGCCCGCCTCCATGCACCAGAACCGGCCGCAATCCCATAAAATTCAAAAAAACAATATCCTCCAAAACACCGGCCCGGATATTTTCATCACCCAGGATGCTCCCGCCGTATTTAATCACAATTACTTTTTTGTGAAATCTCTTAATATAAGGCAAGGCCTCAATTAAAACATCTGCTTTTCTAATCGCATCTTCCATATATTCCTTCCATTGTTAAGATCCTTCGTCGCTATTGCTCCTCAGGATGACGGGTAAGAATAAAACGCGCCAACCCGTCAGTTGTAAGCGGCGTTGATTTTTATATACTCCGGACTAAGGTCAGAGGTAAACGCCCGACACTTAGCTTTACCGCTAGATAAATTTACCTGTAATTTAACGTTTTTACCTTTTAATGAACCAAGTTTTATTTTTAGCTGCTCTTCTTTAATTCCTTCCCCACTTGAGCCGACCGCCGCGGCTACTCTGCCAAAATTCGGATTTTCCCCAAAAACAGCAGTTTTAAACAACGCGGAATTTGCAATATTTAAAGCTATTCTTTTGGCCTGGAGAAAACTTTTCGCTCCAGAAACCTCAATTTGAATAAATTTAGTCGCTCCCTCAGCATCGATTACCACCAGCTTAGCTAATTCTAAACAAACAACTTCTACGGCTTTAACAAAATCCCGTAAATCTTTACCGTTTAAAATAGTTTTATTCCCGGCAGCCCCGTTAGCTAAAACCAAAACCGTATCATTGGTACTCATGCAACCGTCTACAGAGATACAATTAAAAGTTTTCTCTACAGCAGCGCCTAATACCTTATCTAAAACCGGCTGACTAATTAAAGCATCGGTCATAATAAAACAAAGCATGGTGGCCATATTAGGAGCAATCATTCCTGCGCCTTTAGCAATTCCACAAATATGCACCGGCTTAGCTCCGATTCTCAAACTCAAACTTATTTCTTTGGCAAAAGTATCGGTAGTCATAATCGCCAGGGCCGCTTTATGAATACCTGAAACCGACAATCCGCTAACCAACGCCGGAATCCCCCGTTTAATTTTCATTATATCCAACCGCTTACCGATAATTCCCGTAGAATTAACTAAGACGCTATTTTTGGCAATTTTTAATTTATCGGCCACATACCCCGCAGAAGCCTGAGCGTCGGCGATCCCTCTTTTACCGGTAAAACAATTCGCATTGCCACTGTTAATCAAAACAGCTTGAAATTTCTGCGCTGCTTTTAAATGCATCTTAGAAACTACCAGCGGAGCAGCAATAATACTATTGGTGGTGAATTTCGCTCCGGCTACAGCCGGAAACTCCGAATAAAGCAGCGCTAAATCCAATTTACCGGATTTCTTTAATCCACAAGAAATCCCACTTGCTTTAAACCCTGCGGGTAAAATTGCTTTTAAAACTTTTTTCATAGTAATCCTGCCGTCTCCGGCAATTTATACATAATATTCATATTTTGCACTGCCTGAGCCGATGCTCCTTTTAATAAATTATCTATGGCGCAAATAACGATAATCGTCGAACCAAAATCTTTAACCCCGATGTCACAGAAATTAGTCTTGACTACATCTTTAATCCGAGGGAAAACTCCATCCGGTTTAATCCGGATAAAAGGTTCATTCTTATAAAATTTTTTATATAATTCTACGACGTTTTTTACTTTAAGTTTCGCGCCTTTGGCTTTCTTAAGATAAATAGTTGAAAGTATCCCCCGCTCAATAGGCAATAAATGCGGCACAAATACCACATTAATCTTTTTTCCGGATACCTTAGAAAGAGCCTGCTCTATTTCCGGGGCATGCTGATGTACATTAACTTTATAAGCCCGGAAATCTCCTTGTATCTCAGAGAACAGATATTCCTTCTCTACTTTCTTTCCCGCTCCGCTTACTCCGCTTTTGGCATCAATAATAATTGAATCCGTATCCACTAAATTTACGGCCAATAACGGGGCAATCCCCAGGATAGCCGAGGTCGGATAACATCCGGGATTTGCCAGGAGTTTAGCAGTTTTAATTTTAGCCCGGCTTAATTCCGGCAAACCGTAAATTGCCTCTTTTAAATTAGACTTATCCTGATGCGTTACTTTATAAGCTTTTTCATATACCGACGGATTTTTGATTCTATAATCCGCACTTAAATCAATAACTCTCTTGCCTAGCTTCAATAGTTTAGGGGTAAATTGCATTGATACTGTATGCGGCAGGGCCAGAAAAACTAAATCACAATCTTTTTTTATTTGATTAAAATCCGGTTTACCACAAACCAGGTCTAATCTTTTTTTAAATTTTGGAAAGACATCCGAAATAACGCAAGCGCCTTGTCCGCTTTTTCCGCTATTGTAAAGATGCGTTATCTTAACATTGGGATGGCCAAGCAAAAGCTCAATTAAAATTTCTCCGGTATGCCCGGTTGCTCCGATTATTCCAACATTGATAATCATCTGGTTCTCCTCGCAATTAAATCATAATAGAATAAAATCAAACTTCCGTCAAGGTTTTTCTCGACGGAATACAGCTCTGCTCCAGACGAGCAAAATTGTCATTATCTTGCTTTCCGTCTTTTGCTTCCGGCACGAAGATTTTCGCCGTGTGCTGCTAATGCCA
>ERZ1292630.1668-Hain-H41-02um-R3-1668-length-21478-cov-11_pt1 | contig 21478 bp, 26 predicted proteins | sample MGYA00564408_ERZ1292630 | MGnify/ENA primary metagenome ERZ1292630 (study PRJEB36523, sample SAMEA6512641) | groundwater metagenome | collected 2019-01-08 | study: AquaDiva: Metagenomics assemblies of 32 groundwater samples
TTTTTTCATGACAATTCTATGTTACAGAATTGCATTTCAAAAGAGAATTAAATAGGTTTTTGGTGTTTTGAGTAACTTGTCCAGCGTACGAATGCGTTCTTTAATAATATTTGAAAGTCTTACTACCTCGGTTGTTGCTTTGCCTTCTTTGTTAAGTCTACTACTGAAATCGGCAAGAATTTTTTTTAAATCCTCAACATCGTCAATACCGGAAGAATTGCCAGCCCTAGGTTCGCCAGTCACTTTTTCATACTTACCTCCTTGAGTTCCTTGAACAAAAAGCTACCTAGAAATCTCGTCTAATGACATACTGCCCAAAACACCCTCGTACAGATCGACTGCCGGCTTCTCAAATTGATTATCTAGTTTGCCCCAATTATTCATGTTCATTTCCATAGTCTTTTTATTATGCTCCGCCTACTTCTCCAAGTCAAGCACTTTTTGAATTTCACCTCAGAGCGAGCTACCTCACTTTCTGGTGCCTTGCGCAAGCGCGACGGCGCGAGCAGAGCAAATTTTTAGCAAAAAATTATGCGTGCACCAGAAAGTGAGGTAGCGAGCGGACTCTATTTCTCCAAGTCAAGCACCTCATCAATACGGATCTGTTTGACGAATTCGGGAACATGGGAAACGAGGATCATCGCGCCTTCGTATTGGCTGAGCGCTTTTGCGATAACGGGGAGATGGCGGAAGTTGATATGGTTCGTCGGCTCGTCGAGGATGAGGAGGCCGGGGCGCTCGAGCACGAGCTGGGCGAATGCCACGAGTCCCTTTTGCCCCTCAGAAAGACTGCCGATTTTTGTATAAATGACATCGGAGGTGATGAGGAAACTTGCCGCGACCGCGCGCATCCGCTCCTCGTCGAGCTTGCCGTCCACCGACTGCATCGCGCGGGCGAGCGACTGATACACCGTGTCGTTGAAATCGAGCGTGGAAAAATCCTGACGATAGTAGCCGATGCGCACGCCGTCTGCCACTTTTGTCCCCTTTGCTTTGCCGGTTGCGAGCGCCTCGAGGAGCGTACTCTTTCCAATGCCATTCGGTCCCGCGAGAAGCAAGTGGTGCTTTCTCTTGAGCGATATTTTCGCGGTGCGTTCCACCGGCTTATGATTTTTGAGCACGGTAAAAGACGAGATGTGCAGTATCTCGCCCGTGATCTCGGGCTGTGCGGGGATAGTGAATGCGCGAATGGTCTTGTCCTCTTTGCGAATATCCACCTTTGCCTCTTCCATCTCCTCCGCTTTCTCACGCATTCTTTTTGCTACCATACGCATCTGTCCGCCCTTCATCGCAAAGAAGTTTGCTTTATCCTTGTTCGCCTGAATCTCTTTCGCGAGTTGGGCATTCTTCATATTTTCCTTTTCGATCTGCGCCGTAATCTGACGCACCACCGCAAAATAGTCGCCGACATAATGCTCGACCTTGCGTGTAAAAATATTCAAATAGAGCACACCCTCGGTGAACGAGTTGAGGAACTCCGCATCGTGCGAAATGACAATGCAGGTCTTTTCATAATTTTTGAGAAAATCGGTGAGGTGCGCGATGCCCGCTTTGTCGAGATTGTTGGTCGGCTCGTCGAGGAGGAGCACATCGGGGTCTTGAATGAGCGCCGAAGCGAGGAGGAGTCGCGCCTGCTGACCGCCGGAAAATGTCTTGATGGTCTTGTCGTGGGGTGCGTGGAGATTGACCACCTCAAGGACAGTCTCGATCTTCGGGTCAATATCATACACTTTCTTCGGGAAACATTTTTCGAAAAATGCGCGCACGGTAAGGTCGAGGTCCGCACGCGGAATGACCTGCTTCGAGATCGCGATAGACACTCCGCGCCCGATATGAACATTGCCGTCCTCGGGTTTCAGCGCGCCCGTGATGAGCCCAAAGATGGTAGACTTGCCAGCGCCATTCTGTCCCATCAAAGCGAGCTTCGCCCCCCGACGCACCGGAAAACTCACATCATCCAAGATGGGTTTATTGTGCCCGTATTCAAACGATACATTTTCGAATCGTACGATGACTTCGCCTTGGGACATATGAAAAGCTGGTAGGTGTTAGCTGTTAGGTATTAGCAGGTTCCTCCTAAAACCTAAAAGCTGAAAGCTAACACCTAGTGCATCCCACACCTTACCTTATTTTAATCAAAAGACCAAGGACTCCACCCAAAATTTGTGCTTCTTGTTTTGAGTTATGACGAGTTTTTCGAGAGCTCTCCAGTCTTGATTTGCATTACCCTCGTCAAACATCGCGTTGACTTCGTCACCGCTTATACCCGCATACACACCAGCAAGGACATACCGTATTCCTTGATTGTCACCGGGGTTCAATGTGAGCAAAAGACGATACAATTCAATCCCTTTGTCTTGTTCACCTTCATCAACAAAAAGTTCAGCGCGAGACTGTATCGCACGCATATATGCTCTATTCCCTATTTCTCCCCACATCATTATTTTAGGCCATTTTGGAAATTTCTTTACCGTATTTTCATAGGCAAGTTTTATATGTTCCTTCTCTTTCTTTTTCCGTCTCAAGCTTCTGTATACATAAGCCAAACCAATATGAGTCTGCACATAATTTTCATCTGACTTCAGTGCCTCAAAGAGAATTTTTTCTGCTTGCTTTGCGCCACCCTTTAACTCTAAAAACTCCATTGCGTCATAATAGTAGTCGTTCTTGTCCGCGACTTTCATCGCCATTTGATATCCGTGATTTTTCATATTGTAAATTTTGACTTTTCAAATACAATTAACTATACTGTATTTACCTGCCCGAGGTTAATTCGGGAGAACCATCCGCAAAAACCTGACCTAGTCAGGTTTTTGTTTTTCTACCTTTGCTATATGTTTCTTGATGTTCTGGGCATTAATGACCAAATTAGCCGATTCTCTCAGCTTGGTCGTAATATACCCACCTTTTATAATGATGACCTTTTTCCCTTTCTTCCTTAAAAAATTATTCAGATACACAAAATCCGCATCACCGGAAAAAATACAAAAGGTATCATAATGTTCAAGCATTTTAATGGCGTCCACTGAAATTTCGACATCAAAATTAGATTTTCGAATTTCTACATATGTTTCGCCATCTTCATCTGTAGCAATAAATTTTATAGGTTTTTGCTCGCCTAATTCAAGATAGTGTTTGATTTTTTGTAAATCTTTTGTGACAACATCTCTTTTCCCAAAGATCTTTCTCATCACATAAGTGAAGGAAAGGGAACCTTCATTTTTAGGGTCCTCGCCATAATAACTTCTTACGCGAATGCTAAAAATATCTGCAAATATCTTAAGATTTTCAAGATCAATTGTGATTTTTTCATCATCACAAAGAAGCCTATTGTTCCAGTCTTGATTATCTCTTGCAAACCACTTATTTACATTCGAAAAATCCACAAAAGAAAAAATTCTTCCATAGTCCTCAGTAATTTCTAATTCCCCGCAGATAAGCTGATTTTTTAGATCTTGTAAATCCATAGAAATTTACGCCGCGAGCCATCCGCCGTCAACATAGAGTGTCGCGCCAGTGATGTAGCTTGCTTCGTCGGAGGCGAGGAAGACGACTGCGGCGGAAACTTCCTCGGGGCGACCCATGCGCTTGAGGGGGACCCCTGCGAGCATTGCGTCCATCACCTCTTTTGTAAGGTTTGCCGCGCCAACCATCGGCGTGTCGATGGCTCCCGGTGCGATGACATTCACATTGATGCCGAGAGGTGCGAGTTCGACCGCAAGTGATTCTGACATACCAATGACACCACCCTTTGACGCCGTATAGTGCGCGCCCCCAGCGATACCCACACCCACACCACCCGATGCAATCGATGCGATGTTGATAATGCGCCCCCATTTATTTTTCGCCATCTCTTTTGCCGCGCGTTGAGCGCAGAGGAACTCCCCTTTCAAATTGATGTCAATGGTCCTGTCCCACTCCTCCTCGCTCATTTCCAAAAATGGTTTTGATTGATAAATGCCGGCATTGTTCACCAAAATATCCAATCGTCCGTATTTCGCAATGACTTGGTCAAACACATTGTTCACATCCGCCTTGTTTGAAACATCAAGTTTGAAACAAACGACATCGCCACCACCCGCGCGCACCTCGTCGGCAACAAGCTCGCACTCTGCGAGATCAACATCGGTAATAACCACCTTTGCCCCCTGCCCCGCCAGCGCCAGCGCATGCGTGCGTCCCATCCCCCTCCGCGCGCCCGTGACGAGCGCAACTTTATTTTGTAAATTAAACATGGTGTTTATAAATTATCTGCCTGTTAATATGGATTATATTATACCTCATTTCCCTCCCACAAAGGCAGAGATTTCTCTTTTGGGAACTTGTTGTAATACCTACAATAAGTAAATTTCTTTATATTTTTTCTCCAGATATTCATTGAAATATTTACTGTTCAAACCTTCACCTGTTATCTTTTTAACAAGTTTCTCCGCCGTATAGAGCCTCCCGTGGACATGAATATTTTTTCGCAGCCATTCTCGTATTTCCTCAAAATCTCCTCCTGCAATCTTTTTAGATATATCTGGAATCTCCCGCACTAATGTAGCGTAGAATTGAGCAGAATAAAGATTGCCGAAACTATATGAAGGGAAATAGCCAATGTAGCCACAAGACCAATGAACATCTTGCAACACCCCGAGCGCGTCGCTCGGAACATCTACCCCGAGGTATTCTTTCATTTTTGATTTCCAGATGACAGGCAAATCCTTCAGCTCGATACTACCTTCAATCATTTCTTTTTCAATCTCAAAGCGTATTATAATGTGAAGATTGTATGTTACCTCGTCTGCTTCCGTGCGGATAAGAGACGGGGTTACCTTGTTTACTGCTTTGTAGAATTCGTCGATATCAACTTTCTTGAATGGCGCAGGAAACTCCTTTTGCATTTTTGGGTAGAAAAATTTCCAAAATGATTTACTCTTGCCAATCATATTTTCCCACATGCGTGACTGCGACTCATGAATACCCATCGACATACTCTCGGCAAGTGGCGTACCAAAATGTTCAATAGGCAAACCTTGCTCGTAAAGACCGTGCCCTGCTTCGTGGATTGTAGACCCAACTGAGTACAGAAGGTTATTCTTTTTATAGCGCGTAGTGAAGCGAACATCCAAAGGATGCGAACTCGTGGTAAACGGATGAGTACTCTCATCTATCCTCCCCGCTCCAAAATCAAAACCCATTTTTTCTGCGATGTATTTATTAAATATGATTTGTTTATCCACAGGAAACACACCTTTTGTTTTTTCTGTTGAAATCTTTACTCTGGACAATCGTATCCTCTTCAGAAGTGGAACAAGAAAATCTTTAAGGTCATTCAGAATCTGGTACGCTTCTTCAGATGTCATCCCCGGCTCGTATTCGTCGAGCAGTGCATCATATGGTGAATTGGTATAGCCAACATATTCGGCTTCTTGTTTTTTAAGCTTGACTATTTTTGATAACCACGGCAAAAATAAAGCAAAATCATTTTTCTCCCTCGCTTGTGCCCATATCGACTGTGCTTTGGAGGTAACTTCCGCGAGCTCATGAACAAATGTTTCAGGTAATTTCCGCGCTCTTTCAAAATCCCGCCATACCTCGTAGACAATGGCGGCATTCTTCCCCTTCAATTTACCACTATCGAGGTCGTTCTTAAGTTTCGTAAGAGATCCTTCTGTATCAAGACCAATAAATTTTTCATGAACAATACCACTGAGAAAGGCAACAGTCTGAGCACGCGCGTCAACCGCCTTTGGTGGCATGTGCACTTCTTGGTCCCAACCTAACAAACTGAGCGTAGCAGAAATATGTGAAATTCCTATAAGTTTTTCCTTTAATTCTTCGATTCCTTTATTTTTCATAATAAAAGAACTATACCAAAAACACGGGCAAAATGCCCGCGTTTTTTATTTGTCTCACGACCAAACGATCCTACGGCGTGACATTGATATCAAGCTCCAACTTCAGCGTCGGACTTATTGCCGAATCGGTTTCTATGTAGACGACTTTTTTTGCGAGACCGGTGCCTTGCGGTCCGTGCGCCGCGGGGTCTACCGCAACATCAATGCTTATTTCTTGACCCGCTTTCACCGTCTCGCCTATGCTCGATAGCCCGCCGTGCCCCGGCATACCAAACGGTTCTTTGCGCGATATACCGTTTACAATCGTCGCTTCCGTACACATGCAGGAAGTGTAAACTTTTACGATTTTGATTTGAGTACTCCCCATGTTTTTTATCTTGAACGAATGGCTCACCTTCCCTTTTACCATTGAGACCGTGCCGAAATCAAAAGATTTTTCTACGGAGACAAGCTCGCTGTAATTCCCCTTGCCTGAGATACTTGAATCGCCATACCACAAGCTGATCCCATTTGGCATTTTGCCCACTTTTATTTTTGTGATTTCTTTTCCTGCTTCCGTGTCAATCACCGACACATCATCGCTCTGCAAATTGGTTATGTACGCGAATCTTCCGTCCTTGGATACAACCACCCCGTGAGGTGCCGATCCACCCTTGATCGCTTGAACCACTTTCATTTTTTGCAGATCAATTTTATAGACCGTGTCGCCTACTGGCTGGTCAAAGTAAAATCCTTGGTCAGCAACGAACACGAATCGAGAATCAGGCGTCGGGTATATCTGCACTGGGCCTTTCGCTTCTTTTGGCATATCAATGTAGCTCAGTTTTGCCGAAGCAATATCATACACCGCCAAACTTTTCGCATCATATACGGAGGCGAGGGCGTACTTTCCATCTGGGGTAACTCCCGTCTGCACCGCTGCCCCCTTGAGTGGAATGTCTTTCAAACTAAAGCTTGCTATGTCGAGAATCCCCAAGCTTTTGCCCCCAAGCATCGCGATGTATGCGGTCTTGCCATCCGGCGAAATACGGAGCCCGTGAGGTCCACCACCCTTTTTCGTCGCAACTTCTTTCTCCACCTCAAACGAAGTGGTATTCATCTTGTAGATGATACCTTTTTCCTGCGAAGCAAAAACTGCGTACAAGCTGTCTGGCGTCAGTGCGACATGAGAGAGATGCAAATCTTGTCCAATCTCAATTCTTTTCACTATCGCGTCTGAGAACGGATCAATGACAATGACCTCATCGTTACTTTTCTCTGCCATCGTTTCCTCCCCATGCCCTTCGTTCGCCTCCGCTCTCGGGATGATCCTGAATGACATTTTCATCTTCTCGTCATCCGCATTGGCGGTCACCCATACGCTTTTATTGTCCGGCGCAACCTCCACATTGTGCGGCATATAGCCGACCGTTGTCCCATTTTTGTCTTCGGATAGATCGATTCTTTTCAAAACCTGCTTTGTCGCCGTATCTATCACCGCTATCTCCCCCGAGCCCTCGATGGCGACATACACCTTGCCGTTGATTCCCAAAGCCCCTTTGTCGTTTTTCCCATTTCCAAAATAAATGAGTACCCCGATTCCCACGATTGCGACCAGCGTAATAACTATTTTTATATTTTTCATTTTTTCAATAATTTAGTCTGTTAAAAAACACACTAAATCATCGATGGACTATTTACCAAAAGTGAGAGCCAGCGAGTAATTTCCCGTGACCCGCGCAAGCTCGCATCAAAATTGCGATGCAGTCGCCGTGAACAAAACGAAAGAATCAGATGCTGTATTGAAACAATGTATTTACGGAATGCGTATGCTATCGAAACAAAAAGGATGACCGTCATCAACACTTGGGTCACTACCGAAGAAGCAAGACCATTGGTAAATGCCTGATACATCGAGATGTAGTGAGAGGCGACAGACAAAACACCTGTCGGGCAAACAGCGGCAGAGAGCGGTGACATGGGGCAATCACTGCTCAACTGAGAACCATGTCCATGGTTCATCGCAGAAATACTAAAAAGCGCCCCTCCAGCAAATCCAACAAGTAATATCAATGCAAAGTATTTTCTCATATCATTTTTGCCAGCCTTCCGGAAGATTCAACTCGATTCCATCTATACTGCCAAAGAGTGCTTTCTCAAAAATACGCCACTCTCCTTTTCTACAACATTTTTTGTCTTTGCCAGAAACTTACTTGCTTCCAAAATCTCAATCAGAACAGGCACATTATTTTTTGTAAAATGCACCACAATATTGCCAATTTCTTTGGCATAATCAATAGATTTGTCGGTTATTTCCCACGACAAAACATCAGCTTCCGGCTCATATGAAATTTTTGCTTTATCTTTTGTTTTCATTTTTGTATTGCTTAGATTTTCCCGGATAAAATGTGATTATTTTTACCATTCCTCTTTCTTGTCTATATACTACTCTCAATACAAGGTTTCTGTCAATTTCACGCTGAGCAATCAGGAGAGGGAGACGAGAGCGATCGATAAGGTCAGGTATCGCAACAGTTGCCAAAACCTGCTCCTCAGATACTGAAAATTTGTGTCTTTTCAAAACTTCAAACTTATCTTTTGCATGTTTGGTAAACGATATCATAAAATAACTATAACATGGCAAAAAGTATTTTACTCAAATCAGCCAGATTAGGAAATTAAACTTTTCCTCCTTAGCAAGAGCGCGTTGATTGCCACAATGACAGTCGAAAGCGACATAAACACCGCGGCGACCGCCGGATCGAGGATGATACCGCGCGATGCGAGAACGCCTGCCGCGAGCGGAAGTGCGAGAAGGTTGTATCCGGTCGCCCAAAAAAGATTTTGAATCATTTTAGTATAGGTGAGCTGAGAGAGGCGGATAATCTTTGGAATATCTCGTGGGTCATTGCGCACCAAAATGATGCCTGCCGACTCGATGGCGACATTGGTGCCTGCGCCGATGGCGATGCCGAGGTCTGCCTGCGTGAGTGCCGGCGCATCATTCACGCCGTCCCCCACCATCGCCACCTTGTGGCCTTTTGCTTGGAGCATTTTTACTTTTTCGGATTTCTCGCTCGGAAGCACGCGTGCGAAGTATTCATCAATGTGAAGCTCGCGCGAAACCCACGCCGCCACATCAGGTGAATCGCCGGTGATCATCGCCGTGCGGATACCAAGCTCGCGAAGCATTGAGAGCGCCTCGCGTGATTCTTCACGAATAGTATCGGCAAGCGCAATGGCGCCCACAAGGCGCCCGCCTGATGCGACAAAAATAACCGTCTTGCCTTCGCTTTCAAGCGCACGAGTTTTTGTGAGAAACTCTCGAGAAAGAATGATCGTCACTTCATTCATAAACGCTTCATTCCCCACGAGCACTGTTTCGCCGCCAACATCTCCGCGCGCGCCCTTGCCAGCCACTCGTTCAAAACTTTTCATCACGGGAAGAGCGACACCACGCTTGTGCGCTTCGACAACGATCGCCTTTGCAAGCGGATGCTCCGAACCCTGATCAAGCCCTGCCCCATATTTGAATACATCGTTCTCAGTAAACGAAGGCATCGGAATAATATTTTGAACACCGAAAGCTCCTTCCGTGAGCGTCCCTGTTTTATCAAAAAGCACAATGTCGATGGTGCGTGCCGACTCAAGGGCGATACGCTGTCTGACAAGAAAACCGTTGCGCGCCGCCATGGTGGTGGAAATGGATGCGACGAGCGAAACCGCGAGCCCAAGCGCGTGTGGGCAAGTGATGACGAGCACCGCGACAAGGCGCTCCGTCGCAAACACGATTCCCATATCTGCAAAGATCCATGCGACAAATGTCGCCGTGCCCGCGACCACCGCGACGGCGGTCAAGTAGAGCGCCGCACGGTCGGACAAAATTTGGAGTCTCGACTTTGATGCTTGCGCCTCGGCAACCAAGCGCATCACCCCCGCGAGAAATGTCCCCTCGCCAATCTTTTGCACCTCTATGGTCAAACTTCCATCGCCGTTGATTGAGCCCGCAATCACCTCTGATCCGCTCTCTTTCGTGATCAGTTTTGATTCACCGGTAATGATGGATTCATCAAGCTCTGAATGTCCTTCAATAATTACACCGTCGGCGGGGACCTTTGCTCCCGGGCGCACGAGTACGCGATTGCCTACTAGAAGTTCTGAAAGAGAAATAGTCTGGGTGGTACCATCTCGTATCACCTCCGCCGTATCGGGCAAAAGTTTTGCGAGTTCTTTGAGCGCTCCCTGAGCGCCCTGCACCGCTTTCATCTCTATCCAGTGCCCGAGGAGCATAATGGCAATCAAAGTCGAAAGCTCCCAAAATAGCGTTCGTTCATTCCCCGTCAAAACCGCAAATACACTGAAAGAATACGCCGCGGTAATAGCGAGCGCGATAAGCGTCATCATCCCCGGAAGCAGTACCCGAAGCTCACGATACGCACCGAGCAAAAATACCGAACCACCATAAAAAAATACGATTGAACCGAGCGCAAGCATTACGAACGGTAATTTTTCAAATTGCGGCGGTTGCCACACAAATGCGCGTGCAAAAATTTCAGAGTATAAAAGAATAGGCACGGTAAGCACCAACACCACCCAAAACTTTTTCAAAAAATCCGCGGTATGATGCCCCTCATGCTTATCATGGGTATGATTGTGTCCCACATCCGACTTTCTACTTTCGACTTTCGACTTTTTGGCTACCAGCGCCATCCCGCACTCAGGGCACATCCCCGGCATCGTGTGTACAATATTTGGATGCATTGGACAAGTGTAAACTGTCTTTCCTGTCGCAGTCTCCATAGTATCGTGTTTATGATTCATATATTAATTGTCAGTTAATCATGCCCCGCAACTACTCCCCCCTTGCTTCCCACCCGGCAGAGAGCTTACTACTTTCCCATAGCCCGAAGCGCTCGAATATTCTTTGCCAAGAATTTCTTTTGGGCTCACCTCGCTTGGCACGCGACCTTTCATTTCAAGATAACGATTGATGTTTTCATATTGAGCGGTGAACCAAAATGAATTCATTTGAAGCGCGGCTTTATACATTTGATCTTCTGTCGCCCCTTGTGATGCGAGAAGTTCAAGAAGTCCGAGCATTGCCATACCGTGATTGCAATCGGGGAAAATGGTTGGATTGTCACAGCATGGTCGATAAATATTACCGCTTACGCTCTCGACCAGTGCTTGCTGTTTTGGCGTAAGGGTGATAAATGTGTGGGCGCTATAATGATTCATCGCATCTCCGCGGGAAAGCGTCCACCCGCCTGTGGAAGCAAATCTGTTTGCACCACCATATTGTGGGTCAGTCATTTGACCTTGTTCCAGAATAGTATTTTTATTGCCGAGACCGAGCGCCCACAAAAGATTAAGGAGAAGTCCTGCATTTTCTTGCATCACCACAATGTTTCCCTTTACGGTAGTTTCAAGAAATCGCTTGTCGCTGGCGGTCAAACCGCCACGCCCTGCATAGAGCGCATCAAACTTTACGCGGTCAATCACACCAACAGAAACCATTTGCACACCAAGGTCGCCCCACGAAGCAGGCAACTCCACCGCCTGCGCTGAGACGCCCTTGTCTTGCTCCACAACGCCTCCTCGTGGGAACAATTTAGATACCGCACTACCAATGAGTGAGAATATCAAAACAGCTACAACAATAAGAACCCAGGTCATGAGGTGTTCTTTTTGTTTTTTTGTGAGGCGCACATTGATTTGTTTTCTATCCATATATACATATATAATAGCACAGCGGTCAAGGCCTTTACTAAAAACTGCCACGGTGGCAGTTTTTAGTAAAACCATTCCCAATGGTCACTATACTTTTGGCACACTGAAACGATTGTAAAGCGATGCGAACAAGTACGCCGCCACATAAGCATACACCACGATCTCGAGAAGCCCGATTGCAACGCCCGCAAGCGTAATCTCGACACCACCCGCAAACTTATCCACATTCACAATATGAGCAACCCAACCCAAAAGCTGCATCGCAAGGTCCGGCAACAAAGCCGTAAACCCGGCGCACAAAATATACATGATCCCAAAAGTAGTCGAAGCCGCCAACGAAAACTGATGTTTTTTAAGTTCCATAATATTATAGTTATTTTTAACTATTCGACCTACCATAAGTCTACTCCTCCCTATTTTATTGTCCATAGAAAAAGAGGTTGGCTTTTGACCAACCCCTTTACTGTTTCAGATTTGCTTCTGCTTGATCAAGAGCTTCCTCAATTTCCCGAACCAAGATGCGGTACTTTTTTGCATACGGCAAATAATATTTTCGAGTTTCCTCGATTTGCCGTATTTGCTTCGCATGCGAGCATGGACCGAGCGTGGTCATATTGTGCAGACGATCCGCGAGTTTTATCAAAAAGAAATCGCGTGGAGCAAAGCGAAACTGCAAATGGTACGCACGACCATACACTTCTCTTGAGATAAACTTCGATCTCGGCGGTCTCGTGAGATAGCCGATGAGTGTAGCTACATATTTGCCAAACTCCCGCTTGATTCGCTCAATCGTCCACTCGGGGCAATCTTCAACAATGTCGTGGAGAAGCGCCGCGATGATGAGGCGATGGTCTCTTACCCTCGAGCAAGCAATCAGGATGAGTGCGACAGCGCGAGAATGTGAAAAGGACCGCTCCCCTCCTTCCCGAAACTGCCCCTCGAGTGCGGTCTCCGCACAATCGTACGCCTTTTCTATTTCCTTATACCGTGGATCCTCCGCAGACAGAAACAATGAGACCCTTTTGAAAAATACTTTTTTGCTTTCTTCTTTGCTCCCTCTCTCAAAAAGAAAGGGCATCTTGCATAGAAATACGGCTCTTCCCCGTTTCTTCAACATGGCGCCCTCCTTTTGATAGATTTTTAGTCAAAAAACTTCTACCTGAAAACTACCACGAAAATTACACTGTTGTCAAACCACTATCCCCGAATTCTAGCTATAGCTAGAATTCGGGGATAGTTGGCACACGGATTATTCTTCTTCATTTTTTGGCACCCTCCCCAAAAGCGCGCGGGCGAGGCGGATGTGGAGGAATGAGACGTTCAGTCCGACTTTGTTTTTGATGGGGGTGAGCAAAATGACCTTTCCGTCTTTTGAGAGCTCCGTGATTGCTTTCTCTATTTTCAAAAAATGCGCGCGAGGAATTTCGTGTTTCAGATACTGCATGCCCACGCGCGACTCCTCCTCCACCAGTTTTTCAATGTGCGCCATGATGGTCTCAGCTGTCATCCCGCGGGCTTTTGCCATTTCACTCAAACTTTTTTTCTCGGCGATGAGGAGTGCAGTCTCCTCGTGCGTGGCGAGCTTCTTTTCTTTTTTTACCGGGCGCGAGCGCGCGAGAAATTCCACTTGCAGTCGCGATAACGCATTCTCCTCCATTTTATCCACCTCATCTTGCGCAAATATCGACTGCTCTTGAAACTCTCGGTCGAGTTCGCGCACTTCATCGTTCACGCGGAGCGCTGTTTCATTCATTCCCAATATCGTCAGCCCCTCGAGCGTGCGCACGCGAGAAAGCGCCACATACCCCATACCCGGCTCGAACGACTTCGACAAATCCACCTCGACCGCGTCCAAGCTCATCCCCTGACTCTTGTGTACGGTGATCGCCCATGCGAGCCGAAGCGGGTACTGCAAAATTTCCGCTTTCACCTTGCCATCTTCCTCGATCTTCCACGAGGCGCGACCGATCGTAATCATTTTCCCCGAAGTGGTGCGGATAGTTGGCCCATCATCCTCATCGCACGACACCACCACGCCGAGCGTGCCGTTCACGAACCCCGCTTCAAAATTGTTCTTCACGCACATCACGCGCGCGCCAATTTTCAAACGCAAGACCTCGGGCGCAAGGCACGACTTCTTGAGTGTCGCGGTGATCGCCTCCTTGCCGCGCGATTCCATCTCATATTTGAAAATCTCATCGCTCTCAAGCTTCTCAAGCTCCGCATCATTCAGCGCATCCACATCCGCATTGTGCGTAAAAAGTTTTGTTGATGCGGTGAATTTCGGCGAGCGCTCGTTGTAGCGAGAACGCAAGTGGTCTTTTGCCTTTTCAGAAACTTTTCCCAAACGAATCTCGTTGAGAATGGAGATCGTCGCATCATCCTTCTGGCGAAACTGCTCGGACAAATAGCATATCGTAAAACCGGTTTCCTCCCACACTTCGCTCTCATACACAAAATGCGCATCAGGTTCCCCCGTGCGCGATACCGGCGGCAGCTGGAAAAAGTCCCCGCAGAGCACCACCTGCAGTCCGCCAAACGGCTTATCATTCTGCTTCACCGCCTTGAGCACACGGTTCACGAGGTCGAGGCGAAAATGATGAAGCATCGACACTTCGTCGATGATGAGTACCTTTGCCCGCGCAAACCGTCGGAAAAGATATTCCTTCTCCAGCATATTTTCTAAATCATAATCCGAGAGCTCCGCCGCAACGCCGATGCCCGCCCACGAGTGAATGGTCACCCCGCCCATGTGGGTCGCCGCGATACCCGTCGACGCGGTGATGCCGATATCGATGTCATGCGCGCGCAAGTACGCGATGTAGCGGTTGATGAGGTGCGTCTTCCCGCTCCCCGCAGGCCCCGTCACAAAAACATTCCACCCCGTCTTCAATATCTCAAATGCTTCGTCTTGGGTCATCGTGCGATTAGTTTACCACAAGGAACACAGTTCTCCCTTTACAAAGACTAAGAGCCTATCCCAATAGGGTCTAGATCGTTTCTGTTTCTTCGCCGGTAAGGACGAGGCCGTAGCCAAGAAGAACGATTAAAACTGCAGCGAGAAATGCGATTGTGGAGCTAAAGCCGGGAATATTATAAGTCAACATATCGGAACCAATAACATAACCGATTATCCCAACCCCTCCAATAGCGGTCATGATCCATCCCGACAGTCTTAAGTATATTTTTATGTTTTTCTGGCTAAAAACAGTAGCCATGCCGGCAATGCTGAAAATAATAAAACTGATTATTACTCCTGTCGATGGAAACCCCGGAGGAAAAGCTTCTATTTCTCTGGGAGTTTCCTTAATAAAAAATCCATCCATCCCTGTTTTAGAACCGCTAAAAATAGAGACGAGAAAAATTCCCATAATTAACAATATGATTATGCTCATTAAAGGAACGACTGCCGAGGATATCCCCTCGTCTTTTTCAATAATTTTTGCAATGTGATAGAGAGATATTCCACCAAAAATAAAAGTAACCGCGGTAATAAATCTCATGGGAATCCATTGCAGTAAAATGCTCTTGATCACCTGAATGTCCATGATCCACCCAAACACCACCAATATCCCTATTAACACAACTATGATTGCTAAAATTTTCGCAACCTTTATATTTTTCATAATGAGCGTATTCTACACCCTCTCTTTTGAATAAACAAATCCTTGTGTTCGTGCCCCAAGGTTCATATATTTACTTAATGATACTCATAAGCACGGGGTAAATGCGCTCAGCAATCATTTTATAGCCGATATTGTTGGGATGTATCGGGTCCGACATATATTGCGCATTCCCAAAAAGCCCCCCGAGCACATCGGCAACATATGCGGTATGATAAGTGTCGCGCAGTTCCTCAAACTCAGTATCAAAGCGATCGTTGAAAAGCCCTCCGCGCACGCCGAGCAGAAGTACGACTGCCCCGCGCGCGTGAATGTTTTGAATAAGCACGGCGAGATTTTTACGCGTATCCGCAACCGGTATTTTTTTCAAGTGGTCATTGCCGCCGAAGAGAAGGAGCACTACTTTTGGATCATAGTCATCGAGCGCGCCGATGCGCGCGATACCATCTGCGGTCGTATCGCCCGCATGTCCTAAGTTGACGATTGGTTGTCCTATTTTTACAGACAAGAGCGACACAAAATCATTTCCATCGGTGGAGCCGACGCCAGCGACGAGACTATCCCCAAAAGCAACAATGTCCGTCCCTTTTGACGGGTAGTTGGTGATCGGTCCAGTCCGAGAAAAATAAAAGATACCGAGTGCGACAAACGCGGCTAAAAGAATGCCGAGAATTATTATGCGATATTTCACCGTTTCATTATATCAAATTCAAAACGAGCAACTAACGACGACGCCTAAAACGGAAAAGGCCGTATTGGATCAAAGCGATGACCACCCCGAGAGAAAGGACCGTCAACCCCGCTTCGGTCATAAATCCAATATTATTTTCCCATGCACTTCCGAGCGAGTAGCCGACGAGCCCATAGAGAAGCACATAAAAAATTTCCCCAATAACGGCGATGATGAAAAATGTCCGATAGGGCACCCGCGCAAGGCCGGAGAGAATATTGACCGACGGCCCTATTTGAACCAAAAATCTGCTGAAAAAAATAAGCGAGTAGGAAAAGTCGATTATGTATGATTCAAGAGAATGGTACCGATCAGAATGCAGTATCTTCTTAAATCCGATCTTCCCCAACAGCTCCTCTCCATATCGGCGAGACAAAAGATACCCCGTAATATCGCCGCCGATATTCCCGACAAAAGCGACAAGCAAAACAGCCGTTAAGCTAAAATACCCCTGCGACGCAAACGCACCTGCGGCCGCGAGGATACTGCTCGAAGGAAGCGGCAACAAAAACGCCGCAAGGAAGGAAGTGCCGAAGAGCGCCACATACTTGTAGAGCAGGAGGAACGACAAAAGTGAATCGAGAAAAGTTTCCATATCGTATACTATTGCGGAGTACCGGAGGCAAGTTGCCGGCGAACCGCATTCTTGAGATTTTCAAGATATGCCTCCGTGGAAACTTGCTGAGACACGGATGCTCGAAGGATAGTGATCTTTGGATATTTGGGATCAGTCACCGCAAGCTCCGTCTTCAAATAGTCAGCGGGTAAATTGAAAACCCGATTGATATAATCAAAGGTCATCCACTCCATAATGGAATCGACCTCAGTAAGTGGCAAGCCGGAGCTCAACCCTTGGCGGTCACCCACAAAACTGGAAGGGCGTACCGGGTGCCGAAACTCCCCGCCATGCCGCAAGCGACCATAATTCGCAATGAATAAACGGGTAAGCAAAACAAAAGCCAAAAGGACGACGAACAATAAGACGGGATAAATAATTTTTCTTAGCATAAATCTTTATCGAATCCCCGTATCACAAGAAATATCAACCAAGGTCGTGGAAGCTTTTAAACTCACCGCAACCGGCGAGCAACTTGGATGAATGGTCCCCGTCCCCGCCTGAATCGTATAATCCCCGAAAGGAAGCGCGAGGGTAAAACGACCATCGCTTCCCGTTTGTGTTGATTTGACCAGCTTGCTACTGCCGGAAGAAAATACTTCTATCTTCGTCTGGTACGGCTTCGGTGCGCACTGCGGTTCGGGTGGCATCCGCTCCACGGGACATATTGGTGAAAGTGTTACCAATCCTGTAATGACACCGGTATTCCCCACCGTGGTTTTTGAATCGAGTGTGACATGGAAAGTAACACGATACTCACCACGAGTTACGGCGGTAATTGAAATGCGGTAACCATCAAATGAGTACGGCTTATCAATGGACGACAGGACTTTAGCTTCAGTTTTTAATTTACTGAGAAAAGTAACATTCACTTTGACCTCTCCCGCCCAAATACACTGTACTCCAACAGGACAGCGACTGTCCTGCACGATAGAGTTCACCGTAATATTCAAATCGCCCACATTCCCTTTTTGCCCGATCCCGAGAGTGATGTCTCCCGCGGTCGCTACGGGTACAGGCGCCGGAACCACCGCGGGGCACTCCGCAAACTCACAATTCGGACCGCTGCGCCCGACAGCGCTCCCGTCAGGGCAGAGTTTTGCCTCCATGGTGCAGGCGATAGGCTGTGTACTTTTATCATTCGTATTCAACCAAACAACAGCAGTCGCGCCGATGGCCGCCAGCAATAGAAGCAAAATGTATATTTTTCTCATAGCCCTATTATACCAAAAAACACCCCTGAGAAGATACCCCTACATCACCTGATCAACAATAGCGAGCTTAAGAGACTTTTTTTTGGTAGCTTTTATCCTCTTTATAAAAGGGTATTCTATATAACGATAAGTAACGGAGGAAATAGAAATAATGACAAGTCCGCTGAGAAGTATCAGCGACCAAAAGGTAATCGGGGAAAGAGCGTTGATCGGGTAAAAATAATCTACTGAATTTAATACGACAAAAAGCACAATGCCGTGAAGAAGGTAAATGCTGTAACTTATGGTACCCAGAAACTTTGCTACTTCTGTTTTGAGTAATCCGAAAAGATCAGCTCCGTAAACAAACGACAGAAAAACGATCAAAGAAACAAAATACTGAGTGATTGAGTACGGCTTATAGCTGATGAAATAAACGGTTATTATTCCGAGAATTGGTACGAGCGAGGATATAGGTCTAGAGAAAAATGCTATTTTGGGATACTTTTTATAAATATGCGCGGCAATGATACCAAAGAAAAATATTGCCCAATAACCTCGGTGAGGCGAGGAGAGCGCGAAGAAAGCAAGCGGGAGAGCCATGAGAAGCGTCTTTTTGCTTTTTAAAGCAACGGCAAGGATAGGCAGGATAAGGTAGAAACCCCATTCAAAACTAAGAGTCCAGTGTATGCCGGCATTTATCGGGAGAATGCTTATATGATTGACTGATGTCGTCGTGATGAGACCCAAAGAAAGCCACGACAAAATATCTTTAGCGGTTTGCAGTAGGTCAATACTAAAACCGGATTGAATTAAAACAGACACAACAACAATACCGGCAGAAAAAAGATACATCGGTGCGAGGCGCAAGAATCTGCTCCTATATAAAGAGCCCGCGTCTAAATCCCCTTTTTGAGCTATGGCTTTGGACCAATACAGAAAACTGGTGATCATAAAGAACAAAATAACCGCTTCTCCGCCAAGGTGCCTATAAAATCTGACCGGCACAATTTGCCAAACACCGGTCTGAAAATAAAAATAGTTGGTGACCGCGTGCTGAAAAAATACACCCAACGCCAAAAAACCTCGGAGACCGTCCAAAGTCTCAAATCTGCCGTGCTCTTCAGTGGCGATAATCTTCCGGTAAAAAGGAAGGAACCGCAGGAACAACAAACTGAAGCCGACAAGGATCCCGAGAATCAAAAAATACATCCACGGACTGGTAAAATTTATAAACACGATTTGACTATTTTACCAAAGATAAAGGATTAGTTCCATAGGACAGGATCTCTTCCGCTGTTTCATGCGGAGTTTTTTCTGAAGTGTCCACAACCAAATCCGCAAATTTTTTGTACAAACTTTCGCGTTCTGCGTACAGCTCCTTGAAACTTTTTTCTTTTAATCCGACAATACCCCGAGAAGCGATGTCTATCCGCCCCTCTATTTTTTGCGGATCGGAAGAAAGGTAAACAATGGTCGAGATATTTTTCAGTAACTCCATTGCGTCTCGAGAGTACACGATACTACCGCCGGGGGCGAAGACCGCATGTCGCGCACGAAAGAGTTCTCTGACTTTTGAAGATTCCATCTTCTTAAATCTCTCCTCCCCTATCTCATCCAAAATGTCTTGAAGCGGTTTGCCTTGCTCCGCTTCCATCAGCTGGTCAGTGTCAATGAACCTCCACCCCATCGATTTCGCCAAAATATTCCCTACCGCGCTTTTCCCCACTCCCGACATCCCAATTAAGGTTATGTTTGTTTTTGTCATTTTTGTACTCCTCGAAAATCAAACCTGCTTCATTTATTAACTGCGGGGCTTGGATTCGAACCAAGGTGACAGCTTTCAGAGAGCTGCATCCTACCACTAGATGATCCCGCAAAATTTATTTGTAATCCCTAAACCCCAAAACTTTCATGGCCCTGCACACTTCTTCCTTTTTTGAAATCTGAACCTGATATTTACCCATGTGTGGACTGAAACCGAGACCCTTCATCAAATTGAACACATTACTAAGCATCGACACATTCTTGTTCGCAAAAAGGAATTTGTGAGTATATGTCGGCTCGTGGGTACAAAAGCTCCCTTCTGCCTCGTATAAACCACGAAGATACCTTATCACATATTCCTCGTTTTTTGAAATCCATTTTGGGACAATAATTACTAGGTCTTTCCGCGCCCCGGTTGGTATACCAAGCCTTTTACTTACGAATTTTTCATAAAAACCAATCTTGATCGAATTAGATTGTTTGCTATGAATTATGTATGGTTTCTTATTAAATATTCTCTCCATAAGAACAGCGTACCGCTCAACAAAACCAGAATTGCTTGAGTTGGATACCAAACGCAATTCTTCACAACGGGGGTACGCGCAAATATGCCCATCACCAAGTACGACACCTATAAGCTCTGCGAGGTCCCCGTTTTTCTCCAAAGGCGGGTGCTCAGACTTTATTTTCCCGTCTGCCTTCATCCCGTCTCTCCATGCCTTGAAATTGTCAATTTTCCTCAACCTCATTGTGTCAGAAATTTTCTTAACAGAAAGATTTGTGTTTTTAGTCTGGCCCTTATTCCAATTGCTCGGCATTGTGACATTGTATCATATTTATCGACCATTAGACGACCGAATGCACTCGATTGTCAACCATCTCGCGCGGGCAAAAATAAAGGACCTGCGATAACCGCAAGCCCTTTTTTAAAATTTACCACCTTAATTTTAGTCCGGGGTATAGACCCATGCGACCAAGGACCAACCGTCGCATCTTTGCCTCTCTTCCTTCTGGTTCTATCGGTAAATACTGATACCAAGTAAACCCAAATGATGATTCCATCACAAAGAATTGCTCAGGAAGCACCGTCCTACTTTCGACAAAAAATGTCTGCTGGCTTAGATCACATTTCTTGATGCGATACCGATGTATCTTAAATAAAAACAAAAATATTCTGTCTTCAAAAATACACGGTCCAACTCTAACTTGATATGCTTCGCCTACTTCCATAAAATCAGGAAGACTAAAGTGTCCGAGCCATCCGGCCGTCTCAATAGTCTTCCCATTCCCTTCCTTTTTCCGAGAAAACATAGCTCACCTCCTCTTTAAATTTACATTCAAAAAGCTTTCTACCACAAAACTATCACATTAAAATGATTTGGACAATAGTACGGGAATCTCGAGAGCGTCATCGTGTTCGGGAAGTCCGGACGGATTGTCTTTTTGAAGTATGAGCGACCCTCTATTGCTGTATGTGTTTTTATCGACATCAAAGATGAGTGTTGCTTCAAACGGCACAAAATCTGTCGTCATCCACTCGCTTTTTGCTTGTGCGATACCCTGAGCGATGATAAGCCCATCCCAGTTGACGAGTACGACAGGAAAGCTCGCTTCAAAAAACCAAGTGCCTCGCGCTTGCCCGGTGACCGTGAGCGGACTTTTTATGATTTGGTTTGGACGCGGGCTGTCGAGACGAATGAGATTGGCTTTTTCAATTTCGTTGCCGATGCCTTCAACAAATGTTTCAGAGCCGTGTCGGCACTGGCGAGGGTAGCTTTCCATCACGGGATTTCCCGCTGTCACGCATTCTTCAAAGTTTGTTACGGCGAGCGATGGCGCTTTCTTTGCGGTTTTCCACACCACACCAATGCCTACAACAACAATGACCGCGACGACAACAGTAAGTATTTTTTTCATAGTTTTATTCTATCAATTTTACCATAAAAAAGAGTTAATACAGATTTAGTGTTGGTCCTCTTTTCCCAAACCCCTTGCGC
>ERZ1292630.1669-Hain-H41-02um-R3-1669-length-21462-cov-14_pt1 | contig 21462 bp, 15 predicted proteins | sample MGYA00564408_ERZ1292630 | MGnify/ENA primary metagenome ERZ1292630 (study PRJEB36523, sample SAMEA6512641) | groundwater metagenome | collected 2019-01-08 | study: AquaDiva: Metagenomics assemblies of 32 groundwater samples
AGACCTCGTTATCTTTGCATCCGCTTCCTAACTTCTCGCAGCGTAGCGTAGACTCGCCGAGGCGAGCCCGCTTGCTTGCTTTCACGAAGTGACTCGCCGAGGCGAGCTGCTCTTTTGAACTTTTAAACTTCCGCCCTCTTCAACGCTGCGGCAAGAAATGTGTAGTATTTCCATGTTGATTTCTGAGATACTATTGTAAGATTTGCACCGGGGTGTAATAGGACTATGAAATTTTTCAGACCAATAATCCATTTTTCTACTAAGGCAGATACGTTATTCGCATGGAAGCACCTTTTACAATAAAAGCAATAGCCACTGAAAAGCGGACATCTCTTGTTGTCACTATGCCATCTGATATACGTGATGGCCCATGGGCCGCTGATTATGGTGAAGCATTGCATGAAATTTATTACAATACAGAACCACATATTACCGGGCTTCAATTTGACCTACAACAATGTGAATGGGCAGACCCGCTACCCTTGCTATCGTTTGGGCTTACACTGGCATATCATCGTTCTCGTGGCGAACATTATTCATCAAAACTATTACTTTCTTTAAAGAACAAGCGATTTCTAAAATTTGTTGCTCAGGAAGGCTTCATGCGCACTATGCTGAGTAACAACATTGCAATCGAAGTTGATGGAGTAGAGATTGATGGAAAAAGAATTAAGGAGTACGAAAATATTTCTATTAATCTGGCATATGTGAATAGTACCTGTATTCCTGCTGAGATTATCGATGTAAGTCACGGCATGGCAAGTATTGAAAAGTGGGTTGACGAAAGGATTGCTGTACCAATGGTGAAGACCGAGTCGCTTGTTCACGTTCGAGCAGGAGAGGAATTATTCTATAAACTGGGCGCATTATTAAAGGAGTGCATATCTAATGTCGCCACTCATGCATATCCGAGCGATAAACTACATTTATTCGGAGTTCCGACTTCAAAAAAATTTTTGGGAATATATGCAAGATTTCGGGAGGGTTTAATAGGGAAGGCAGGCAAAGAAAGTTTAGACCTGAGAGAAGCAATCAAAAATGAAGGGTCAGAGGATAAATATCCTAAGCTTGATAGTTCATATTTAACTGTTCGCAAAGGTTGCATTGAAGTTTTTGTCCTTGACCAAGGCGTCGGAATTGTCAGTACCATGAAAGACGTTATAAAAGGACCCAATTATCAACAATATAATTCTCAGTTTGGTGCCGCATGCGTGGCAGCTTTTGCCGATGGAGAAAGAGGTACCCAAAATAAAAGCTCAAGCCCGACTAGGCATGGTGGACTTCATCTAATTCACAGACTTCTTTCAGATAACAAAGATTATATAAGAGGTCTGGATGATAATTACTGGTTCGGTGCTCAAGTACCTATGCCAAAATCCGAGGATGCTGATAACGACACTACCGTATCGAAAAAAAGAGTTGGCCGGCTAATACATGAGAATTCATCTAAAGCGAGGCGAGAAGATCGGATAAAAAAATATTTTCTGCCTGGATTGCATTGGCACATGAGATTATCTTGGCATAAGGATTCAGATACAACTGACAAAGATTATTGGATTCATTGGGAGGGAAATCTTGAAGATAACCCTTTGCTCGGAGCATTCTTGGGTACATTTGCGAATTCGCGACCTGCAAACAGCATAGTAATAGACAATCGGTTTCCACCTTTCGGTGCCGAAAAGATTACAAAACAAAAAAATGTTCATTCTATTCTGATATTTCTTGAGAAAGGATTATCGAAGAACCAGATATCGATGGCAATTGAGAAAGCTATGAAAGAAATTCCAGTTGCCGATGGCGCTATGATATTTATTGCCGACATCCCGCAATACGAATGTTCAACATATATTGAAGCGTTTTCTAACGGTTCATTTGAAATCACTAAATATTCAAAATTACGTCTTGCATCAAGAATTGTCCTTCTGAGTAAACGTTGTGATGTTGCATGTTTTAAGAAAAGCCAGAATAACGCTAAATTGTTCTCATTTGAATCCAAATTAAATGAAGCCGCGTCATTCTGCGATAATACGAGCGGGATGGGAAAAGATGAACCTACAAGTACTGCGGAGCTTTTGATGTGGATAAGGTTTCACGACTCATACATTTTCTGGAAATATATTGGACGAAACAGAAGAAAGTTTTTGTATTTGGCCGATAATGTGAAATGGAAAAAGGACAAGTATCTCAAAGGTTATCTTGATTTTACAAAAATTCTTTCGGAGCCCTTCATATATGACCTTTTTTGTAATGCGCTTGAGCGAATCATCGGGCTGTCTCAGAAGAAGATTATAAAACTTGAGCCACTTGACATTCTGGTAAAAGGCTTGATCTATGAATTTAACAGTAGACATAGCGGATCAAATGCATCTGAGCGCGTAGAGATCGGAAGTGTTTTGGTATCTGGTTCAACCATGAAATCTGCTTCGTTGCTAAAAAAAGAAACTCTTTGTATCCACTTCTTCAATCACCTTGACAGTAAAAGTTTTCAAGCAGGGGCGGAAGCCCCTCATTATGCTCTATTCTTATGGCCAACCGACGAAAAATTCCTTCAAGAAATGGATGCTACTAATATACAACCGCCATTGGAAAGAGTAGGCAGTACACCGATAGTAGCACCCGGTGGGTGGAAGTATTTTCAATTACACCGCTTTGATGATAATAATCAAAGTTGCTATGCCTACGGTCCTCGTGAGACTTATGAGCTGATTCAACGTGCCAATCCGGAGTTGTTCCGGGCTGGACACTGGTATTACGAATCTCACCATGATTTTTTTACGACTAACATAATGCTTGCCCTGCGTCTGAGTTTCCTTGACAAACACGATTTGGCAATATTTCTTGTTGCCAATATTTTTAAAGCTTTAGATGTTAAGAAAGATGAATTAAATAAAACTGGATTGGAATGGCTGGAATTAACCAATAAAACAGGACAGGCGGAACATACTCTCCATCGTCACGTTTTCGAGAAAAAATATTCCTTAGTAGTGTATCCTTCACATCCGACAACAATTTTTGTTATTCAAAAAATTAAGAGTTTTTTTCTTGATTCCGATAAAGCAGACATGTCTGAAGCGCTGAAAAATAGAATAGCAGAAAAGCTTGGCAGGCTTACATCCATTTTCCCCATGCGCAACAGACGTGGATCCGCGTCAATGATTTTCCCCCCTTTAACTCTCTTGGAAATTGAAAAGAAATTGGATAATGATTCAGATATATTGTATTTTGATGACGCCTTGGTGACGGGACGAACCCAAAGGGATCTAGAGGGTACACTATTAAGCCTAAACCTGGTAAGAAGCGTGGACCACCTCTGCATTATTGACAGGCGCAGATTGCCAGGGAAGGTATTAGATACAGATAAGTTTAAGATATTCATGCGCTTAGATATACCTCCTCTTGGAGACTCTGAAACCTGCCCCATGTGCAAGTCGTTATCAATACTTAACGCATTTGCCAAACACCTTACAAATAGAGTACAGGAGGTTATTTCCAACAATTGGTTTGAGGAGTGGAAATGCATGTCACCCATGATAAATTGGAAAGATCATGGCTTGCCTTTTCGTTACTACCAATCAAGCAAACAGACGAAGGACTTTCCAATCAGATTCTCAACAAATGGAAAATATGAAGTTCTCGACGAAATACCGATGTTTAGTAATATCGGGTTACTTACTTATGTTACCGAGTTAAGCACGATGACTTCCCGCGATGATCTTGCCCAGAAATACTGTAACAAAGAACCGCAACCTGAAGACCAAGCAAAAATTGCCCTTTTATGCAGTCAGATGCTTCTCTTTAGAAACGTTATAGACAATTCTTTACTACTCGATAATCTGACGCTATTATTAGCCTTATTGTGTAAGCAGGAAAATAGAAGTAATTACACATCATTAGCCGTTATTACTTTGATGAATCAGGATATCGCGGTTTTAAGAAATATAGCGAAATCAATTGATGATGATATTGTCGGCAATGATGACGCTGTTATTTTTTATGCATACCTTCTGTGGAGCGGCGTAATAAAAAAAGTTGAAGACTGCCCGCGACAATTAGGCATGAGGGCTGCAAGGATAATATTGGACAAATCAAAAAATGAACTCGAACAGTTTGATGCTTTCCATAATGAAATACTCACTAAGACCGGCGTACTTCACGCCAGACCTTTGCCGAAATTCTTAGCCGAGTCGTTAGAAAAGTTAAGTGACAGGGTGATATGGGATGTACTGGACAGTCTGGACAAACTCAAGTATATTCTTGAAAGGCTTGACCAGAATTTGTTAAGAACAGAGGACACAAAATACGAGCAGTTACGAAAATCATTTGAAGAAAAGGCAGAAAAGATAAAGGATGATTTAAGGCAAAACCTCAACGGCGAACTCGTCGACGTAGTAGATGCTAAAAAGCAGGCTGAGAAACTGCTTAATGGGATATTAAAGAAAATCCATGAAATGATTTTTCTTGCCTTAGACGTTGATAGGGGTTATACCAGCCAGATTGAAAAAAGAATCAATCTTTGTTATGAGAGGATAGCTTGGAAGGATTTATTGCCGGGCGTGTCGTCAAAACCCACAATTAAGTTTTCACGCACAGGAAAACCATTCCCGGATCCAAATATGAAAAAAGTCTGGTGTTTATGGGACCGCATGGTAGAAAAGGAGGGCGTTGAGCACCTAGTTGGTAATGCCGGAAAAAATTGTTGCACAAAGGAGATTGGAGATCCATGGGGCGAAGTGACTGGGAAAGCCCATATCTGGATTCAAATCGAATACTTCAAACGGCACTTGACGGTTAGATTTGCTAATTATTCCGAAACCCCTTCTGACACGATAAAGAAGGAACTTAAGCGCACCTGTTATTATTCATACTCAAACGCAGAATTGGGAGTTGTGAACTATAAGAACTTAAATGAAACTGTCGTATGTGGAGAAATTGATCTACCTTACGCAGGCTTTCTAAATTCCTTTAGTAGGAGGAGTAATGGCTGATTTCCGGATAATGATAATCGATGATGACCCGACGCGCAAGGAGAAATATGAAGCGGTTTTAAAGGCTAATTATGAACTGATTTTTATTACAAAAGCGAGTGACATTATTCAAATAGACTCGGAGAGGGTACATGCTTATCTCGTCGATGTCATTCTAGACGATTGGGATAATGAACTACCACAGGATGCAACCGAGAAAAGTCTATCGTACATTTTAGGGAAAATTAAGCAACAGTGCTCAGAATGCCCTGTGTTCCTTATAAGTAATTTACACCATCAGAATTCAGGACAATATGACCAAAGCATAAGTGAGCTTTTCAGACCCGCATTTAAGTACCATATCAATCATTTTTTTGCGTGGAGTGAGTTTTCAGAAAGTAAGCAGTCTGTAATTGGTACTATTGATCTTCAACTAAGAAAGCATTTTAGTCGGTCAGCTCTTTTTGTCAAACCTGATGACCCCGTAATAATTCTTCATCTTTCTGACTTACAGTTTGGCGATCCCGAAACATCTGATAGTGCTTTTTTATCTGAAAAAACTATAGCGAAAGAATTACGCAAACAAGAACTCATTCCCGATATTGTCGTTTTTTCAGGCGACATTTCTTATCGTAGTCATTCGGAGGAGTATGAGCGAGCACATAACTGGATTTTGGATTTGTTTAAGGCGTTCTCTCCAAACGGAACATTCCAGGGTGACCGCGCACTTCTCGTGCCGGGCAACCACGACGTAAATATCCAACTGGGCCTATCGGGCTTGCTCGGTTATAATTTTAAGACAGATAAACCAAATATGAAAGGGAAAGATTTTAAGGATTATTCTGAGTACGGTTTTGTACCATTTATGAAATTTGCGGCCCGCTTGACGGAAAATCAAAGATGGTCATATTTTGACAACAAATTGAATCTCGTTTTGGATAATTTTCTCCATTTAGGCTTACGCTTTTACTTGCTTAATAGCTGTTCAGAATTCGAACAAAGCGAGATTAACCGGGCGGGCGTTGACGAGAGTTCAATGACTAATCTCTCCACACACACAGTTATTAAAGAACCTGAACACGTATTTTCTATTGCTGTATCTCATCATGGGCCATCTTGGCAATATCAGCCACGTAAGGAAAAATCAATTGAGAACTGGCCAAAGGTAGCAAAGTTTCTTGAAAATGTTGATTGTGGCTTATATTTACATGGGCATGTTCATGCGTGCGATGCACGTCTCTATGGCGCAGGCAATAGCATTAAGAACATGCTTCTGGTCAAAGCCGGAACACCGCATCTAAAACCCGGAAGTCGAGAGGAAGACGAGCCCAGAGGCTTTAATATTATTAAACTCATCCGCAATAACGGCCTTGTCATTGCAATTCAGTATTATAAAGTAAATATGATCAAATCGACAATCACGATAGAAACTGCAGTAGAATACAAGACTAATTGATCCAAGTATTCTTGACACTATTTCTTTTTTCCCAACCTCGCCCCAACCCGCACACCTGGGAATCGCATAGCTTCGGCTAATGTAGGCGACAGCTACTATACAAACTCCCATGGTTGTGATGGATATGCAGGGTGACGCAGTACGACTAGAAACCATGATATATTATGCAGAACAGGTTACAAGTGTCAAACCTTCAAAATTCATTTAAACGCAAACCTCATCTCTTTACCTTTTTCTTTATCCGCTGACCCTTCTTTGCAGTCCCATAAACAGCTAATTCTTCCTTAACCAGAAGTCTTTGGCGTAGGGCGATATTAAAAGATTGAAATTGGCTGTAAAGGAATATAATATATCCTCATTATGTATAACCTCATAAGCTTTGCAGGGATATTTATCCTGATGGCTTTTGCCTGGACGATTTCTTCGGACAGGAAGGTCATCAACTGGAGGGTCATATTATGGGGGACTGTACTTCAGCTTGTATTTGCCATTTTTATATTTGTGATACCCGCAGGTTCAAAAGTATTCCTTTTTGTAAATGATGCAGTTGTAAAACTTCTCGACAGCGCAACAGCAGGAACCAGATTCCTTTTCGGAAGGCTTGCCCTTCCTCCGGGAACAAAAAATGAGATGGGAGAAGAGTCACTGGGATTCATTCTGGCATTTCAGGCCCTGCCCACAATAATATTTTTTGCAAGCCTCATGGGAGTGCTTTATTACATCGGCGTAATGCCGAGGCTCATAAAAATATTCTCAAGGGCATTCACAAAACTGATGAGGATAAGCGGCGCAGAGTCCCTAAGTGTATCGAGCAACATCTTTGTGGGTGTTGAAGCAAATATGACAGTCCTGCCCTACCTCGGAAAGATGACAAAATCAGAATTATGCACGATACTCGCGGCAGGCATGTCTACGACTGCATCAAGCGTTCTTGCCCTTTATGTGTTCATACTTCAGTCAAAGTTCCCGACAATAGCAGGACACCTTGTTTCAGCTTCTATTCTCTCTGCGACAGCGGCAATAGTTATGTCAAAGATTATAATGCCTGAAACAGAAAAACCCGAAACCCTTGGACTCGAAATAGCCCCTTACTATCAGAAGGAATCCTCTGTCATGGAGGCGATTATAAATAATGCAAACGAAGGGGTTAAGATGGTGGTAGGAATAGTTGCGCTGCTGCTGGCGTTTCTTGGAATCGTAGCCCTCATAGATTTTCTCCTTTCAGGCGCAGGGATGAGATTGAATAATATTCTCGGCATTCAGATGGACTGGTACTTAAAAGGGCTTTTGGGTTATCTCTTCTATCCTTTTACACTTGTGATAGGAGTTCCCCCTTCTGATGCATTCGAGATATCAAAGCTCATTGGAGAAAGGGCAGTGCTCACCGAGGTGAAATCCTATCAGGACCTTTCAGCGCTTCTTACTTCCAATGCCTTGAAAGACCCGCGCTCTGCCGTATTAGCTGCTTATGCTTTAAACGGCTTTGCACATTTTGCATCTCTTGCAATATTTGTCGGCGGAACAGCAGCGCTTGTGCCTCACAGGACAAAAGACCTCTCATCAGTCGGTTTCCGGGCGCTGCTTGCTGCCACCCTCGCCTGTCTCATGACAGCAGCAGTTGCAGGGACATTTTTTACTGAAGGCTCAATACTTCTTGGGAAATAACAGGAAAGGCGCATAAATGATTTTGCATCCTGGTGTTATTGCATTGATTATCGGCTCAGGCATTGTGCTCCTGCTTGTTCTGTATGCCTCGGCGCTCGGCATAAAAATAATCCGGAGATGGGACATAAAAAGCAGTTCAGAAGAACAACTCTCCCTCGAAAGAAAAACTTACCTGGTCTCGACACTGGTGCAATATGCCCTAGTATTTGAAATCCTGTCTGTCTTTCTGTTCATATATACAGCAGAAGATATCCATACATTGCTTGCCGGCGCAATGTGCGCAACAGGTTCCCTGAATGCAAATGCCTTTGGATTTCCAACTCTCTACATAAAAATTGCTTCGTTTTTTATTTCAGCATCATGGATTGCCATAAATCACATAGACAACAAGTCGGAAGATTATCCGTTAATCAGGATGAAATATAAGCTTTTGACAGCAGTGCTTGCAGTGATGATAATTGAATTCATCTTCCAGCTGGAATATTTTCTCAGAATAAATCCGAATGTTATTACTTCCTGCTGCGGCGTCATGTTCAGCGAAAAAGGAGAAGGGCTTGCAAGTTCATTGGCTGCATTCCCTGTCCTGCCTGCAAAGATTCTCCTCTATTCTATCTTCGCTGTCACAATTGCAAACGGCATAGCTGTATACAGGACTCAGCGCAAACCGTTTACATATATGTTCTCTATCTTTGCCTTCATGTTTTTTATTTCCTCTGTCATAGCTATCATTTCATTCATTTCACTCTATTTCTATCAAATCCCCACTCATCACTGCCCTTTTGATATCCTCCAGAAAGAATATTACTATGTTGGATATCCCATATATGCATTTTTGTTCACAGGAAGTTTTTTTGGAATAATAGTGGGTATCATTGAACCATTTAAAAAAATAGCTTCCATGTCCAAAATAGTACTGAATGCCCAGCGCAGATGGAGTCTTTATGCGATTACAGGGCTTGTAATATTTACCCTCATTTCTTCGCTGCCCATGATACTGCTTCCGTTTAAGATGTGACTGCGAGAATGGCAAGATTCCTCACCTGTCATTGCGAGGAATCACGAAAGCCTTCGGGATGACGAAGCAATCTCAAAGGAAAAATTGCCACGCGGAGTTTACCCTGAGAAAAAAACGAGATTGCCACGCTGCGCTCGCAATGACAAAAACGAAGGGCTCGCAATGACAAGAAGGGAATTATAAAGTTAAGATGATTGAATTTATTGGCTATTTCTGGTACAATTTTGACATTTGTGATGGAAGATAAAGATAAAAAAAATCTACTCGAAGCGATATTATTTCTTTCAGGAGAATCGGTAGCGCTTTCATCATTGAAGGATGTTACTGAGATGCCGGAGAATGAACTTAAAAAATTTATGGAAGAACTTATGTCGGAATACAGAGAAAAAAATAGCGGGATTTTGATTTCCGAAATAGCTAACGGATACCAGATGATAACAAATCCTGCATATGCGCCCTGGCTGAAAAAGTTCCGGGCAAAAAGCGCATCTTCAAAACTTTCGGCATCTGCCCTTGAGACACTCGCAATAATTGCATACAAGCAGCCGATCATCAAGGCTGAGATAGAACAGCTTAGGAGCGTAAATTCTGACGGAGTTGTAAAGACACTCCTTGACAGAAAGCTTATAAAGATTATGGGAAGAAAAGAAGCTCCAGGCAGGCCCTTGTTTTACGGAACAACAAAAGAATTTCTTCAGTATTTTGGGTTAAAAGACCTGACAGAGATGCCAACCCTAAAGGACATAGAAAGGGAAGAGGCAGCATGATAGCGAGAGGTACAAAATGAAGAAATTTTATATTGCGCTGGCAATATTATTTATTTTTGCAGCAAGCGCCTATGCTGATGAAACTTACAAAATCAAAAAAGGCGATACCCTATCCAAAATTTCCAAAAAATTCCATGTAAGCGTTCAGGAAATACGTGACCTGAACAGCCTTAAGAAATCAGCAAAACTCAAACCAGGACATGTTCTGACAGTCAAGAGAACAGGCACGAAGACTTATACGGTTAAAAAAGGTGACAACATATACAGGATTGCAAAGAAATTCAATCTGGATGTTGACGATTTAAAAGATATCAACCTTCTCGACTCTTATGATCTAAAGGTGGGACAGAAACTCCTGCTCGAACCCGAACCCGAGACAGAGACTGCACAAGCTGCCAATCTTGTTGAAGAGATAAAGAAACTCTCCGAATCAGAAGAACTCGCAAATATGAACATGTCAGACAGGCTTATATTATTCGCGAGAAAGTTTCTTAACATCCCCTACAAGTTTGGGGGAAGCAGCATAATGGGTATTGACTGTTCAGCCTATGTCCAGAAGGTTTACGGCCTTGTAGGAATAAACCTCCCTCGTTCTGCCAGGCTCCAGTTTAAGGAAGGAGAGATTGTTGACAGAGATTCATTATCAATAGGTGATCTAGTTTTTTTCAGGACATACGCCTCGTTCCCCTCTCATGTTGGAATTTATCTCGGGAACGACCTTTTCATTCACGCATCTTCTAAAGACAAAAAAGTAAGTATCAACAGCCTTAAAACACCTTATTATTTCAAGAGGTTTCTGGGCGGAAAGAGATTTATTTCAGATACACCGGAAAAGGCCGAGAAAGAATCAGAAGAATTTTCGCAAGGCAGCTGACCTTTTATTCTTTACAAACCATCTGCGTACACTATTTTCCCCATATCAGAAACATCATACCCGCCAAGACCCAGCACCATATTTCTAAACGCATCATCATCCATGACAATCTCTAAAAGGCACTGAATCATCTCTGTATTATAAAAGTCAGCAGGTATGGCAAGGTCATATCTTTCCTTTGCAACAGGGATGAAATCAAGGCCAAGCGCCCGGGCTGACGCAAGTATTGCAAGCCCTGTGTCTGCAATGCCTGTAAGCACAGCAGATGCAACTCCCATATGGGTATATTCCTCTCTTTCGTATCCTTTCACATCTTTAGGGTTTATGCCTGATTCTTTCAGATGCTTATCCGTCAAAAGCCTTGTTCCTGCGCCTGACTGCCTGTTAATGAAAACAACATCCTCCCTTGTCAAATCGTTAAATCCTTTTATATTTTTGGGATTACCTTTTGGAACAAGCAAGCCCTGCTCCCTGTAAACAAGATTGATAAGGATTATCTTTTTATCAGACAAGAGCCTTTTTATATATGAGACATTGTATTCTCCTGTCTCCTCATCGAGAAGATGAGTTCCTGCAATATGCGCCTCACCTTTTTTCAATGCCATCAGTCCTCCCATAGAACCAACATGCGCTGATGATAATGAAAGTCTCGGATATTTCTTTTTGAGAGAATTAGCCAGCAGGTCTAATGCATTGTCATGGCTTCCTATGCAGACGATGGTATTTTCAATCTCATCCTTAGTTCTTAAAAGATCAACATTAACCTCTGTACCCGCGCCTATGCCTTCGGACATAGCAGGTATTCTCACAAAACCATCTGCACGGACCAACGACATCAGTACACCTGCTCCCCTTGATACAGGGGTTGCTATTAATTTATCTCCAACTTTGCCAAGTTTTACTCTTAAAAATTCCTCCTGCCCGAGTGATGATGCAACCTGCCTGGAAAGTATTGCCTTCAATTTTTCCGGCTCTTCTGCTTCTCTTCCCTGCCATTTATATACAACAGGTTTTGCAAAAAGATTGAATGTAATATATGCAGATACCGGATAACCCGGAATTCCAAGAACAGGCTTGCCTTTGACAAGGCCCAGGATTACAGGTTTCCCCGGCTTTATATTCACACCGTGAAGTAAGACCTCCCCGATATCTCTGATTGCATTTGCCGTAAAGTCCTCAGACCCCGCAGATGCGCCTGCGTTCACAACTACCATGTCGCCCAATCCATGAGCCTCAAGAATTGCTTTCTTTAATCCTTCAAAATTGTCAGGGACAATTCTGAACCTTACTGCATCTCCTCCCCATTCAGAGACAAGCCCTCCAAGCATCCTTGAGTTAAATTCTATAATGTCGCCTTTTTTAAGTTCACTTCCCGGCTCTACAATCTCTGTTCCGGTAGGGATTATTACAACCTTCGGCCTTTTTCTTACATTAATCTCAACATGCCCTCCTGCAAGCATTGCACCGATATCAACAGGCCTTATCTTGTGATTCTCAGGTAGTATGAGCTCAGTTGCAACAATGTCCTCACCAATTACCCTCACATGCTGCCACGGAGTAGCCGCCTCAATAATTTCGATGTATTCACCACCCACCCCCTCTTCGCTCCCCCCCTTGGCAAGGGGGGGATGGGGGGGTGAACTCTCGGCTCTCTGCCATCTGCTCTCTGCCCTGATTACATTCACATCTTCAATCATCACCACTGCATTGAATTCATCAGGTATCGGGTCTCCTGTATCCACATAAACAGCCTGAGTTTTGAGTTTTAATTTCTTGGGAGATGTCTCAGAAGCGCCGAATGTATCCACGTATCTTACGGCATAGCCGTCCATTGCAGATGAGTGATAAAAAGGAGATGAAAGTTTTGCTATAACAGGCTCTGACGTGATTCTTCCGAGGGAGTCCTTGACCTGAATTTTCTCGCCTGAAAAAGGCTTGAGAGAGCCTTCCGCCTCAAGCCTCTTCAGCCATTTCTCAATCGCTTCGTTCAGAGGCGTTGTTTCAAGATAAATCTCGCGTTTCATGCTTCAAAATAATAGCGCAATTCCCATCCTTAAGGCAAATGAGATGTCATTGCGAGGTCGTTTCGACCGAAGCAATCTCAGTCTCCGCAATCTCAAAAAAATAGATTGCCACGCTCCGCTCGCAATGACAAAAAAGCTAATCGCTGACAGCTAATTGCTGACCGCTGCTTTTAAAAAACAATGGATTTGTGATATATTCTGGCAGTAATACCGTTGTCATTGCGAGCGACCTTCGGGAGCGTGGCAATCTCAGCTTTTGTATCAAAATGGTTAAGGGATGAAAACTGAATTTATTTTTTGTCCTAACTATGGAGAATAGACGAAATTGATGCGCATACACCCAAGTTAGGCATCATCGAAAATAGGAGTTTATTTTATGAGTTTGTTTAGAAAAAATAAGGATACGCCATACACAGAACAGCATCTTGAACAAGCCGAAGAGTTAATAAAATCTGCCCGTGTTTATGCAACTGGAACTTTTATTTCATGGATAGATGAATGCCCGCAGCTTCAAGCAGTTACCGACTCAAATCTTTTAGCTTTTTGGGATTATCTTATCACGATTGCATGCATAGGAACTGCTTTTGCAGAGATTGTTGACACCGTCCCAGAAAAAGATCAACCAAGAATTTGCTATGCCATTCAGAAAAAACTAAATGATTGGAATTCTGATTCTTATGATGCTATGACAAACTTTTTATTATATGCTAAGAAGTTGATAGATAAAGGAGTTGAATTGCCCGACGCAATCGGAAGTTGGGTTTGGGTTAACATAGAAAAGCATGAGCTGTCTAATTTGGAATTAAAAGAATTGGCTTCTTCACTGAGACTTGTAAGGGCTGTTGGATTACCAATTATGATTACTTTCCATAATTGGTGCAAACAAAAATGAATACTTTACGTCACCTAACAACAGGTCAAAAGACCACCATTCAAATGCTATCGCACAAAAGCAGCTCGGAATATTTCCCCTACTTCTCAACTTAAAGATTGTCGCGTCGCTTTCGCTCCTCGCTATGACATCAAAAAATTCTCTCCTCCCCAAATCCGCCTCACTTGAAATTATCAACTAAAGTCATTTAGAATATAATTGAATCAAATTGAAGGAGGATGAAAGCAAATGCCTAAGACCATAACATTACGCCTCAGTGATGACGCTTACAGGAAATTTAATGCTGCAGCAGTCAAGGACAACCGCAGCATATCCAATTTAATAGAAACTCTTGCCTTGAAAAAATTAAACGAGGAAGTGTTCGCGGATAAATTCGAGATGGAAGAAATATTTTCGAATGCAAAACTGCTCAAGAAGCTCGAAAGAGGGCATAGCCACGCAAAACTAAAAAAAGGCAACCTAATTGGTTAAATACAGGATATTCGAAACCGACCAGTTTATAGAAGACCTATCGCAGGACTTTGAAGGACGGGGGGATAAAATCAGAAAGAAGCTGTCAGAGTTCGTATATCCGCAGCTCAGGGAAAATCCGTATTTCGGCAAAAACATAAAGAAATTGAAGAATTACAAACCTGATACGTGGCGTTACAAAATCGGCAATTACAGATTTTTCTATGAACTAGATGAGAAGGACCACATAATTTATATGACGACTGCTGACGCGCGTAAAGACAGTTATTAACTCCTACTACTTCCCATTCTTGTTCTTCGGCCTCTTATTATACTCAAGAATCCTTTTTCTCAAGCGGATGGATTGGGGGGTGACTTCTACAAGCTCGTCTTCTTTGATGAATTCTATTGCCTGCTCAAGGTTTAAAATCTTTGGAGGAATAAGCTGGAGCGCATCGTCAGCGCCTGAGGCCCTCATGTTGGTGAGTTTCTTTTCCTTTATCACATTGACATCAATGTCAGTATCCCTTGAATTCTCGCCTACAATCATTCCTTCGTAAACAGGCGTGTTTTCCTTTACAAGCAAAGTTCCTCTCGGCTGAAGGTGAAAAAGTGCATACGTTGTCGACTTCCCTGCCCTATCAGAGACTATAGCTCCTGTTGAACGCTTTGACATCGGCCCCTGCCATTCTTCATAACCATCGAAGATGTGGTTTAAAAGCCCTGTGCCTCTTGTGTCAGTAAGGAACTGGGAGCGAAAACCTATCAATCCCCTTGAAGGGATTCTGAATTCGAGGCGCACCCTTCCATGCCCGTTATTCTGCATCTTCTGCATCCTTCCCTTTCTCATCCCAACCTGCTGTGTTACGACTCCGATAAATTCTTCAGGCACATCTATAACAAGCTGTTCCATTGGCTCGTGCGTCTTCCCGTTAATCTGCTTTGTTATCGTCTCAGGCATTGAGACAGAAAGTTCATAACCTTCCCTTCTCATCATCTCAATGAGAATCGCAAGCTGGAGTTCTCCCCTTCCCATCACCTTGAATGAGTCAGTGTTACTGAAATCCACTTTTATTGCCACGTTGTATAAAAGCTCCTTTTCGAGTCTCTCGCGGATGTTCCTTGAAGTAACGTACTTGCCTTCCGTGCCTCCCAATGGAGATGTGTTCACGGAAAACACTATCGAGATAGTCGGCTCATCAACTATAATCCTCGGCAGAGGCTTGGGGTTTTCTATATCAGTTATGGTATCTCCTATGTTTATGCCTTCGATCCCTGCAAGCGCTACGATATCACCCACAGTAGCATCCTTTATCTCAACCCTTTCGAGTCCCTGGAATCCGTATAATGAGACAACTTTTGTCTTTATCGCTTCTCCTTCGCTGTTTATCATCGCAATCCAACCACCAATCTTTACAGAGCCGGAGAATATCTTTCCAATTGCAAGCCTTCCTACATAGTCGTTGTAATCTATGTTAGTCACAAGCAGTTGAAGCGAGTCTTTTTCATCTCCCTCAGGCACCGGGATTGATTTTATGATCTGCTCAAACAACAGCTTCAGATCCTCAGAGTCATCATCGAGATTGAGTTTTGCAATCCCTGTCTTTGCATTTGTATAGACTATGGGGAAATCGAGCTGCTCTTCAGTTGCATCAAGGTCAATGAACAGGTCATAGACCTCGTTCAGAACCTCCTGAATCCTTGCATCAGGCCTGTCTATCTTGTTTATTACAATAATTGGAGGGAGATTAAGTTCCAATGCCTTTTTAAGAACAAATCTTGTCTGAGGCAGCGGGCCTTCAGATGCATCAACCAGTAAAAGCACACCGTCAACCATTTTAAGGGTCCTTTCGACCTCGCCTCCGAAATCAGCATGGCCCGGTGTGTCAACGATATTTATCTTTGTCCCCAAATAATCAACAGCAGTGTTCTTTGCCATTATCGTAATGCCCTTTTCCCTCTCAAGGTCAATGTTGTCCATAACGCGCTCTCTGACCTGCTGGTTTGCCCTGAATATACCTGACTGTCTGAGCATGCAGTCAACAAGCGTGGTCTTTCCATGGTCAACATGGGCAATAATAGCAATATTTCTTAAATCTTCACGTTTCACAATTAACCTCTTTTTTGTAGATTTTAAAACTCCTGGCAACTACGGTGAGGCAGGAGAATCGCACCTCAAATGCAGAACTTCTATGATTCTAAAATCAAGGGCTGTATGTAGTTTAAACCTTATCTTCATTAAAAAGCAATTTTATCTGAAATTATGAAACCCTAAAACCTCAGAAACGCCCCTATTCCCCCTGCATTTGAAAGCTCCCTGTTATCGGATATAACCTCTACCAATGCGCCCATCTCAACTGTCCTCTGGGCAGCAAGCTCTACAAGATAACCGACTCCCTCCATCTCACCGCTGCAGTAGGGGCAAGGGGACACCTTCTGCCTTGTAAGATACCTGCACTTCCTGCAGGCATAACCGGAATCCTTGAACTCGTTTATAAATACAAGTTTCATTATCCTTCCCTCCTGAATGGCATTCAGAACATCCTCTATCCCCAGGACTGCATTTTCTTTTTTCATTGCAGCAGTTAAAAGTTCAGAAACAGTTGTCTTTTGTTTTTCCCTCTCAAACTCTCCTATTGCAAGCTTGACCTTCTCAAATATTTCATTATTCCCGGCAAACATCTCGGCAGAAAAAGAGCCTATTACCTTTTCACCGGCTGGCCTGGGAAGCATCTCCCTTACCCTTATAACTGCATCTTCAGACCCTCCTATTACTATTCCCCTTATTTCCTCTTCTGCCAGAAATAACTCCAGTTTTTTCATGACGTCTTTAAGGTGGAGACCTACATGATAATCAATATGCCTCTCATAGTGATTTTGCGAGAGAGCAAACCAGCCGCCCTTTTTATGTTTTCCGGGTATATCAGGAGTATGTATCTCGCCATATTCTTCAATCTCGCCAAGATGTACAAGGAAAAGACGCGCGGCTTCTTTATCAACAAGGAGCACCGCATACCGCTGATAGTTATCCAGTATATCAAGCAGCTGTTTTATATACGGTGTTTTATCAACTACAATCTCATTCCTTACAGGGACTGCAAGGTTATACTCTTTCCAGAATGACTGTTCAGACGAACTGAGGATTGCAAGTCCTTTCTTAAACCCCCTTTTACTGCTGATAAAAAATGACTCGATATTCCCGATATCAGCTTTAATTTTTTTAAGTATCTTTTTGTCTGTTCCTTCCGAGATATCCCTGAGCATATTTTTAAAGTGTATTACATAGTCTCCTTTTGCATTGGTAACAGGATTTACATTCAGATAGAGGCTCACAAAATAGCTGCCGTTGCCCTGAAGCGCTGCAATCTCTCTTAATTCTTCCCTGTTAAGCATTTGTACCTCCTTCTATGTTTCTGAATATTGCAAAGACTGATATAAACAAGGCCAAAACCAGCGGCCCCATTATGAACCCTATGACCCCAAAAAAATTTATCCCCCCAAGCACGCTGAAGAATATCAGCAGTGTAGGCATCTTGGTCCTGCCGCTTATTATGATGGGCTTAAGTATGTTATCAACTATGCCTATCACCAAAGCCCCGAAAAGCAAAAGCCCTATGCCTTTCATGTAACTGCCGTGCAGGAGCAGGTAAGCGCTCGCCGGCCCCCATACTGTGAAGGTCCCGAGCATGGGCAGAAATGACATTATTGCCATTGTAGTTCCCCACAGCACAGGAGATTTGATATCAAGCGCAAAGAAAGCGATTCCTCCAAGCAAGCCCTGGACCATCGCGACCATGATACCGCCATAAACTGTTGATACAATCATATCCTTGGTCTGGGATGCAAGCTTGGTCTTCTGTTCATCGGAAAACGGCAGATAAGCCTTTATTTTGTTTAAAAAATCCGGGCCGTCCTTCAGGAGAAAAAATATCGCAAAAGACATAAATATAAAATCTATAATTATCCTGGCAATATTAGAAACCCACAAGGAAAGATTGTTCAATAAACTCTCGCCGAATTTCTTGAGATTCCCGACTATAATGTCGCCTATTTCTATGTCCTTAATGCCAAAATGGGACTGGAGCTTTGCCGTAAAGCGTGAAATCACCGGATCATTCAAGACACCTTTTATAGAATCCAGCGCCTCATTATCAAGCTTCTCAGCCACAGCTCTTAGTTCTTTCAGAAGAACAAAAGATAATGAAAAAAACGGCCCGACGATTACAAAAAGAATTAATACAACAGTCAAAAAAGATGCAAAAACCATAGATTTGGTATACCGCAATATAAAAGTATATGCCGGGTAGAAGACTATAGAGAAAACCGCTGCCCAGGCAAGGGCAGCAAGAAATGGCTGGAGTATCTCATATGTCAGATACCCAAGCAAAAAAAGAATTGCTACGGATGTTAAGACATAAAACCTATTTCCTCCCAAGCGATGCCTCCACAAAAGACCTGAAGATTTTTTCCGACAGTTTATCCTGTAAACGTTCAGGATGCCACTGGACACCCAGAAGAAACGGGTAGTCTTCCTTACAAAAGGCCTCTATAATGTTATCGGCAGACATGCCAATTGACTTTAATCCATGGCCGAGAACCTTTATTGCCTGATGATGGGAGCTGTTCACAGTAAACTCACCCCTCCCGATAAACTTATTATCACTAACCCTGATTACATGATAGTCCTTTTTATGGTCGAGCGCCACAGGCATCTGCAACCCTATGTCCTGATAAAGGCTTCCCTTAAAAGCAACATTGATAAGCTGCATCCCATAACATATGCCCAGCACAGGTTTCCGCAATTTAATTATCTCATGTATGACTGCTAATTCAAAGTCGCTTCTGTCCCTGTCAACAAGCTTCATGTCATAATTTACTTTTTCGTTGTAATAAGAAGGGTGGAGGTCATCGCCGCCGGGGATAAGAAGGCCGTCAATATTTACCGCAAGATTTTCAATGCATTTGGAAGGCGCTAACAATATCGGGCAGGCGCCTGCGGCCTCAACAGCCTCTGCATACCGCTTATTGAGTTTTAGATATTTATCCTCAATGTCAGCAGTTATGCCTATACACGGTCTCAACAGAGCCTCAGACTCTCAGCTTTCCGCCTGTCTCTGCTGTGATATATTTGACAATGTTCTGATGCAGGTCTTCCACCTCAGTTTCCGTAAGCGTCCTGTTCCTTGACCTGTACCTTATTGTGAATGCAAGACTTTTCTCACCCTCAGGTATATGCTTGCCCTTATAGAGATCAAAGATAGAGACCTCCTCTATGAGTTCCGAGGGATAGGCTCTTATCAGGTTCCCGACATCGGATGAACTGAGCCTCTCATCCACAATGATTGCTATATCGCGTTCTATGCACGGAAATTTTGGTATTGGCGAATATTCCAGCGAAACAGGGAGCATGGAAATCAATTTATCAATATCTATCTCAAATACAATAATCTCGGGTTTCAGCACCTTCAAATCCAATTTATCTGTCACCACAGGTGAAAGCGCACCGAGAAAACCAACATTCGAGCCTGAAACACGGATATCACATGATTGTCCGGGATGAAGAAATGTCTCCCGCGTCGGAGCAAACGTATAGCCTCTGACATGCAAGTCCTCAAACAAGGCCTCAATCGTGCCTTTGACAAGATAAAAGCTGTCAGCATCTTCTTTCCACAAAGAAGGCAGTTTTTCCACATAATAGATGCCTGCCATATACGTAATCTCAAGCGGCAGAGGCCTTCCTATATCCTCGAATACCCTGGATACCTCGAATATCTTTATGTCCTTAATTCCCCTTGAAAAGTTATAGATAAAATTCCCGATTAAACCCGGGATAAGCGTTGTACGAAGCAATGAGTCCTCTTTCCTGAGCGGGTTTTTTATGGAGATAGCCTTGCGCCTCCCGTCTCCTTCAGGAATATGGAGAAGGTCCATATCAGCCTCATTCATAAAGCTGTAATTTATCGCCTCATTGAATCCTGATTTCCTTACAATATCTTTTATCCTTAAAACAGAGGTGCGTTTCCTGTTTGAATTTACTGCCGTAATACTTGCCTTAGGTATAGTTGTCTGTATTTTATGATACCCATAAATACGGGCTATCTCTTCAATAACATCTGCCGCCCTCTTAATGTCAAGCCGGAATGCAGGGGGAGTTATTATAAAGGAATCCGGGCCTGCATCTGCGCCAATGTTTAATTTCTTAAGCATATTAATCATCGCTGCATGCGGGATATCTGTTCCAAGAACTCTGTTCACCGTATCGTATTTCACATTTATAGAAACGGGCACATATTTTTTTGGATAAACATCAATCTTCCTGTAAATCCTGCCGCCAGCAATTTCCTGCACCAGGGCTGCTGCCCTGTCAAGCGCCTTGTCCAGAAACTCTATGTCCGCTCCCCTCTCAAATCTGTAAGAAGACTCTGATTTAAGCCCTAATGCCTTTGACGTCCTCCTTATTGACGTGGGCTCAAAGTAAGCGCTCTCAAGGAATATGTCTTTTGTGGAATCAGTTACCTCGGTGTCAGCGCCTCCCATAATACCTGCAACTGCAACAGGATTTTTTGCATCCCATATAAGAAGCGCATCAGCAGGCAATTTTCTTTCAACTCCATCCAGAGTCACTATATCATTGTCTTTTCCAGCCACGCCTGCTTTTATGGTCTTCCCGTTCAGCGTATTGAGGTCAAAGGCATGTAATGGATGGCCAAGCTCTAAAAGAACGTAGTTTGTTACATCAACAATATTATTTATAGACCTTATGCCGCATTTAACTATCCTGTTTTTGAGCCATTCAGGAGAATTGGATACCTTTATCCCCTTAATGATTCTTCCGGCATACCTGTGGCATAAACCGGCATCTGAAATCTCCACCTTAAAGTCAGGCGCTGAAGCATCCTCCGTCAGCTTATATTCAGGGGATTTAAGGGGTAAATCAAGGGCTGCCGAAAGCTCCCTTGCAATACCAAATACGCTGAGGCAGTCAGGCCTGTTCGGAGTAACGTTCACTTCAAAAACAGCATCGTCATCGAACCGCTCGATTCCCTCGACTTCAAGGCCTATCATTGTAAGTGTTTCAGCGGTCTCTTCAGGGCTGATGGAGATATTAATAAATTCTTTTAACCAGTTAAATGTAATGCGCATGATGGTTATTATATCCTTGATAACCGGAGATTGACAAGGAAAAGTTTACACCCAAAAACAGAGATAGAAAATTGTCTCCCCGATAAATCCCGCTCACCTCGGTTGCGAGTCGTACCGACCTGCGGGAGGGGGCAAGGGGGAGGGGTATTTTTTATTCCCCCTCCTACTAAGAATTTGTGTTATAAGATTTATATAAACGGGTTTTACCCGTT
>ERZ1292630.1640-Hain-H41-02um-R3-1640-length-21690-cov-10_pt1 | contig 21431 bp, 10 predicted proteins | sample MGYA00564408_ERZ1292630 | MGnify/ENA primary metagenome ERZ1292630 (study PRJEB36523, sample SAMEA6512641) | groundwater metagenome | collected 2019-01-08 | study: AquaDiva: Metagenomics assemblies of 32 groundwater samples
CATTTGCGAAGCCGAGGAAGCCAAAGCTGGAGCTGTCGACAGTGTGCCTCTTCATCACTGGATCATCGCAATGACAGATTACAGAGAATTCAAAAAATTTATGCTGGAGGCGAAACGGCAAGCTGTCTCCCGAGGTGAAGTTGCCGCGGCATGACATCTGTGATGATGGATTGACATGATCCTTCCTACTCCACGATGATGTGACTCGGTCTCAACATGTATATTCCATGCAACATGAGTATTTCATGTTCAAACTTTCGGGAATTTGTTTGCGCGGTAGAATGGGCGGCCTTTGCTCCCGCCCACATGATGCGGATGTCATCGCGCATGATGAACACCGAGTGAAACGAGGAGGAGAGGAGGCTCACCGCCACGAAAAACGTGACGATTTGTTAGATCACTCATCGAGTCCCAAGGCGCGTCCCATTCCGCAGTTTCCCTTGAGTGCCATACGCGAATATTGGCCAGCTGGAGGCATTTCCCACGACTCACCACCTCACTACATTCCGAGCCGCTTCGGCCCATTTGTGCATCAGGAAAAAGTTGCACCACAATCTCAGTGGGTCGGGACCTTCCGCTGCTCAAGTGTCACCGTTCCGCCCAGAGTTGCCAATGCCGAAGATGATGAGGAGCGTCAACGAAGTCAGCGTGGAAACGACAAGGGCAACGAAGACACTCTACCCGTCCTTCGCTTCGACGCATCCAAGTCGTTGTTCGTTCGAGCATATCTCCCTCATAGTCTCACGTCGATTCCAGTCGGCTGGGCACGTCCGAATGCCAATGCGTCGTTTTTTGTGGACGGCTTTCACTACCGCACGTCGTCTGCATCCGGAAAGGCGGATACCAGCGTTCAAGTTCGAGGCGCGTCTCCGCCATCATCGCTGGAGTCAAAGGCTAGAGATTCACAGGTTTCAGGACACGTCGAACCATTGGAAGACAGGAAGAAGGTGATTTTGTTCCCTTCGTTGATACGTGCTGTTGCCCTTTTTCTGTCCGTGGACGGAAGTCCTGTGGTTAGTCAGCGGTCTTCCGCCGGATCGGTTCAGGCAGATGGGTGGTGGACGCAGTCAACTGCACAAGAAGACGATGAAAAGTTACGACAAGTTGCCATCCGTCCTGTTTCGGGCGCATTCGACACGCTGATCTACACGCAACCGCAAAAAGTCGGCAACGAACCTATGGATCTGGCGCTTGCGTCACTCGTTTCCATCGGCTCTGTGAGAACAGAAAATTCCGTTCCGTTCACCATTTCCGACTTTACTTGTCGAACCACCGAGAGACCGAAGCAGCAGGCCATCGTCTCTTCATCTCGCACGTGGGCCGCGATGTTACTAGATCTTCCTGAAGGGGACCACGAAGTTTCGTTGGAGTTGAGGTGTGTCTATGACGCTCGTTTCCTTCATGCCGTTTACGTCAAGAGTGGCGCCGCCGGTCGCGTTACGGGACGTTTTGACGACGATAACGAATTGAAAGCGCCGCCAGACTCTGTCAACCAGGTCTCGATGGATGAAACACAGAAAAGTGCCATTCCATCATCTCATGCGACTTCAGATGTCTTGGCTTCGTCCAGGGTCATCGTGAACGTTAGCTCGGACGCCAAGCATATGCTGCGAGATTTTCTCGTTGCAACAGCTTGAAACGAAATTGTGCAATATTTTTCATTAGATTTGAAGAGTCACAAGGTAGCCAAAACCTGCTTTCCCCGAAAAACATTTTCGGGCGAAAGAACCACCACGGTCAATTTTGTTTGTTTTTCCAGAACATTTTACGAACTACTTGGCTTTCATGATTTGCGATGCTTTAGCGTTGGCAGCCCGCCGGCGTGCATGGCAAAGCTCGATGGCTGTTGCAGTTCGCAACTCTTCTGATTGCGACAGGCACCCCCATAAGCCAAAGTCCTTCGCGGCGGAGGCTATTCAGGTCGAAGCCGCCATAGAAGCCGCGAGATCGACGCTCGCGACAGTTGATTTTGCTGACAGCATGCAACGATGCACCGCACTAGTGACCGATTTTGAGCGTCGTCATGGTTCACTCGACGACGATGAGGCAGTTATTTCTGATGAGCATGGCATTGTGAAGCGTCTTGCGGGCAAGTGGCGGGACCTCGTGATTGACGCCAGTCTTCAATAGCTCTTTCCTCCGGACAATTTGGGCACCAGGTTCGGGCAACTACATCGATGGCTACATCGAATCCTTCGCACACTGACGCATTACTTTTTTGATTTGTTTTTAGCCATTGCAGACTGCCTTTCAGTCATGGCCGCGACAATCCTTGCAATCGCGTCGTTCGGTGTACTGCTCGTCGCAGCGTCCGGTGATTGGATTCCCTCTCCGTGCGCAAATTGTCCCCCACCGTATGAGGCCCCGTGCCTCCAAATTCTTGGTCCGTCGTCGCCTGCCGAATACGACGCCTGGCTGGAGAACATCACCGCTTGGAGAGAACGAACTCGATCCCAGCTCAGAATTTCAGACGCCATATTTAAACTTCCACAGTTGTCTTGGGCGCCTTCTGCCTACATCGCACCACAAATGCACCCATTCGACCGGTATTTCTACAACAAGGACACTCATCGATACACTGTGCAGCGTTATCTCAACGACACCAACAAGCGGTACGGTGGCGTGGATGCAATATTACTGTGGCCCACGTACCCCAACATGGGAGTCGACGACCGAAACCAGTTCGATTGGATTCGGTCACTTCCTGGAGGGCTTACCTCCCTGAACAACGCCGCAAAGGAACTCTTCGCCGAAGGGGTTCGCGTGATGCTTCCATACAATCCTTGGGATATTGGCACGCGGCGAGAGAAGGACGATCATGGTAACTCCCTCAGTGACCCGGTTGCGTTGGCAAAGATCATTCGCGCTACCGGCTCAGTGGGATTTAACGGTGACACGATGGTAACCATTCCTCAGGCTTTTTATGATGCCGGTGTTGCCGATGGACTGAACTTAGCGCTGCAACCGGAAGTGGGCGGAACGCCTTCCACATTGAACTGGACCGTCATGGGCTGGGGATATTGGAATTATCCGGAACAACCCTGTCTGGGAACAAACCGATGGATCGAACGGCGACACGCGACGCAAGTTTGCAACCGTTGGGCGAAAGAAAAGACAGACGACGTCCAATATGCCTGGTTCAACGGCGCCGGCTACGTACCCTGGGAAAACGTGTGGGGCACGTGGAACGGAATCACCCCCCGGGGCGGAGCCATGATACACCGGGCAAGTGCGATGCTTCGGTTCTTCGGGGGAAATGGCAGCCGCGTTCCAGCCGTGCTTCACGATCATTGGGTGCCGTTGGTCCCAACCCTTGTGGAATCGATCTACGCTAGTCGCTTTTGGACGCTGACGAAGCAACTTCCTTGGATGCAGAACGTAACAGCCATCGTCGCTGTGTTTCCAATCGTTAATCGCGGAGGTGCTTCGGTCAATACGTCCACTCCCGTGATGCGTCTGAACGGGTCCAGTTTGACCCGAGACCAAGCTTACGCGATCGTCGATTGCTACAACGGCATCTTGTTAGAACCCGCCTTTCGCCCGGGCGTGGCAACATCTCGATTCAACATGCTTGATATCTACATTGACATCGAGCCTTGGGATCTCGGATGTGTTGCGGCCATCCCGACCGCAAACGAGCTGCCTGATGACGTTGCTGCATTCTTGGCTCACATGAAGTTCATCACTGCCCGACCATTGTCGTCGTTTTCTGACACTTGGAGCTACCTCACGCAACAAATCGTGTCGACTGAAGGTGAACCCGAGTTAGCGTCTCGGTCCGCGTCTGATTTGTCTCCCACGGTAGTCATCCCTGCTTTGCCCAACGCCAACGATTCCGCCACGTTTTACAATTTTACCTGCCGCGGCATCGAAATTGAAGGCCCTCCTGGCTACGGCGTCGATTTTCAATTTCCATGGGAGCAGCACCCAGAACGCGAACATGTTGGCCATCACGTTTCCTTCCCTTCCGCTTTCGACATGGACCGCTACCTGGTAAGCAATGCCGACTGGGCGGCGTACGTCTCGGCGTCTTCTTATCTTCCTCGAGATCCCTACAACTACCTTCGATCGTGGAATCTGAGCGGCAACCCGTCCTCCCCGAAGCCTCCACCCGGTACCGAGAGGCATCCTGTGACCTGGGTCAGCTACGATGAAGCCCGCGATTTTTGCCGCTATTATGGGAAACGGCTGCCGCATGCTTGGGAGTGGCAGTATGCCGCACAAGGAACCGACGGTCGCCCATATCCGTGGGGATGGCAGCCAGGCACCGTCGGTGTGCAACTGCCCGCACCGACCACCGGAAACGAGATGCCCGCACCGCCCAACGTGGACGCGTTCCCGCAATCTAAAAGTCCCTTCGGGGTCGAGGCCATGATTGGACTAGTTTGGCAGTGGACTGACGTGTTCGAAGACGATCACACCCGCGCCGCATTGCTCAAGGGTGGCTCGTACTACCGGCCGTCGGGGAGCGGATGGTACTTGCGCCAAACTCAGCGGGTCGACGAGCACAACAAGTACCTTCTGATGGACGATCCGTACGACCGTTCCGGGGGCGTGGGATTCCGGTGCATCCAGTCGCGGTGATTGGGATGGGTTGGATGCGTTCATTCGTGATGTGAGATTATCGGTCAGTGTGCGACCAGCAGCTTGGCGTCCAAAATATTTTATGTTCTTTCTTCTTTTCTTTTTTTTGTCACCGAAAGCCGACCGATTGCTTCAAAACCGATGCACAACGATCAAGCGGGGAAACCCGCTCGCGGCGGGACGGCTTTCACCATCGCGCTGGGCGGTATCGCGGCTGGGGGAGGTGGGGGTGGAGGCAAGAGCGCACGCCAGGCCCCAGGGCCAGGACCCACTTCTTCCGGACGAAAGGGTCCGTTCAAGTTCCTGCAAAAGGGCGAGGGAGTGCAAGCGGCCGCCATCAACGCAGGGAAGATAGGCAGCGACGGAAGCAACCTCAGCGTCGGCAGAGCGGGACAAGATTCCCACAGCCTCCGCGAGGCCATGGCGATGGACATCCGGAAAGGTGCCGGGCATGATCCCTTTTCAGAGGCGCTTGTGGCAGTGCCGAGGCGCCCGCCACCGAGAATGAGCATTCCTTCAGACAACAATCGCGCCGAATCCACGATCGCTGCTGCAGAACCTCCAAACACATCGGCACCGGACGACGCGACAAGCAGGCAGCGACCAGCCCCAGCAGTCGCGCGGAACGCCTCCGCTCAGCAACAACCGCCAGGTGCGGGGTCGTCGCGATCCACGAGTCGAAGAGAACTGCCACCCAGCGCTGCATCCACGCGGCCCGCCGACGGTGCTGCCAGGCCGCGTGAGGAGCAGCATGCGGAAGCGGCGCCAACCGGTCGACTCGCCTTGTTGGCTCAACGGAGGTCCCAAGCAACGGCGGCGCGGCTCGAAGGGGGTGACTCCGCACCGTCCGCCGAGGACGCCACCGAGAAACCACCGCCACGCAACGCCGCGATAAACCGTGCATCGACCCCCATGCAGGACTTGCGGCCTGCACGCCACGCGGACCCCGAGGTGCCGGAGCGACTCGTTCCCAAAACGCAGTATCAGGCACCAAGTCGGCACATACGTCATCACGAGGACGATGGCCAAACTTCGGCAACCGGTCAACGGAAAACCTTGCAAGCTACGATTGCATCGGGCCGATCGAACTTGCGGAAGACGGCAGAGTGGCATCAACTCGATGAATCGGACGAGGATCAACAACATACCGAAGCGATGTTTGATCGACGCGCCAGACCGATCGAAGACGACCCCCCGGCCGTGTACGATCAGGACGCCCATGATGACGAAGATGAAGGTGAAGAAGAAGACAACGAACCGCAGTCGCGAAGGTTTCAAGAGGAAACTCATGCGTCGCAACAGCATGATGGGTCACCCCGCTACCAGACTACGTATCACTCTCAGCCTCAAGTTGTAGCTGCAGCATCTGGTCGACCCGGCAATCTTCACCGAGGGCTCCGCGGGCAGCACAACAACCCGTCGACTGTGGGTGAGTCGGATCGGGAACGAGCACTGTTGGAAGAATTAGACCGTGAAGTTGAGGAACTGCGAGAGGAGAAGGCCAAGTACCGGCAGCTTGTGTTAGACCTTCAGCGAGACCGGCAGCGTCAAATGCAAGAGCGAGATACCGGCGAGGAGGACCTGCAAAAGGAACGCGATGAATTCGAACGGTTCGTGGCGGAGGAGCGGAAGCTGCTTCGTAAGGAACGCCGCGAATTAGATGACGTACGTCGGCAGGCCACATCGGCCGCGCAAGCGGAGAAGGAAACGGTTCGGAGGCTTCAGCATGAGTTGAGTGTAATGAAGGATGGCATAGAGCGATTGCAAGGCGACAGCCGTGACCGCGAGCGGCAAGCGAAAGCAGAGGCGGACCGTTTGCGCAGGGAGTTGGCAGATGCGAATGCGAGGAACGCGGACCTCGTGGCAACGCTTAAGCGTCAACAGAGCGCAGAGCTTGTTCATGGTGCAGCCACAATCGAAGCCGCCAGACCGAACGTAGGAAGGACAAACGTGGCAACAAGGGGAGGCCGTGGTGGTGCGGCATCCGACGTCGGCGGCCCCCCTGGTTCTTCGTCGCGCGACGTCAGCCCCCCTTCCAGTGTTGAAGCCGGTCCCGGCGCTCGAGCTCGTGGTGCAAACACAACCAAATCGCGGGACACGTGGGATGACGGGGCGAGCGCGGATGACGATGATTTTGGTCGTGGTGGCATGCGCGGTGATGAAGTCACACCTTCCACTTCCGCGCCTACAACATTGCAAGTGAAAATTTCGGAGCGCCAACGACGACTGGCCGAAGAGCAACGCGCGCGAGAAGAACAATTACAGTCGCCACGAATTGCTCAGCAACCGCGAGGAGCCGTGCAACCTTCCGTGAACACGCGCACATCGGCAATGGCCACCGCTCGAACAGGCACGACCACCACCAATCTGTCGATCCCATCGTTGTCTGCGTTCTTGGACGAGGAGCCCGTTCCCTCTGAGACGTTTCCCGACGATCGGATCGTGTCTCAAAACAACGGCCCCGACGGTAAAAGCGAAAGGCAGTTCCGTTCCGGAAAGCGGGAGGTAAACTACACCAATGGCACCCGGAAGGTGACCCTTCCCTCTGGACACGTCAATCTGTACTTCAGCAACGGCGACATCAAGCGAACGTTCCCGAATGGAAAATCGACTTACTGGTACGCCGCTGCGCAGACCACTCACACGCAGTACCCCAATGGCACGCAACTGTTCCAGTTTCATGCCACGCAGCAATTTGAAAAGCACCACCCAGACGGCTCCAAGGAGATCTTGTATCCTGAAGGCGTCTACAAGGTGATTCGCAGCGATGGGACCGAGGATACGGTGTTTCCCGACGGTTTCGATGGGTTTGCGGCTCAGCAGCAGCAACAGCAACCACGAGGTGGCAATGTAACGAATCGAGTTGCAGCGCCAGGCAGTCGCGCGGGTCCGCGGTAATTGAGCATAGAACAAAAGCGAGTGAGTTTTCGCTTGGAGACGTCACTCGCACTTTCCGGGACCCTCGTCTTGTCCTCCCCTCCCCGTTTCTCCGGCCGCTTCTTTGTATGACCACATGACGACAAGTGTCGATTCGGCCCTCCGTCAAATCGAATTGAACAGCTTTGAATTAGAGCCAGCCTGGCGAATCTCCTGCAGCCTTCCTTTGGCAGTCTGGGCACGACGAATGAATGACCCCCAGGTAACGTGATCTGATCATTTGCAAGACGCTGTTAGAATAGTGACAACGCACATCACTCGTTTGCATGGCGCTTACTGGGTCGACTGACGACAATGCTGCTGACAGGACGACCGCGTCCGACCACTTTGGTGACCGTTGCCGTCCTGCTGCTTTGCTTTGCGGCAACGGTTCGTCTCGTCGAGGATCGATTTCATGCAAAGCAGGCATCATTTCAGTCGACGGGACCTGGTGCTCAACGCGCTTCAGCGCACCGGCATAGCCCCGTACAAATGAGAACCATATCCACGTCGAGCCCGTTGCTGCCGAAAAATAATGTATGGGGGGTGAACACTTCGTCGTTGTATCTTGCCGTTCTCCGCCTGTGGTGTGGTGCCTGCAGAAGCAACAAGGAAGTGGCTGAAAGCGCCCGTGTTCTGGATGCCGCGCGTGCCGATCCCTTTCTCAACAATGGTCTGCACTCAGACATTATTACGGTCCGAATCGCGTGCGCTGGAGACAGCATCACCGTCGGTAACGAGTCATCCTCGCACCGCGGATCCAAGGTGGAGAGACCAGGAGAGGGGAACTATCCGCTGGAACTCCTGAGTGGCTTGTCCTGCGGCGCCGTCCGGAAGGCACGTCGCGACGCGGACCGCTATCAGTCCGCCGTCAGTTGTTTTTCGGCGCAGAGGGCAAATCAACTCTGCATCCGACTCGAAATCGCCAACTTCGGACACAGTGGCCGAACAGCCGCGGATTCGCCAGTTCGATTCAGCTACCGGCGAAGTCCGTTTTTCCAACGGTTGTTTCGATTTAAGCCCCACATCGTCTTTCTGATGCTAGGGACAAACGATGCCAAATCGCGCAGCTGGAAGAACGACAGTTACTTTCAGGATGCTCTCGAATCCGTGGCGATACAAGTCATGGGAGCATTGGCAGGTCCGCGAACGTCGCCGGTGGCGGCCATGATCCTCATGGCGCCGCCGCCAGTGCAACAAGGCGGGTCTGGGCTGCCCGTCAAGTTTGGTATTCGCCCCGGGGTAGTCGCGAACAACGTTCGTCGCGGCGTCCAAGTCGTCGCGCAGAAAATTGGGGCCACGTTCGTCGACCATGCCGCGGCATTCACCCAACATCGATCCGCAACGACCGGTGCCTCAACGCCGTTGGCACAGCTGCTGCATGACGGAGTCCACCCCTCCGCCGTTGGCCACTGGTTGATCGCACGAACCATTCTTGAGGAATTATGCAAGGTTGGATGACACGGGGGGAGGGGGGGTTGCTTCATGGTCATACAGTACGCTCCACCCCATTTGGCCACGGGACAGAAGCGGAGAACCATGTCCGTGCTTCGCGCGGCTTCGTTTATCGATCAGAGCTGTGGTCGCCGTGTTGAAAAAGAAACTAGGTTCATTGAAAACGGACACCGGAACGTTGCGCAACGACGAAAATGAATCTTGGCTGTACAAATTTTTTTCCACCTCGAAAAAGCCGAAAAACAGCAAAAATACGGGCTTTTTTGGCCAAAACAAGGGGAAATAAGCAAAAAATCGCATCGTGCCTTGGCCTTCCCAGTGGAGCGTACTGTACAAATCGTTTAAATTCTTCAAATGCTGATCAAATTTGCCGACTTTGTTTCCAATCAATCCAGTGCTACTAGTCACTTTCCGCCCTTACTCACACGATCCTTTTTTTGAAACAACGCCCCAATGTCGAGTTCCGTGGCAATGACCGCAGAAGGACTCGGTTTACACCGCGTGCTGGTCGCCAGCCGTCCCGATCAAGAAAGTGCAGAAAACACGCCTCGTTCGCCCGGAGACGTTCACCTGCTGACGCAAGGTGCGTGGTCCCTGAACAACCACCCGGCCATTGATAACGAAACCGAACTTCTGTTGCAGGTTGATTTGCTTGAGCTCGACAGCACGTCGATGCGCCAGCTGCGACAAGAAGCGGAGAAGCGCGGTCGACGCACCCCAGCTGTATCAAGTGCCGGCGAAGACGTCGACGACGATGCGGCACTCAAGTCTTTAATTTTGGAAGTGATTCGCGTTCGTGGAAAAATGCACAACCCGGTGACCAACTCTGGGGGAGTATTGGTGGGACGGCCGTTGACCGCTGGAGCGCGCTCGCCGCATCGAGGGATGGTTAACAGTAGCCACCGAGTCGTGCCTCTTTGCTCCCTGAGCGCTATCCCGTTGAAAGTCGAATCAATCAACAAAATTCATGGAAATCAAGTCTTAGTCAGCGGCGCCACGGCAGTGGTGTTTGCCCGGATGCAGGTGGTTCCTCTGCCAATTGATCTCGACGTCCGGCTGGCGCTGTCCGCGATCGACGTAAGCCGGCTGCTACCGCAGCTGCGCAAGCTGATTGCACCTTTCACGGTTCAACTGTCGGCTAGCCCAGCGGGGCCGCGGGCACCGCGTGTGGCCCTCCGGATCGCTATTCTTGGATGTGGTGTTGCAGGGCAATGCTGTGCGGCGTTCCTGCGTCACAACCTACCCAGTTCAGGAGAAGTCCGCATCGTTGCGTTAGATGTCAGCCCACGCTCGCTTGCCACCGTCAGCGCATTTGCCGTCCCTGGCCTGTCGACGTTTTTATTGAAAAACGGCGGCAGTGTCATGGAAGGATTGACCTTACGTGAAACCATGCTCGACGGCGTCGGCGCTGATCTCGTGCTGAACTGTGTGAGTGCCGCGGGCACGGAGGCCCTCTCGACGGTGCTGTGCGCGGAACGGGGTACAATTGTTTATTTTTCCATGGCAACCAACTTCGGGACAGCCGTCCTCTCGACGGACCCAACCGGCGCTGACGTCAACGTCGTGTGCGGCGCGGGCGTGTACCCAACCCAAGCTGTGGAGGCGTTCCACCTACTGGGAAACGACTTACCTCTTCTCTCGGCCTTCGCGCTCAACAAGGGTTTGCACGACTGGATGCCATCCAAAGACACGTTCAAAAAGTCGCTGCTTCGTCGCTTCGTTCAGTTTGCGGTCGCTTCTGGCGCGGTTCCCGCATTGGCCGATTTGGTTTCCGCCAAATTGTGGGCTCGGGACATGCACGCGTGGTACGACCGACTTTTTCAGTGGTCGATCGCGGATGCTGGCATGTTTTGGACCTTGCTTTGGCGCTTCTTTGACGTCGCCGGTCAAATAGTGACCGGGGATGTGGATCCTGCTCTCCCTTCCAGCCGCTACCTGCCGCCGCCGCAGCCGACATCGGCGCTTAGCGAAGCCCGGTTCTTCCCGTCAGCAAAGGTCAATCTTGCCCAAAATCTCCTGCGTCACCGAGGTGGCAAATCAGCGTTAATTTGGCGCTCTGAAGGCGACTTGATTCCTCGCAGAGTGCTATCGTACGATGATCTCCACTCAGCGGTTTTCCGCGCCATCTTGGTGCTCAAGCCAATGGGCGTCAAAAAGGGCGACCGCGTGGGATCGCTGCTGCCAAACATTCCAGAGGCCGTCATTTTCATGCTGGCGGCGACCTCTCTAGGTGCGGTGTGGACGGCTGTGAGTCCCGATTCTGGACCAGCGTTGTGCCGAGATCGCCTTGGCCGTGTCCACGCCACTGTTCTTGTGGCGACACCGCACTACCTGTACAACGGAAAAGTATTCTCGTGCGAGGCGAGCATTCGCTCGTTGAAGGAGGATGCCTTGAAAACACCAGTCGGGGAAGGAGGTCCGTACCGTCTCAACGTGGTTCTCATTGAATATGTGCATGCCAATATCGCGGCCAAGGCAGGCGCCACGCCGATGGCGCGCGACCTCGGTGACGTCACTTGGTCGACGAGCGATCGGTTGACGGACAAGACCCCGCAATACGTTACCGAATTCACGCCAATCACGATGCAAGATCCCGTCTACGTCATGTACACCAGTGGCACCACGGGAGCGCCAAAGGCCATTGCGCAGGGATTTGGCGTGCACCTAAACCACCTCAAGGAAACCGGGCTCCACCTCAACATCAGTGGAGAGGACAATTGCTTTGTGATCACCACGTGCGCATGGATGCTTTGGCATTGGATGGTGAGTTTGCTGCACTATGGGTGTCGCATCGTCCTGTATGACGGCCACCCGACGCCGCCGCAGAATCCTCTTGCGCTGTGGTCGTTCGTCGCTGAAGAAAAGCTATCATTTTTTGGTGTCAGTGCTCGATTTTTGGAACACGCTTTTTTGAGTCGTAAGGATTTTATCGGATCGTCCTCAGCGTCGCCGAAGCACCGCCTGGACTTATCCACCCTACGGCTTATCACATCGACTGGGAGCCCTCTCTCGGACGATGTCGCGCGGTTTTTCATGCGGGATGTGAATGAGGCTCTGGTGCTTCCTTTGAGGGCTACGAACGCCCAGAAGTTTGGTGACCGGCTACGGGTCAACTCGATCAGCGGCGGTACGGAGATCAACGGCTGCCTGTGCCTTGGGTGCCCAGTGCTTCCGGTGACTGCAAATGAGCTGCAATGCGCGCCGCTGGGTATGGATGTGGACGTCATCCGGGCGTCCACGAAGCAACGGCTACGCGGCGCAACGCCACTCGGAGCTACGGCGACCCCAAACGCCGCCGTTGTCTCCTCGCTGGTACGTCCCCCGAACGAGCAAGGGGAGCTGGTTTGCTTCAACCCTTTCCCATCGATGCCCGTCTTCTTTTACAACGACGAAGGCGGCAAGCGCTACCGGACGACCTACTTCGATGAGTTTGGTCCGCGCGTTTGGGCCCACGGGGACGTGGCCGAGCGAGCATGCCCGTCGGCGGCACCGTCCCTCAGGGGCGTCATGGGCATGGCACCAGCGGCATCACGTCACAGTGGCTTCTACGTTCGCGGTCGCAGTGATGCAACATTGAACCCCGGGGGTGTTCGTTTGGGCACGAGTGAATACTACGACTGCCTTAAGGGGCTCTCGGACGTCATCGCCGATGCGCTGGCGGTTGAAATGAACGGCGTCGGCGTGCTGCTGTTCGTGGTGCCAGCTGCGGGCCTGAAGGATGCCAAAGCGATCGTACCGAAAATTAGGGACCACATCCGCCGCACGCTATCGCCGAAGCACGTTCCGACGGACATCATCATGGTCCCCGCGGTTCCCTACAACCGCAACTTCAAGAAAATGGAAATTTTGGTCAAGCGGGTCATGGATGCCCCGCCCGCGATGCTGTTCGCTGGAGCGACGAAGGACACGAAAACGGTAGATCAGCTAGTCGCGACGCTGCCGGCGGAGGCGCAAAAGCTGAAAGAGCTCATGTCGAACCTCCAGGATGCGAACGTGATGGGACCGTTTTTTGAGTACAAGCGGAAGCGCCACGCTGCAAAGGTGTAGTGGGGGTGGACCACTCCCTCCTTTTTGGAGGCGCTCCGTGGATTGTACCCGGCCGACGGCTGTTCGATTCAAAAATGAGAGAGAGACGCTTGACGACGACCGGATGATAATGCGAGGGGGATGTGGTGTCTGAGTGTGTTCCCCTTTGGTCAAGAGGTCTCCCCGGCAAAAAAAACGGGCATTCTTGGTTGCATCCCTCCTTGCCTTTTAACCGTTCTTTCGGAGCAGCTTGCCTTGCACATTTCTTTCAAGTTCAGGGACGCGATACAAAAAAAACAAGGAAATAAGGCGAGAGCGAAGCGAATGACGAAGAAAGGGAAAAGCGAAAATGTTCAAGTCATCCTTCGCGTTCGCCCTTTGAACAAGTCCGAGCGCGAGAGAGGTGCCAAGGACATCACCACGATGCATCTCTCGGATGGTGGCATCCAGGTGGCCGGTGCGGGCGTCGACGAAAGAGTGTGGACCTTCGACGCCGTTTATACCAACGCGTTTAGTCAGAAAGACGTTTATCTGCAATCGATTCACTCTGTGGTCGAAACGGTACTTCAAGGCTACAACGCAACGATTTTTGCGTATGGTCAGTCGGGCACCGGCAAAACCTACTCCATGTGTGGTAACCTGGAGGTCCTGGAGCAACAAGGGATTATCCCGCACGCGCTGAATCACATTTTTGAAACGATCACGACGGCCTCCAGCGACAAACTGGAGTACAACGTCATGGCCTCGTTTGTGGAGCTTTACAACGGCAAATGCCGCGACCTGCTTGTCGACGGTCGGCTAAACCTGGAACTCAAAGAAAATATGCAAAAGCTGTTCTACGTCAAGGACCTGACGCTCCATGATGTGAAGACCACCCGTCACGCTATGGAGCTGATGGAAAGCGGCCTGTCAAGACGTGAGGTCAAGTCAACCAACCTGAACGCCGACTCCAGTCGCTCGCACTCGCTGTTCACGCTCTACGTGAGGTGCCATGATAAAGCAAATGACCTACGCACAGAGTCGAAGTTGAACCTGGTGGACTTGGCAGGTTCTGAGCGACTCTCCAAAACCGGCGCGACGGGCGAAGCCGCCGAGGAGGGCAACAACATCAACCTTTCGCTCACCGCCCTCGGAACGGTCATCGACTGCTTGGTCAAGAATCGCCCAGTCATCCCGTATCGATCTTCGCCGCTCACGATGCTGCTCAAGGACGGGCTAGGTGGAAATTCGCGCACGGTCATTGTTGGCACGTGCTCTCCGTCGGACTACAACGCCCCGGAGACCGTGTCAACACTTCGGTTCTTGGACCGTGCCAAGCAAATCAAGAACAAGCCCAAAGTGCAGATGGACCCCAAGGACGCCAAGATCAACGAACTGATGGAGGAGATTAAAGCGCTCAAGGCTCGCCTGGGCATTCACGATGCGGACGACGACGATGGGACCGGCGGTGAAGCGGCGGATCGTTCGGAACACCAGCAAAAGTACATTCGCTCGTTCGACGAAGAAGTCGAGGGCCTGAGGCGCAAAGTTGAAGAGTTGCAAGTGGAGCTCCTGAATGCTTCCGAAATCGCCGAACAGGCGAAGGGCGAGGCCAAGCAGTACCCCGCCAAGGAAGCCAAATTGAGAGAAGAATTTGCACGGCGCGAAGCAGAGCTGCTGAAGCGCATTGACGAAGCTGCCGACGAGCGGTCATTGCAAATGGCCGTCAGCCAAACCATGTCGGCAGGTCCCGAATTGGCGTTCGAGCAGCTCGTCGGGTCTTGCGTTCAGTTCGTGCAGTACGTCGACGCGGACGTCTGGCCACGAGTGTGCCCCGCATCCCTCGCCGCAGCATCGCCGTCGAAAGTGGGCGCGGCTGGCGCTGACCCCACGGTCGTGGTCGAAGCGATCCAAACTGCCTTCCGCATCCTTCAGGGAGGTGGCGCGGAAGTGCGCTTGAACCAAGCGAAGCTCATGCGACGCCAATCGCTTAGCCTTCTTCCGACCGGCAGTAGCGGTTCCCCGTTTGGGGCCGCTGTGACCGCATCTCCGAAACGACAAGACCCCGGGGCGGCAGCTCCGCCGCCTCCCAAAGCCGGAACTTTACCCGTTGCAACGACCACTCCCCAAGCCGCCACGCCCAACGTAGCGACGGATGACGACTTCCCAGAAGCCGCTGGCGACAAGAAAGACAAGAAGGACAAAAAGAAAAAGGTCAAGAAGCCAAAGTCCAAGGGAGGCCAGGAAGAGGCCATCATCGCGGCCTTGCTTCCCGAATCCACAGTCGTGGAAGCGTTGTCCTCGTGGTGCTTTCTAGCAGGCGAAGGTGCCGCCGCGACGGCCCTTGCCAAGGAGACCATCAACCACCTCTTGGACCAGCAGCGTCAACTTGTCTACGAGCAGATCAAGAAAAAGTTTGTCGAGGCCGATGCGTCGGAGGTGGTCAAATCCCCCTCCGACATTCTGGAGCTCACGCAGGCGTTGGCTCAAGTCACGGACGAGCTGCAGCGCACCGGTGCTCTGTTGGCAAAGAACAAACAAGCATCGTTGAAGATCAAAGAAATCGCTGACAAGCGGCTCGAAGAAGTCGACAAGCACAAGTCGCATGTGGAGGCTTTGCGCGAAGAGCTCGCCGCGCAACACAGTCGCCATGCTGCGGAACAGGCACTGCAAATTGACGAGCTCATCATGCAGCAGAACAAGAAGACGGAACAACTCATCGCCAAGCAAACCAAGGCACTCGGGAAAGAAAAAAAGCTGCGCGATGAGCTCAGCCGCCGCATTTCGGAGCTGGAAGACCAAAAGGAAAAGCTGGAGCAAGAGTACGAAACCAAAATCATGGAGTATGAAGCACTGCAGGACAATTACGAGTCGGCCAAGATCGAGCACTTGAAGAAGCTGCGGGAACTCAGTCAGGGCGCGTCAACGTACCCAAGTGCCGGCGGGCTACACGCTGCCGACTCGCAAGCGGAGCGACTTCGCGCGGCGGTGGCGAAAACGATGGCGAACGCTCCCAACTTTGGTGGTGTGAACACGACGTTCAATCCTCGAGCGAACGATAGCCGCGTCCTTGCCCGATCCGCACCCGAAGGCTACGGCTCGGTCTCCGCGAGTGCGGAAGGCACGCTCCCCATGCTCGGCGCGATGTCGCCAAGTGCAGCTGGACCCAGAGCACCCGCAGGAATCGCCCCGACATCGACGTTTTCTCGCAATTTTCTCGACGTTCCGAGAGCTTAGGAACTCGTCTTGCGATATATTGCGTCATTGTCTTTCAAACAGTATCACTCAACCATTTTTGTTCGCCCTGACCATACCTTCAACGTTGCCGCGGACGCGCGAGATGTGAATGACACGAGGGTGCAAGTCGCTGGTAGGCCTCCTTCCTTCCGTCTTTCTCTCCCTCTCCCTCTCTCTGTCTCCCCTCATTGCTATCTCGTCGCGTACTGTGTGATCTCCCTCGCGTGTGACGGGGCAACGGGTGTTACCTGTGAACGGGGGCGCTCTCGGAGCGTCACGAAACGATTGGATACTTTGGAGTGAGCCGCTCGAGGCAGCCTTTACCACCCGCTCCCTGCGTATCGCGCGCAGACACATTTATGGCGTACACGACGGCCAGCAATGGAGAGCCCTCCTTGCAGCAGCTCTTAGATCGCGCGGGTCTTGGCCACATGATCAACGGCTTCTATGACGGCGGCGTGACGAACGTGGCTCAGCTCTCGCAGATGACGATGCAAGACTACCAGACGGTCGGTGTGGTCGTCATGCCCGACCGAAGGAAGTTATTTGAACTCATACAAACGCTGAAACGCGACCAATCCGTGAATGCGCTTTCGCAGTCGCCACCGCCGCCTGCGCCGCCTCCTCACTCCTCTTATCCGAACGCGGCCGCTAACGTCCGAGTCGCGGCGCCGCTAGCTGCAAATGGCCGGCCGAACAGAGCCGACTCGCCTGCTAGGGTTCACCTGCCTTCTGGACCCGGTGGAGGCAGCGGATTGCATCAACCCCGCGGCGCGCCCGCTTCGGGACCATCACACAACGTGGACCACGAGGTCCGACTCCTGCAGGAAACGCGCGACTTTGGCGCGCACAGCGGTGAGAACGTGCTGTATGGTCAGCTGTCGGGTGGTCAGCATCACCCTGCGGGCGGGGCCAATCCGCCGGCGTCGTCCTATTTTCAGCAGACTGGGACAGGGGTGCACCACGACGCCAACCACCCCCCACACACCGCCAACGTGCACGGAGGTGCTCAAGCCATGTCGTCCTCCAACACCAGCAGCGTGAACAGCAGCTTCAGTCAGGAAACAGGTCCCGCGATAACGCACGCGCCCCCCGTCCCTGCCAGCTATTTCCAGCCGGGTCCGCCGCGAGGGCAACTCCCGACGGCCGGCCGCATTCCCCACGCGTCGACAAGCCCAGTGCCGCCGACACGCGGAGCGGCGCCCACGCAGCGGTCGAGCGGCAGCAACGCCACGGCCGGTGGCATGGGACGGGCCGCCACCACCAGCAGCAACGACAGTAACACCGGAGCCGCGCCCCCCCGGCATGCCGCCCGCACGAGCAGAATTACCGTTGCCGTAAGGAAGCGCCCTTTGAGCTCAACCGAGGTTGGGGATGGCTGCGAGGACGTGCTGACGACGGACGTAGATCACAGTCACGTTTTCGTTCATGAACCCAAAGTGAAGGTGGACTTGAAGCCGTATGTGGAAAAGCACCGCTTCACCTACGACGTGGTTCTGAGCGAGCGCCACGACAACCGCAGCGTCTACGAAGCAACCGCTCTGCCACTTATCGCGACGGTTTTCGAAGGGGGAAACGCGACGTGTTTTGCGTATGGTCAGACCGGTAGCGGCAAGACCTACACCATGCTCGGCAAACGCGATCAGGAGGAAGGCATTTACCTCTTAGCGGCTCGGGACTTGTATCACCGTCTCGAGCCGGGAATGTCTATTACGGCGAGTTTCTTCGAAATTTACGGTGGCAAATTGTTTGATCTGCTCAATGAACGAGTGAAGCTGCATTGTCGTGAGGACAGCAAGGGCGTGATCAACGTGTGCGGGCTCACAGAACACGCCGTCAACGACACCAACCACCTCATGCAGATCATCGACTACGGCAACGCGATTCGAGCCAGCGGTGCCACCGGCATGAACAACGACAGTTCCCGCTCCCACGCGATCCTTCACATCACCGTGTTGAAGAACGCGAAGTATTTCGGCCGATTTACGTTCATTGATCTCGCGGGTTCGGAGCGCGGAGCGGATACCTTGGATTCGGACCGCGTCACGCGGCTTGAGGGAGCGGAGATCAACAAGTCGCTCCTCGCGCTGAAGGAATGCATCCGGTCGCTTGACCAAGGGCATCGGCACATTCCGTTCCGGGGGTCGAAGCTGACGGCGGTGCTCAGGGACTGCTTCCTCGGTAACTCCAAAACGGTGATGATTGGCAACGTGTCGCCGTCGTCGTCGTCCTGCGAGCACACGCTTAACACGCTCAGGTACGCCGATCGGGTGAAGGAGCTGCGTCGCGAAGGCCGCCAAAGTGCCGCTGAATCGATGATGGGGCAGGTGCCGAGCGAGGAAGTGGAAACGGTTGGTCTGGCGCCGAATGCGTCGTCGTTCGGTGCGACCCGACGGGCAGCGCAGAGGGCGGTGGCCCCATCAACGTCACAAGATTCGCCGCATTTGCGTTCAACCAGCCAGCCACCGGCACCGACAACATCGAGTGGGAGCTTCTCTCTCCCCGCAACCAATGCCCGCGGTGGGGGTGGCACGGGATCTGGGAGAGCCGTCATGTCACGACAAGCGACCGAACAGTCACTTGGCGGACCGACGGCCAGTGCTGCGACGCGTCCGCGCGGGGCAACTCTTGGGAGCGCACCCTCCGCCAGCGCCGCCGCTGCCTCTGTCAATCGGTCCAACAACGAGGTGTGGTCGAGTCCTCCCCCGGCACCTCACGGTCATGCCCCGTTGCAGCAAAGCGGCTTCGGTGGTGGGGCCAGCCGGCAGCAACAGCCGCCACAACACGCATCTTCGCCGCCAAATCGCGGGGGCCGCCATCCGACCAGCGTATCGTCGCCGGCTCGCTCGCAACCCAGTGCTCCGTTCTCCAGCTTCGAGGAAGAGCACGAGTCGCTCATCAACATGATCCTGAAGGAGGAGGAAGACTTGATCCAGGCGCACAGGGTGCACGTCGACGAAATGTTCGAGTTCATAAAAATCGAAATGCAACAGCTCGAAGTCGTTGATCAGCCAGGTTCGCAGATCACGCAATACTGCAGCGACCTGTCGCGAACGTTGACGCGGAAGCTGGAAACCATCGAGGCCTTTCGCAGTCGCCTTGAAACCTTCGTACAACATCTGCGCGATGAGGAGGCGCTCACACGCCAACTGGCCGCCACCAACGCGGGTTCAGGTGCGCGGCAGTAGTTTCACAGGCGCGATATCGCCCGATGAAAGATTTTTCTGGAGCGTCCCCCTCTTCCTTTCAACTGTGCCTCCCCGAGTTAGACACTTACCTCCGCTCGGCACAACGCCCTTTTGTGCAAAGTGTCCTTCGACCCCTTCAGTACTCCTTCTTCTGATCACCTGGGTGTGCATCGCTGTTGAATTTCGTGGCAAACCCTTCGTTGAGTCGCTTGTGGTTAGAAACTGACTGGCGAGGGTGCATAGAGTCACCGGGACCGGAGGGGGACGGCCGTCCTCCCTTACCCTTGCAACGTCCAGACCGACCGCCCCACCCACCATTTCTCGCAAGTCAACGTCAACGGCAGCCACAGCAACCTTGTGTTGGTGCCTTCATTGATCGTTGAAGGATTGAATTCGACAGACACTATAGAACGTTGTTGTCATTTTTCTCTTGTGATGACCGCGGCCGTCAGCAGCGTACCCTGGACGCCTAAGCTCGTCGAGGACCTGCTCTTCCGACAGTTTTGCAAGGGAGAAGACGTGTCGTCGCTGCTGCCTGTCATACCCCCGGCGGCAACGCCGTTTGCGGCGGCAAACAGTGTGAACGGCCAGTCGGCCTCTGCCGTGCCTTTTTTGGAACTCGACGATGCCCTTCGCGCGTTAATTCGGTTCTCCCAAAACGGCCCTTCTGTGGCTGGTGGAACAGGAGGGGCGCCACTTTCGCAGCGCACGGCCATGAATGCGCCAGGAACACCCGGGAAGGGGCCAACCACAGGCTCGGCCGTTGGCAGCGTCTTGTTAGGCGGAGCGGCTAACACCGGTGCGGCGACCACGACCACACCGCGGACACCAATTTCCAAACCCCCACTGGGAACCGCGAAAGTAAACACAGCCGCCGCGGCACCCGTTGCTGTCCTTCCGGCACCCAGTCCGGGAGCGGCCTCGGGGGCCGTGAAGCGGGAGCCTTTGGGTGCCGTCAAAGCGACGTCCCCTAGCGTCATGACCGCCGCGGCCTCGAGCAGCGACGCATCGCGCAAGCGCACCAGGGAGCGATTAGAGTGGCCAGCGACGGTACCTTACGACAGTGCGCTGGTCTCCAAAAGCCGCAGTGCCGTTCAGCACCTCACGGAGCGCCGCATCGCAGCGCAAGACGGCGTCGACCCCGATGCCATATTCCGTCAACCGGTTGAAGAGTTCCCCATTGGCCCCATCTTCAGCAAAAATCACCCAGACGCGGTGCAAGAGCTGCTCACCCGGACCCGGGGGCTAAGTGGCGACTGGCGGCAGGACACCTTCTCCTTGGCCGAGGAAACACTGTACAAGCAGTCGCTCGGATTCACCGTCGTCGGCCCATCTCAGTGCCAGCCGACCAACATGGTAGGGGGATGTCTCGTCTCGTCATCGTAAGCGAGAGATTGTTTCATTGAGGTCCGAGGGACGCGGAAGGTCGGGCTCTTTTCTCCCACTCTTGGACGTTGTCACTCTCGCAAAAAATTTGCGCGACAGAGGAATTCCTCCCGCAGAGATTCAGGATTAGATAGTGTTTTCTCTTTTTTTAGATTCTGCGCTCACCAACACTGCAACGGTCAGCGAATCCAGAAACGTGTCACACAGCTTCGGCGTCATTCGAAGCATTGCAAATGATGCTTCCGTTTCAGACCGCATTTTACTCATTTACACAAATGCCACCGCGAAAATTGGCGCCGAAGACGAAGCCTGCCCAGCAGCCGGCAGCTCATGTCGATCCCACGGCACCAGCCACCGCTTCGGCACCTGGACTTACCTCGGCGGGACGCGGGGAAGGCCGCCCGGCACCCAAACCGAAGCAATCAGCGGCTGCCCCTTCCGAGGACCCATCGGCGTCGTCCGGCGCGGCCGGATTCTTACCTCCGGGAGCCGGCCACTTTCGCGCTAAGAAAAATGCGTTCGGGCGGCAGTTTGGCGCGCCGCTCACCGTTCCACGTCGCATCCGCGACGTTCCCACTTCGCTGATTGAAGCGGTGAACGACTTCCACTACGCCATGATGAACGACACGCCTCGTAACGAATTCTACTGGAACCTGTTGA
>ERZ1292630.1675-Hain-H41-02um-R3-1675-length-21407-cov-7_pt1 | contig 21407 bp, 10 predicted proteins | sample MGYA00564408_ERZ1292630 | MGnify/ENA primary metagenome ERZ1292630 (study PRJEB36523, sample SAMEA6512641) | groundwater metagenome | collected 2019-01-08 | study: AquaDiva: Metagenomics assemblies of 32 groundwater samples
TCATCTTCCTCCCCGATCGCGGCGAACAGCGGGCCACAAGGGTTGGCGGCGGAACCACTGCTGACGTTACACACACATGTGGTCGCGCCGCGGGACAATCCGCTTACCGCCAAGTAAGTACGTCAGCGCTTTGGGTACCTCCGCAATCGCCCTTTTACCTCAGGGCGCTCGCTGCCCTCCTGCGCTGCAAGACGCTCCCATCTCCTGCCCAGTAGGCGCACAGAGCCCATTTCATTACCTCGTGGATGCACTGCTTGCCCCGGTCTTGAGGGGCCTAGGCTACTGTGGTGGCGCGACACATGCATGGGGGTCTGGGGCACCATCCAGAACGCGTCGCTCCGTCTGCCGCTTTTGTGGACTACAGTCACACGTCGCAGTCGCATTTCTTTCCTTGCCCTGTGGCTGTTGTTTCACATCACACCAGAGTCTTTGCCAAGTCTTTCCCTCCTTCCGTCTCCGGATACCCACAATGACCGGCACCGGCAATGATGTGGGCGCCCATATTTTCTCGTCGGACGGCCGAATTTTCCAGGTCGAGTACGCCGCCAAGTGCGTAGAGTCAGGGCCCACCGTTCTCGGTGTCTGCTGCCGTGACGGCGTTGTCCTCGCGGTCGAAAATCTCCGCTCGTCTACCCTTCTCGAGGACACGTCCAATCCTAGGATTTATCCCGTTGACCGGCACATCGGCGTGGCCGTTGCGGGCAGCATCCCGGACGGTGTTTTTGCGGTCCGGTGGGCGCGCGCGGAGGCGTCTAACTACAAGGGCAGCTATGATGTTCCGATCCCTGGCAACGTCTCGGCACACCGCCTCGGCAGCGTGTTTCACGGCTACACGTTCGATGGCTATACTCGTCCTCTTGGCACCACGGTGCTCATGGCCTCGTACGACTCGGCCAAGGGACCGGAGCTGCATTTAATTGACCCATCGGGCACCGTCGCGGGTTATCATGGGTGCGCGGCGGGTAAAGCGCGCACCGTCGCCAAAACCGCGTTGGAGGCGATTAACTATGAAACGATTACCTGCGAGGAGGCGGTGGTGCAGCTGGGGAAAATTATCAACGACTGCCATGACAGTTCCAAGGACCGCCTTTGGAACTTCGAAATGTCGTGGATAGGGGAAAAGTCTGGCTTCCAGTTTCAAAAAGTCCCGGCGGCGCTCATCCCTGCCAAAAAGGCCGCCACCGCCGCCGCAGCGTGAACCCGCATCAGTCAGACGCTCCTGACTTCAGTGCTCGCCAATCAGCAAAATGGAGCGTGCGTTTGTGTGTGCGTGGTATATGGGTTGCTGTGACCCCGTGAGGAGCTGCAAGACAACGCAGAAACCGAGGAAAATGTGATTGGGGGTTGCAGCGGGCGAGTCCGCGACAGACAGGAGAGAGGTTCGACCATTGCGTTTTTCTTCTCAACAGATCAACAAAAACGAGCCGATGAAAAATTCGAATTTTTTTCGCGACGTGCCTGTTGTTTTCCGATTTGGGGCGGCGAGTAAGGGACACACTTTTTTGACTCCGTTTGCCAGTGTTTCGACGGGGGAAAGTATGAGTTTCCGTCCCGAAATGCTGCTGGGTCGCATCTCGGCGACCTTCATGAGGCACATACTTTGCTTCAGCATTTTGTTTGGCTGCAGCGCCCTGTGGCCAGGCCGTTCGCAGTCGGTGATGGCCCTGATGACATCTGAATCCCCCTGTTTACCAGCCTGCCTTCGGTGCGAGAGCAACGGTCAAACCACTTCCCCTACCACGCTCACGACGTGGTACACCGCCTGGCTTCGAGCCGCGCAAAAGTCGAGCAGCAATGGTGGCATGCAGCTTCCGGTTGAAGCTTTCTACCCGGCCCCTACTCCATCCGACATGAATTCACCGTTTTGTAGTGACCGGATCACGCTGCGATGTACGGTCGACATCACGACGATGTCCTACTACATCGCTGCCGGAGCGTGGGCGCCGTACTCCGGCGCGCCGCCGCAGCCAGCGGCGATTGACTTTGTCGACTGGACGTCGCCCATGCGCGTGTTCATGATCACGGCGGAGTCGGATTTCGGTGCGAGCATTCAAGGCGTCGGGTCTCAGTGGTTCTACGGAGGCAGTCGACTCGGAGATGGCACCGCCGCCGCATCCACTTGCCGCAACGCGACGCAGTTCTCTGCGTCCGGAAGCACGAGTGGAGATGTTCAAGGCTACTTTTATCCAATCTTAGCCATGCGCCCGCTTTGCACGGATCCCGCGACAGGGAACCTCGTCAACATCACGGCGTTCCAAGAAGTCCCGTCGCTTCGGAGTTCCGCGCTGTGGACGTGGGAACTCTTCTTGTCGGAAATCACCGTCAACGGTTTTTTCGCGCCCCTTTCCTTCCCGTTCGTCGAGGGTTTCGTGAATACGGCCCTGCTGCAGTTAGTGTGGCCCGATGGACTGCTCAGCCCGATTGGTGTCAGCGAATATCCATTCGACCACAACGCCGTTTGCGAAGGGCTGCCGCCGCCGTCATTGCAGCAGCCGCAGCAGGGGTTCTCGGCACCGCTTGCTGCTCCTTCTTGCGTCGACTCTCCCTACCCCGACCAGGCGCAAGCCATCCTAAACGCCACGGTCACCATTAGTCTGACGTCACACGTCCTGCTGAAATCGCTGATGGAGTCGCTGCTCCAGTCGCAAGTGTACGCGTCGTCCCCAACGTTGACGGCCGCGTCGGTGGAGCTGCTGGCTGGGGTGGCCTTGGACGTGATGCAACAAATGGCATGCCCATTTGCGACAGCTGCGCATTACTTTCCGTCTGGCTGGACAGCGGCCGCTAAGGCGCTTCCACCGCGTGAGAGCCATCCTGGGGCGCTGCGGAATTGGTCGGTCATCGGCGGGGGCGACCACCCCGACGGCATCGACGCGATGGACACGGCCATTGCACTCAGCGCCTTTGGGACGCGATGGGATGACTGGTGCGGGAACGGGGAGCAACAACAACCCACGATAGAAGGCGAGATATCAACCCTCCGCCACCACCACCACCGGCACGGCGGCGGTGCCAATGGCGCTCCATCCACCGCCTCGCACGGCGATGGTCCTTTCTCGACGGCCACCCCTTCCGCAGAAGGGCGAATGTCATCGGGGGGCAGCGGTGTGGCGTTTAGCGCGCTCGCGTACGTCGTCGGCATGCTAGGCGTCACGCCGGCGTCGCAATTTCCGCATTCCCGGCCGCTGGCAAACTGGTGGAACGTCACCCTTGGGATGGCGCGGAATCGGAAGTCGATGACACGGGGCGGCGGGTCACAAGGGAACGTGGACGTCACGGTCACCGCGTCCTTCGTAATGGCCGCCCGCCGCCTCTACTCGGATCTTCTTCCACGAGGCGATCCGGAATCGCAATGGCAGCAGCAGGCGCTCGCATCCTTCATCAGCAGCATGGGCTCGTCTCTACCAGGGGCGACACCGCCGGTGCCCCAAGACGTGAACGATCCCCCTCTCGCCCGACTATGTGACGTGGGTGACGACGTGGTGAAGTGGCAACAGGACCCGCAAGCCGCGCTCTGGAGCGACGACGTGCCTTCGTCGCTGTGCGGCGGCCCTTTTCCGAGCGTTGCGGCCACGGCGATGTCCTTGCTCCTTGCGAATGGGGTGAACGTTTATGCGCCTCTACCGCCGTCAACTCCGCCGACATCGTCGCCGCCCCCGCGTCAGTCAACACCGACGCCGCCCACATCGTCGTCTGTGCCGCCAGCCACGTCCACCACCGAGACCACACCGCCGATGCCTCCCTCAACGACCGGGACCACCGGACAGCCGACCACCGGTGCACCGGCACCAAACAAACCCCGAGCGTGGCTCATCGCCGTCATCGTCGTGTTTTCGGTGGCGACCGTGAGCTGTGTGGCGTTGATTTTACGCGTTCGGTACGTCCGGCGGCGGCGGCGCGAAACGCAGCTCCTGCAGGAGGAGTTTCCCGCCGGACACACCAGCGGTTTCTATTGATATGAAATCTAATGGTTTGCCGGTGTGACCCTTCCTTTGGTTTTGCATGTCGCGCATGAACGAAAACACACCACGGACGTTGAGAGGAGGCACCAATGTTGCGACATCAGTGGAGAGTGCGTCCCGTGAAGGTGGTAGAGTGGAGCATCACCACGTTTGCGTTCCTCGTTCCACGTCGCAACGGGACTCCCCTTTTTTAAAAAAAAATTTTTGAACAGCGACAGTCGAACGAAAGAAAAGCAGAGGGAAAGAACGGAAAGGAAAACACATGTCCACAAACGATCGTTTGAGCCCTAAGAGCGAGAAGCTCGAATCGTGGATGGAGGATCAAGTTGTCTGGGGCAACGTGATGATCCTTCGAGACCCGTCGTCGTCGGGAACCAAGAAGTCGAAGCAAGGAACGGTGGCGTCGTCACCGACGAAGCCATCGTCCCCGGCCCGTGCCGCGACTTCTCAGCCCGCGGCGAGCCCTGCCACCCCAGACGCCAAGGGCACCGCCTCTTCGCCCAACAACCACGCATCGTCGTCACCAGCCGCATCTCCAACGACGTCAGCGAACGCTGTTTCGCAGCCACGAAGGACCTATCCCGAGCAAGTGACCCCGGGAACCAGGGCTCACCGAAAGTTAGGGAAAGCCAGTCCCGAGAGAGTCGAGAGGAAGGCCCGCGACCTCATTGACGAGGTTCTGGGCCGCAAAAAATCCGCCTCACCGGCGCAATCCCCACCGCCAACCGAAGAACCCAAGAAGGAAGAGCCGAAACCGGAAGAGCCGAGGAAAGAAGACCCCCCGCCACCGGCTCGTGCCCGCACGCCCACCGAGGATGGAAAGACCGAGCCCGTCAAGCCAGCCCCTAAGCCAGCGGAGGAGCCGAAGAAGGAAGAGCCGGCGCCTCCACCGCCGTCGGCGGCGCCGCGCTCCGTGTCCCCTGCGCCGCCCTTTCCCCATAAGGGCTGGATTCAAAAGTTCTCCGTCGGAAAATCCACTCTTGGGAGCAAGAATTGGCAACGGCGGTTTTTCGTCTTCAACGACGAGGGGCTCCATTACTACGAGAAGGAAACCGACGCCGCGGAAGGTGGCGTCAAGAAGGCGAAGGGCAACGTGAAAATATTCCTCCCCACGACCACCATGACGAGCCACGTGACCAAGGAGCTGCACGAAGAGTCCGCCGACGCCACCAAGGAGCTGTTGATCCACTTCGAAGACAGCGGTGCCAAGCTCAAGTTGCTGCTCAAATTCGACTCGGTGTCCGACAAGAACACATGGGCGAAGGTGCTGGCTGCTAAGGGGGTCAAAAAGACGGCGTAAAACAACACCGCCGCTGAATCTTGTAGGTCACGCTCTGCCAGTGAAGGTGCTATCGCCCTGCACAGTGCGAGAGGAGCATGCGCAAGGAAACGTACAGCTGTCTCTGATCACACGATCTGATTTTTTTCATCGATCATTTTTTCCCTCTCTGCAACGCTCTCTCATCGATGTAACCGCCGCCGTACGAAACGAGAGAAGGAATGCGTGTCCACGGGAAAAAAAACTCTTTTCCTTACAATACAAATACACCCGAGTGCATCGTCTGAATCATGGCCGGCGTCAGGGAACAATCGTTCAGTCACTTTACCTGCAAATATTTTCTGTGCTTGGTTGAGTCGCGTCGTAACACCTCACCTCGCGAACGGGAAAGAGCGAAAAAAAGCGCGAAGGCCGCACACAATCAACACAGGGCGCCGGGGAGTTTAAACAGAAACAAAATAAAACTGATGAACAGCGACGAAACCAGTGATCTGCAGCTGAGGTACGCCCAGCGACGGTTAGAGCGCTTGACCGTTAAAATCGGCCTTGTCGTCCCCGGTGCGCAAGATGCGACCAATGAGGCCATGAAACACATTGATCCCACTGCGCCGGCGTTCAAGCAGGCGGCGGTGCGAATGGCGCTCGATCTCAAACGGTACCGTGAGCTGATGCTCGAAGCCAAGGACTTAAAGGACCGCAACCAACCGCAGAGCCGGATCTCACCCAAGCTGTCGGAGATGCGGCGGCTGGAAATGAAAATCAAAGGCCATTTTAAAACAATGTCGGAGCTGCGAGGGACGGAAAGGGACCGCGAGGACTACGACATGTGCTGGAGCAAATGGGAGAAGACCCTCGTCGCGGCGAAAGCCGTCACCCGTTTCGATGCTGGCGCGCCGGATATTTTGGACGGGGAATACGTCCCACCTCCGGTGGTGTCCTCCGCGAGCGGTGGTGGCGGCGCGCAGACACCGTTGATGGCTGACGTGTCGACATTAACGGCGGGAGGTAGCACCGACTACCGCGACGAGGAGTTCGAGCAATTTTACATGCAGGTGCAACAGCGGAATGTCGAGATCGATCAGGTGGTCGACCGCCTCGCAGTGGGGGTCACGAAGCTGCAGGACACGGCAGTGAAAATCGGAGGCGAGTTGCGAGTCCAGGATACGATTTTGAAGGAGGCGGAAAAAAAGACCGAACGACTGACGGCGAAGGTCAACACCCTCAATGGCAAGGTCAAGGAGGCGATCAAGCAAGTAGGACGCGATCAGATGTGTCTCTACATGTTTTGCTGCTTGCTCCTGCTTGGTATCGTAGGGTTCATCCTTTATGAAACGCACGTGGTGAAATGAACAATGGCACAAACGCGAACGAGCCCCGATCCACACACAATAGGCAAATGGACACAGTACAGTATTTGCCAAACCGCCATGCATGAGGGGGGGGTATCACCGCCATACCATTTTCCCCCAGTTTCGTATAGAACTCGAGCGAGAAGGCAACTCGCCACGCCTCGGCGACGTGGTGAGACTTTTGGGGGCGGTGAGTCAGTGCTTTTGGATCCAGACTGTCCCGTTCAGTTCTCGCTCAAACTTTTTTCTTGTGGCTTTTACACTCGTCCAACGCTTAATTGCTCCCTTCGTTTCGGCAACCGATCACCTCCCCTTCTTTCAACGCACAGTTTAGTGGCGACGCGGGTACGCGAAAAAAACCGATTCACATGTCCATCGTCGCACGTGAAAGTCTTGTTGTATAAACCTTTTTCCTTTGTCTCCCTTCTCTGGAAGAAAATTCCGCTCGTGAGACATCACCGCACCCGTGAAAGAACAGCAAAAAGAAACAAATAGCGTCATTATGACCAGCATCGGCCGAGCGCTGGGCCACATGGTCGACTACGCGTTCAACACGCTCGACATGTCATCGGCCGCTGGCGACGTGGTCGTCGTCCGCCAGCCTGATGGCTCCCTTCGAAGCACGCCCTTTGTCGTGCGCTTCGGTCGCGTGAAGGTTCTGCGTCCACAGGATAAAATTGTCACCATCGACGTGAATGGCACCGTCACGCAGGCGACGATGAAAATGGGCGCGGATGGCAACGCGTTTTGGGTCGAGCCGCTGGTGCCGCCGATTTTTTCGGTCGTCACTACAAGGAGCCATCCTGGCAGCCATGACGGCTCGCTGCTGGAGGGTGACACGACACTGGGAGGCGGAGGCCACAGCGGCCAGCTCACTCGGAACAAGCATCCTGGCACGGCGGCGCCGCAACCGTCGGTGCCCGCCGGCTCAGGGGCTTGCACGGTGTCGCCCATCGCCAGTCCCGTTCTCATGTCTCCCGTCTTAGGAACGTCTCTGGACGCAGCGGGCCACGGACCACCCACATTGCAACTGCCGGTTCCACAACAACCGCCGTCATTCCAGGACCCGAGCTCGATGACCCGAGCCGCCATGCAAACGTTGTCTCCATCGTCGGGCCAACGCACGGCGGCGGCGGCTACCTCAGTCAGTGCAGTTGGTGTCGCGCAACAAAAATCGCCCAAGCTGTCCCTTGGTCATTTTCCACCGCAACCGTTGACCACGGACGAGGATGGCGAAGTCGTTCGGCGCAACCCGAAAAAATACGAACAGTTGCTAGCCTCGTTTGCCGCCGAGCAATCCGTTGGCGGAGCGACGGGCGATCCCCCCGCGGCGGCGCAGCCGCTAGCCGCCGCAACGGCACCGCACACTTCGGGACCCCAACTGCGGCTCAGTCGATTTGCATCGAACGAAAACCTGCAGGAGGCTCTTGCCCTGGAGGGACTCACAGTGGATCAACTTCCGTGTGGCGATGACGACGACGACGACGATGAAACCGATCCAGCAGTGGCCGGGGACAGCAGCGTGGAAACGTCGCGACGAAATAGCATGGGTCCCCCCGCTCTCCCTGCTGCCGCCGCGTTGCCTGCGTCGACCACCGGTTCACATTCGTCACAGTACTTGAGCGCCCCATCGGCGTCCTCTACGGTGACCACCACCGGGCGAACGCCCCCGAAAGTTGCTCCCCCTTCGGCGGGTTCGACGATCGGCGCCCTTGCGAACTCCACGGGTCAGGCCATTGCCACGACGTTCGGCTTCAGCCAAGAGGCGTCCTTTCAAATGGATAACGAGACGTCCTCTTCGGATGACGATGACGACGTGTACGCGGTGTGCGATGACCCGCCGGTCATGGTTCCGGGCCCCAACGGGGAAATGATCGCAAGACCTCCAAGTGCCACGTCGGATCGCTCGACGAGCAGTGGAGGGGGAGCGAAGTCGCCTGCCGTGATCTATCAAAAGACATTGCTCCCTTCATCGCTGGAACTTGAAAAGCTCAATCTACGCGACGGCTGCAACGCCGTGAAGTTTCAGGTCGGCACCTCGCTTCGCGGCCGGGTGGAGGTGTCTTGCAGAGTTTATTTGTGGCCATGTGATGCCGTTTTGGCGATCAGTGATATTGACGGCACTATCACAAAGAGCGACGTCATTGGCCATATCGCAGCGTATTTTGGCAAGGACTGGACGCACGAGGGACTTTGCTCCTTGTACAGCAAGGTCGCGGAAAATGGGTACCGGTTTGTGTACTTGACCGCACGTAGTGTCACACAGACCGAGGCAACGAGAAAATTTCTCGAGAACGTCGTGCAGGACGGCAACAAACGTCTTCCAGATGGACCGGTGTTCACGGCACCGGACAAAATCTACCAAGCGCTGAAGCAAGAACTGGCGAAAAAGTCGTTCGAATTTAAAATCAGCTGTCTCTCGAAGTTGCGGGATGCGTTCCCGCGGCCCACGAGGCCACTCTACGCCGGTTTTGGCAATCGGTTGGGGGACGTCGTAGCCTACCAGGCGACGGGCATCGCCCCGCACAAGATCTTCATCATCAACAAAGACTCCGTCGTCCACGTGTGCAGCGTCAAGCGCACCTATCGCGATCTGACGCACTTGGTCGATGTGACGTTCCCCGCGCTGCCGCATGGGGGCACGGCAACCTCCTTCATGGCAAGCGCCGCGGCATTGTTGTCGGCCACGAGCCCCCCTCCGCCTAACGCGGCGAGCAACTCTGGCGGTGTGAGTGGCACTCCCACGGCGGGTGCCGCTACCCTCGCCGCGTCTCCGGTCGGCTCGTCGTCCACAAGTGCCAGCGGGGCCGCGGCGCCCGCCACCACTTCATCGGTGGGTCTCGGCCGGAGCGGGTCCCACACGATCGCTGCCACCAATCAACCGGCCGTGGACGTGGATTTCAACAGTTTCAACTACTGGCGGGTGGATCCGGCGTCCCTGCTCATGCCGCCCTCTTCGAACAGCGCTCCTTCCACCGCTCCAGCGGGGGCAGCGACGTCAGCTGCCGTTTCCAGAGTGTCTCCGTCAGGCATGCGACCGACGGCGACCAGTCCTGGGCACGGAGTCACAGGCGGCAACGCTCCGGCGCTGTCGCCCACCACTACCGCGCCCACTGCCGCCGACACGGGGGGACCTCCGAAGGCGGCGACGTCCTCTTGGTGGGGGTGGCCAACGCGCCGCGTGGCCGCCGCCCCTCCCGCCGTCGCGGACCAACCGCCGTCATCGGCAGCCAACACACCGTCGGCAACAACGACGACGACGAAGTAGCGACAGGGAGAAAGGGAAAGCAGTGTCTTATTAAAACAGTTCAACGGCTTCGTGCGGGTGTTTGCGCTGCGTTGTGGGCCCCGTCCCACCGCTGACATCGAACGTCAAAGGGCGATGTGTTCGTACAGCGCCCGCGAGGTGGAATGCCGTCGATGTTCCGTGGCCCTCTCTGATTTGCTTGCTTTTCCATTAGCACCGTCGTCAGGTCTGTGGGAGTAGCTCACGGGGCGCCCTCCTACTCGCTCTCTCCCTCTCTATCGGTTCCTCGCCTCTCCAACTGCCCTCGTGCTGATCGTTCGTCAATCACCCATACACACCGGTGAGTTCCTCCAAGGACCAACCGCTCGGGATATGATATTCACGGCTTCATGTACGCCGGAGGCGAAGTTGGGACCCGTTGCTTGCAAAGCACTCGCAGGCACGCAAAGGGAATTCAGAAGAAAAAAAAGGGACACAAAAAATGTCCGACTCGAGAAAAAAGCCCAGCCGGACACCACCCCCGTTTCCGTCCAGGTCCGCCATCACGGCGCCCCACCATCACGGGTGGGGATTAGCTCGGCACCCTCCGGCTGGGCTGCCGCGATTGCTGGGCACCAGCGAAGATACGGCAGCCGCTCTGAATTCCACTAGCGGACTGACCGTAAGTAGTCCAGCATCGTCGTTGTTCTCCATCGCAAGGACCATGCCTGAGGCCTCGCTGCCGATGCCGCCGATTTCTCCTACCCCGCTAGAAGGCGCGATGATGGCGCGCCAGTGGCTGGAAGGCAAGTCGTCCTCGGCCGAGACGACGGGACCCGTTCGTGGATCATCGTCGTGGTCGTCGCCACCAGCAGCCACGTCGCCAGCAGCCACGTCGCCAGCAGCCACGTCGCAGGCGGCACCAACGAGGACGATGAATGCTACGAGCACCTCAAAGGTCTCTTTGTCGGCAGTGGCTTCCAGCCGTCGCCTTCCAGAACTGAACTGCGAGGGCCCCCTGCCGCTCAAAGGCGATCTTCCGCAGGTTGCCAGCGCGGCATTCTGCCCACCCTTCAAGACTGTCAATGCGTTATCAGAAAATCTTTTTTCACCACAGGTCGCCGTTCGCGAGAACGACAAGCTGATTCGCCGCCGTGGCGGTGACGTGGACGAGGAAGACCGTTGCATCATGCTGAAGCGCGATCGCGCCGGCGCCAGGAGCGCACAAGTGGCGACTCCGCCCCCCGGCAGCCGTGCCACGGCAGGGATGATGCCCTTTTCTCCTCCGAACCCCTCACTGCCACCCGCAGCTTCCGACAACGACGACGAAATGGGCGCCGGCGAGGAGCGCCGAATGTCATTCTGGGCCACTTTCGGCACGCCGAGCCAACAGCGCCAGTACATGCTGATGCGTCGTGCTGAGAACGACAACAAGACGACTTCACCCAGTGTCAGTGGAAGCAGTACGAAAGTTGCGAATCCACAAAGGCACTCTTCCAGCGACACGTCGGGCCAACATGAAACACACAGTACGGGGGCTGCCCGTGATGACGCCAACGTGAACGGTACCGCCGCCCCCACGACCAGCTGGCTCCCTCCGACCTCACTACCTTTGTCTTTAACTCCCACGGCGTGGGCGACGGCCGCCACTGGGGGACCTCTTCTGGACCGCGCGACGAGCGATAGCGCCAGCAGCACCGTGGGGATGGCCTTTCGATCTGGTAACGTCATCGTCCGGCTACCGTTGGAGCCAACGCCCACCTCGGATGGCGGTGGGGCTGGCGATGTGAACAACGCGTCTGCGACGGCGACTTTGGTGGTGACCCCGTTGAGAAGTCGCTGGTCGGTCTCGGCGCCCGACCATGCCGCAACCTCGCAGTCCTTAGCTGGCCTGGAGAAGACGCCCATCCCGCGGCGAAGTGGCCTTGGGCCGATGGAACACGTCGACCGGAAAACGTCCTTCGTGGGTGTCTCAGACGGGAGGGACAGCGCGGCAAGTTCAAAGAGAACGCAACGTCCCTCGGATGACCCCCGGCTGGAGACCATGGACGGCTCGGTCGAGGAGGAAGGTGTCTTCGTGGGTCATCATCAACAAGCTTCGTCCCTCCTCAGTACCGGCTATGAATGGTCGGCGGCCCGAGGGACGTCACTGACCTCCGCCTACTCACAGCTGTTGCTCGCCAAGCCGAGCCAAACAAACGTGTTGGCAGCGAAGAGGCCGCCTGAGCTTCCTGGACAACCGTTGCCTCATGACTATTCAAGATTGGGTCGTGGCGGCCAACTGCCTGCGGCATTTGTTTGGCTTCACCCGCCTGGCATGCCAGGAGAACGAGGGGGCGATCCCGCCGCCATTCAACGCAACAATCTGCGGCGAAAATTTTTAAAGAAGCTGCGAATCAAATCGCAGCGAGCATGCTCTCCGACGACGACGACGGCTTCCAGCGCAGCAACTGCTGGAAAGTTGCAGCGACAGCAATCGCTGTCCGCATCGGTGCTCCGGGCTGCGGAGGATGATGATGAGGATGGCGCAGACGGCAGCGAGGCGCAAGTCTCTGTCGCGTGCCGGTTGTATCTGGGACATCCCGCGGTGTCGTCCATCCAGGAGTTTGCAAGTGACAGGGGCCGTGACCCATCTGCGGACCAGTCTCGACTTACGACTGGCGCCGCGGAACTGGACTTGAAGTCGCCTCCCGACATTCGAGGTCATCGGGATGCTAAGCACTCGTCTCCGAAATTCTTCTTCGCTTTCAACCTCACCGCCGAAGACATTCGGGCAACATTACAAGAAGCGTCGCACTCCATGAAATCGGGCGACTTAGCGTGCACCACACTTCTCACCCCTCTTCGAGCAGAATATGACGCGCGACAGCTGATCATCGAGGTCATTGAGGTGCGACGGCCGCTTCAAGCCGCGGCCGGTCAGTCGGCGCTTCAGGCAAAACAACGTCAGTTGCGCGAGCAAAGTGGGGCGGCGGCATCCGGGACGGCCTCGGCGACAGGTGGCATCAGCATGTCTCCTCGCTCCAATCGATCACCCACGAGGTTCGCGGAGGCGCCGGCACGTTCGCCAGTCGTATCGGGATTGAATGCCTCTCCCACAATGGGTTCGCCGAGCTTCCTTTCCACAGGCACCCCGCCGTCGCCAACCCTGACGGGATTAAATTCACCGGACTCTCCAGGAAGGAAACCGAACGCATCCACAGCGCGACAGCTGGACGTGGACAACGTCGTTGTGGTGGTTCGCTTCACCAATGCACCCACAGCATCGACACGCGTTGCCGTCCTCGTCATGCAACAATTTTTATTCGCCGTCAACACCGGAGCGGTTTCTGGGGTGGTGAAAGCTCGACGGATCGACCTACGCGCCGCGACGTCCGCCGAGGGGACAAACCCTGGAGGAACTGGTGGGGGTGCGAGTCCTCCGACCCGCTCAAAGACGACCAAAGACAAATCACCCCCGGGGAGCACATCGTCGTCATCGGCGGTGGTGTGGAGCATGTTGCTCGACATGCAACGCGAGGACCTCCACCGCCTTGGTGACACCGCGTACTTGGAAGAGGAACAAATTCTCGTCGAAAAGACAGAGGAAGATCGCATTCAAGCGCTTGTTCTGCAGGGTTTGTTAACTGCGGAAGAAGGAGCGGAAGCATTGGAACAGTCGTTTTCGCCCTTCCGCGGTTTGCTGACACCGACGAACAACGACCTCGAGGCTTTAAAGGCACGAAAAACAGGGCCCAAATTGACCGAAATGAAAGAAAACGAATTTGCCGCTCATCACGCCGCGTTGGTCGCCAATGCGAATCCGAGTGGAGCGGACGCCGCCGCGTCTCCTCCGCTGAAGCGTACGATGAGCCAAGTGATTCGTTCGTTGGGTCTCGAGAGCACTGCCGCCGCGGCGGCCGCCATGGCGGTGACGACCACCAACGAGGACGGTACCGCCGCGCTCGGATCGCCAAACGCGAAGCGCTTGATTCCGGGCGACGGCGATGGGTCACCGATTGAGGAAGCCACGATGCACATGGACGATCCAGAAGAAAACTGTGCGTCTCCAGGGGAAACGCGTAGCGAAGACGATGAGGACGAAGACGACGAAGAGGACGACGGGTCCGGCAACGAAGTCTCGAAACCGGACGAAACGGACGAAGAATCCGGCGGCAGCGACGCCGACGAAGCCGTCTCTATGGCCGATCGATTCTACGTATTACACAAAAAATATCATGGCCTTCACAAGCCTCTGCCGACACCGGTGACCGATGTCCCGGCAAACTTTCAGGACGTCAACTTGGGTTGCACGTTGTGCGTCTATTCTCGTCCAGCCATTTTCTGCGTTGACTGCGGCGTCGTGCTATGCAAGTCCTGCCATCTTTTCGTCCATGGTGCCACGGCCGAGGAAGAAGCTCCCGGCGCCGAAGGCGCCAACAAAAAGAAAAAGAAGGCAAAAAAGCGCCAAAGCTTGTCGAAATCACTCAACAACAAGGCACTTGGAATCGAGGCCGATGAACCCCCACACCGGTGCGTGTGGTTAGAGGTGCTGGCACGACAGATCGCCAAGGAACGAGGCGAGCGGGCCGCGCAAGAGGCACGTGAACAACAGGCGAAGCGCGAGGCCGAAGAGCGAGCTGCCCACGAGGAACAACTGCGCCGAAACCAACACATCGCGTTCGACCTCATGAAGGACTCTGATCCCGCTGACACCGGGAAAAGCGCGTCGATTGTGCACGCACAACGTCAGCAGCGCAGGAGGCGGCCGTCGTCTCTCCCCTCCGCCGAACTCGACGCCGAATACCGCTTGCAGGCGGAGCGTCTTTCCTCCGCCGTCAACGTCGACATGCTCACCTCTTCGATCACGCAAACGTGGGACGCAATCGGCGATAGCGAAGAGGACCATGGAGATCCCGCCGCATTTTTGCAGAAGAAAATTGATCAATTCGTCGCCCTTGCCATGACGGCATTGCCGCAGCAGGCAACCGAATCTCGAAGCAAGAATTTCGCAGAAGCCAGCTTCTTAGCGCCCAGTCCAGCCACTTCTGGAGCCGATAGCCCAGGCTCGGGAGCCGACAACGCCAATAGCATGCGTGAGCATGTGGAGCGACACTTGCGCTCCAAGTTCAAAGCCATTATCAAAAAGCAGCTCGACGACGCCGCGGAGTCCGTGGCGATGAGCTCTCCGCCTCGCCAGGAGGATTCCACCTCCTTGACGCCTCGGGCGAGCCGCACGCGCTCAGACGATGCGACGACGACGAGCACCAAGAAGTCGGCCTTGCTGCGTCGGCTTCAGCAAGCAGCATCCGTGATGGCCGCCGCGGCCGTCGCGGAGGAGTCGGAGGAGCTCGCCTCCGACGCGGGTGGCAGTCGCAGTACTCCCGGATCACCCGACAACCTGTCGTTCGCCGGCGGCGCTGGCAGTCTGCTTTCGATCGCCCCACCGCCCACCCGAGTGACTGCTGGCCTCCACGCGCCGCAAAGCGAATCGCGCAATGGCTTCACGATGCCGCCTACCGCCTTGCCACACGGAGGGGGAGCAGCCCTAAGTGCGTCACTCAACATGGGCCCCGTCACCGCCCAGTCGCCCAAGTCGCCGAGAAACACGACAGTCACGGTCAGTTCCACAACCCCTCGAAGCACCAAAGCGGCCGTCGCAAGCTCTCCCAAGGCAGCCTCCACGGGGAATCACCGATCGACTGCCGGGGGAAGCACGCCTCCTCCCAGAACGTCGAAATTGACAGCCGCGGAGGTGACGTCCCAACAACTGGTGTCCTCCCTGTTCGATGGGGATGACGACGGAGATGAAGGGGGCATCGGCGACGCCATGCGGGATGCATTGTCTCACAACTTGCCGTCGGGGTTGCGCTTCGCTTCGTCGCCTCCTGCTGCTTTGGTGGGCAACGGAGGCCGCGGTGTCATCTCCGCCGTCGCTGCTTCAAGGCTTACGTCATCCGGAGCATTACCACCACCAACTGCCGGCACAACCGTGGTGTCACCCACCGGTGGTATCACGACGACGACGACGATGGATGTGGGGCGTCCGCTCGCGCCCGTTCTCGGCGCGCGACCCAAGCTCGCCGCCGTGGTCCTGCCGACCCGCAACACCGCTTCGACCCTCAGCGCTGCGGTTCTGGCGTCCGTTAACACCACCGCACATTACTTCGCGCTCATTTTCTGCATCTCTCACTTCGACGACGATAACATCGCGTCGCTACCGCCGCACGTGATGCACCAGGCCGACATGCTCAAAGGCACGTTGCAAGGCGTGGGCTACCGCGTCAAAATAATGCACTCGCATGACCCGAAGTCGCCCGCGGTGACCGCCGCGCCGGTGCCGCCGACGCAGCCGACGATGGCGATGATGCTCCAAACCGTGCAGTCGTTGCAGTCGCGCATGACCGATCCCAAGGCGTCGCTCTTGGTCTGTGTCCTCTCCCGTGGGACGCGTGTCTCGAGCAACGCCATGGGCACGAGGCGCAGCTTCGCCCTCGCGTTTGATTCCCGGCTAGCGAGTGCCGCGATGACGCTGAAGTCGGTGGTCACGTCGTCGACGTTCAGTGACATCAAAGATCCCTTGGGACGTTCGCCCACTGTGTTTGTGGACGCGAGTCCCGTGTTTGGCTGTCCGAATGCATGTGAAACACCCGCGGCCGGAGTTGGATGGCTGTCGCCGTCCGTTGGATCGAACTTCGTCCTCCTCGGCGTCGTCTATGGTCCGCAGCAACAGGGCTGGCTGAGCTACCACGTCGCGCGCGCGCTCTCTGGACGAGCGCTGGGTGACGTCGCATCCGATCACGTGACCTTTGACCAAGTGGTCGCGTTCGTCGCAAGAAAAGTGTCCTCGAAGGGCTGCACCGTTAGCTACTCGGCACCCCCTTTGCTGCCTATTCAGCTTGTCGTCGCCGCTAGCGGCGAGGGAACCACGAAGCCGCTAGAGATCGATAACAACGTGGTGCTGACGCAGCTGAGCGGACTTCCGGCAGCTCACATAAATCACGCGGAGCTCAGCGCATTGCAGATGTCGAACGGGGACCCCGTGCCCGATCCTCACGCGGAGGAGTTCCTCACCTTCGCCTCCATCACGAAGTGTGTGTCGTCGAGGTGGACATTTCCGTTTCCGCAACTTCGGAAGCTGGGTCCTGCCGATTTGCAACAATCGAAGCAGGCAGAAGCGACTTCCGCCCTCTGTCGAGTGCACATTCGGCTGATGTACTTCGTGGGTCCCACAGTGGAACCCGTGTCAGGCGGCGGACCGCCCGCTCGTATCTCACTTTTCGTTCGAAAATCTTTGACGCAAGCGGTTCTGGGTAACAAGGGAAGTAGCAGTCCTGCGCACTCTTCTCCTCTTCTGAGTCGCAGGACGGGAGCCTCCTCGTCCCCAGCGATGCTGAAAAAATCGACCTCCAATCAACGGAACAAATCCTTCGCTTCCGCTTTGACCGAGGCAGTATCGGTGTTTGCCGTGCGAACCGTTCATCGCCGAGAACATTTCGTTCGCGCCTATTTCATAGGAGACGCTCAATCCATGCACCGCGATCGAAGTAAACGCGACAAACTGGACAAGGTGCTATCCGCGCTGAAAGACCCATCGTACTTCGATGCGACGAGGGGAGGGGGCCTTACCAACATCATGAGCATGTCGGCCAGCAGTGCGGCCGTGATGTCGGCCATGAGCAGTCGTGGCAACCTCCTCTCCATTCCAAACAGCAATGCCGATGCCAATGTGGCAAAGTATTTCGACGAGCCTTCGTTTCAAGGCAACACGAATGGCATCGTCGTGCACTTATCCATGGCGCAGGCCAACATCGCGACGCCATCCGCCGAGCACCACGCGCGCATTGTCCAGCTCTGTGAATCGGGTGAACTCAGCAAAGGGAGTAAGCTCATTTCCGCGGTCGCCATTCCCTTCGACATCACGGCGTGCTGTACGCTCAAAGGTTATCGCCGCGCCCTGAAAGTGCTCTACGCGCAACCATTTCTGAGAACTTTTTTGATCGAATCGGTCACGATGGATGACTTCGACGAGCGCGCGCATCTTCTCATCACGAAGGTTCAGGCCACCGTCCGACGATTCTTGGCCCTCAGGAAGTCCAATCGCATGAAGAGCATCATCAACGGCGAGCTGGCCGCGCGAGAGGCCATCACTGACGCGCGGTGCAAGTGGTGGGTCGCCCACATTGCCAACTACTTCTTCACCCGGGCGATGCAACTCGTGGAAGATCACGCGACTCAAAAGCGCTCCGAGGTGCTTCACGAATGGCATGAAATGGTGCTCGTCATCGACGGAAAGCGCGTTGCCGAAGTGCAGCAGCGTGAGAGTATCCTCCGGCGGCAAATGATACGCGTCGCGGAGTGGCAGGGAACGTATCTCCTAGAGCATCTCTACCGCGAACGCGTCGAAGTGTACGCGAGGAAGGAAGCGGCCAGTGTCGTGAATCGGCATCGATTTGGGTTTCGCTATTTCTGGTCTCGGTACCGGATTGAGTACCGCTGGTACCAAGAGACCTTGAGCATGCGGAACGCGATGCGTGCCGTGCTGGTCTCCGCCGTCGACGAGGTGATGCCGATCGGCGTCCCGCCAACAACGTTCGAGTTTGCGTCGGGATTTGGTCTTTCAGTCGCGAAGTGGGGGCAGGAAAATCGCGCGGGAGGACGAGCCATGACGACCGTGTCGGCCTCGGCGTCTCCAGAAGCAACGACCAATGGACGCCCTTCGGGGTCGCCGTCACGCCGCGTCGCGGACGCGGGCGCGGGCGCTCGCCGGAGCCCGACATTACTGAGCCCCGACGATATTTTTGCGATGCTGGACGTGTGAAAATGCTGCGTTGCGCATTCGTTCGGCGGCCTTCGTTCCAACCTTTATGTCTCCCCCACAGTCACCCCACTTCTACAATGTGGATGTGTACTACTACCAGTTTTCAACAGTGCATTGCCCGCCTTCCAGCATGAGTCGGTGCATTTTCATGCAGCAGAAAGAAAAAGGCTTCCAACGAAGGGAACATGATGTTGTATTGTGTGAACCCCGAGTAGAAAGGCCCCGCCGTTCTACCCGCTTTCGTGTCACCGCGCCATAGTCGGATTTTTTTGTAAAAAAAAAGGCGCATGAGGGCCAACACAGTCTCTGCAACCAGTGGTGCACCCGCCAATTCGTCGCCGGCGCCGGTGGCAACGCGCCCCCCGATTACGTCTTCAGCCGCACCGGCAGCGCCCTCCATCATACCATCTCGGCCGCCCTCCATCATACCATCTCGGCCGCAGGATCAGCCACAGCCGCCGCAGCATGCCTTGGCGGGTAAATCCGTGCGGCATGTGTCGATGGCAGACGACGCTCGGAAACTCAACGAGGAGGAGAGGGGGTTCGGCTCTGCTCGCAGCGCACCCTCTTGTCCCCAGTCCCACTCTGCGGCATCGAACAGCCAAGTCGTCTTGCCGCCGCCGTCTTCTTCGCCACGGGACCACCCGTTCCTTTCGCTTTCTGCGCCTCCGCCTCCACCCTTCGTTCAGATCGGATCGGCCCCTACGTACGATGGTGTGCCCCAGCCGCTATCCCCAAACCACTCACATCATCCTGTAATCCGACACGTGAGCGCCACGGAGCAACTGCCAATCATGCCCCACGCGGAAACCATCGTCCACCTCACCGTGATGCTGACGTCGCTGCTCCCACTGAGCTACAATCCTATCCACGTCGCGGTTGTCATCGCGAGCGTGCTGATCTTACTGCTGACCACCAACACCGTGGCGACGTCGCTACTTCTTCGCTGCTGTTGTCGCCGTTCCGGGAACGGAAAAAATCCTTCGCTTCAGCCATTGCATGGCCACGGAGGCGACCCGCATGATGACGGTGCCTCGTCGTCGTCCGGTGATCGCCATGCGTGGGTTGCGGCGGCGGCTGGGGATGCCTCCGCTGCTCACCATGCGATGATGATGGGCACCAACAACACGGCTCGGCGCGAAGAGCAGCCCCCTCATGCCGCGGGCACCACCACCCCTGCGGCGACCATCGCCCACAATGAAGCGTTCGTCAACCACCGCGCCGTGGCCGACTGTTTGCGTTACGCCGACGGCGTTTCGACGCGGTTTGCCTGGGCACCCGAAGTACTAAGCATCATTCGGCTGTTCTGGTTTGGTTCCGTGGTCCTCTTGACTCCCTACTTCGTTCCAAATCAACCTTCGACCGCGTGGTCGGCAGCCGGTTGGCAGCCGGCCATTGCTGGAGCCTTCGCCACGAGTAACGCGGTCCCGCTGCCAAACGCCCCTCCCGCAACGGGAGGTGTCTCGAACGACCCCTTGTTCCACGCCACGCCGGCTCCCCCGCTGCCCCCTTCTGGCATCGCCACCGTGACACCGGATTACCTTCGACCTCGACTGACCTCCAGCGCGTTGCAGGTGACGACGCTCTACGTCGTGGCACTCTTCGTGGTGCCCAAGGCGGCGCGCGTCATCGTCAGCGCGATCGATGCCAGCGTGATCTTGACAACGCCGATCGGCGCCTCAGCAGCGGGTTCTTCAGCGACGGTGACGGCCCCGCCGCTCTCGTCCATGGCGGGGCCGCCTGCGTTGATGCTGTCAAGGCGTCATCACGGATCCAGCGTCGGCGTGCAGCTGCCAAAGCGGGGACAGCTGCTGCTGATTTGCGCCTTCTACGTCGCGTGTGCCGCGGTCCACATTTTTGTGGTGGCTATCCACGCGGTGGTTCACGTGTCGGGCGTTGCCACGAGTGGCACGGCGGCGCTCTCCGCGACGACGACGGCGGCGCCAGCGGTGGTGGCCACGACGGTGGATCTGACGAGCATCATCTGCTGCGCGTCATGGGGCGCGATGGTCTTATGGTCGGTCGCCACTCGACTTTGGCTCGCTTGGCCACCACCTTCAACGTCGTCCCCGGGTGAGTTGGAAAGTCGTCAGCGGGAAACGTCTGAGGCGCAAGGGATTCCGCTCCGCCTCTGGCACGCGGTGCAGAGATGGTTGCAATCGGCGATCGACGCAGGAGGCACCGTTTGGACTCGCCGAGTTCGTTACTTCCGTGACGACGTGACCAGTGTCGATGATGACGGTGCCCATGCTTCCTCGATGGTTTCTCGAAGCGCCTCGCCCTCGAGCGAAACGCACCACGCCGAGGGCGCGCCCTCCGCGGCGTTGACCGTACGGCATGCCGTGTCGCCTGCAAGCGAGGCCGCGTCGCCGCGACGCGACCACATTCGCTCTGCTGCGCCTGTGGATGTCCCGTCCGAATGGATGAGCTTAGTGACGCGCGACTGGCTACTTTCGGCCGGTGCCGACTCGGTGGAAGTATCCGATCTGCGGACGCCTCATTGCGCAACCAGCAGCAGCCCGTTTATCGGCGGCTTCCTCGGTGGTCACCCGTTTCCACCAGCGTTTGCGGTCTGGCGCAGTGCATCGTCTGGCGCCGCGGCGGCGGGTCGGCAAGCCGCTCCGAACGTCCAAACGAGGGATCACTATCGCGATGGCTTCCTAACAGCGACCTCTCCCACCTTGATGCTCGGTCGCCCGGGTTTTCCGAACGGTGCGGCCGGCGGTGCCTTTGGCCACGGCGGGGACTTATCCACCCTCAGTGCTGGAGGCGGGGTCATCCTGTCGAACCC
>ERZ1292630.1676-Hain-H41-02um-R3-1676-length-21380-cov-8_pt1 | contig 21380 bp, 9 predicted proteins | sample MGYA00564408_ERZ1292630 | MGnify/ENA primary metagenome ERZ1292630 (study PRJEB36523, sample SAMEA6512641) | groundwater metagenome | collected 2019-01-08 | study: AquaDiva: Metagenomics assemblies of 32 groundwater samples
GGCAGTCCTAAAGAAAACAGCGGTTTTTAGGACTTTTTCCTAAAATATATTTAGGGTTTAGGATACATCTATGTTTATAGCATATTTTATACGATTCTTATGTTAGCAGGGAACCTGGGGCTCCCTTTGGGAGAATATCTCTTGCGCGAGTGTGAGCAGCCCTCATCTGCAAGAGCATAGGGTGGTACATCTGGAGTTGACTAATGTTCCCCCCACAACAGCAGTATTCCTAGGTTTTCATGATCCGTGCGGATCCGGTAACGGAAATACTGTCCTTTCTGGACAAGGTCGATAGCGACGAGGGGCCTCATTCCTTGCCTTCCGCAGACGCTTCTTTCGCATCGAATTGCTCGTCCATCACAAGTCGCAGTCCCAATGTTGCGTTGAACGGGAAGTTGCGCATTGAAGCGTTGAAGGAGCAGCTGGAGGCACGTCAGGTCGAATCCAACTCGCTTCGTCGAGCGTTGGAAATTTCGGTCGCACGGGAACGTGGAGAAATTGACGAAGCGAGACGTGAAGCGAGGCGTGAAAACGACGAATTGCGATCACAATTTCAGTCGGCAACGGAAAAGCACGTCAGTACCATTCGACAAATGCTTGCCGAAAAGGAAAAACTTGTCGTCAAGATCGATACTTTGAGTCAAGCGATGTCTGAACTGGAATCCAACTGCTCGCAGAGGATCGCGAGGAGTGAAGCGTTGCACGTTAAAGCTGTCAGTGAACTTCGCGGTAAGTTGTCGTCACAAGAAAAGGTGAAGCGCGATTCATGGGTGGCGCAGGAAACACGTCGTATCAAGGAAAGCACGATCAAGGCCATGGAACCGGACATCGCAATGTTGCTTTCGCGGCAAAAGGCTGAACGGAAGAGACTCGAAGAGGAACACGCGGAAACCATTTGCCGAAAGGATGACCTGATCGCACAGAAGAATGAAGAACTGTCGGAATTGAAGGCGAAGGCCGCGGCCCAGGTTGAAGTTGCAGTGGCTCAAGAGCGCGAGCGGATGAGTATTCGCCAAGCAGACGAAGAGGATCGCTTTGAACGGCGGCTCGATGACATTCGACGGGTGCAGCAAATTCGAGTTGAAGGCGTCGAAAGGCAGCTCAGCGATCAGCGCCGCATTTTTGAAGAGCAACTCCGCGAGAGTCAACGTGAGCTTTGTGCAAGTCGTCAACGTGAAGAGGAATTGCTGCGGCGTCAACGCGAAGTCGTCGCGACGGAAATGAGCGGAGTCAGAGCGTCGCACGAAACCGAACTGCGGACGATGAGGCAACTCTTTGCTGAAGAACGGAAAGCACTCGAAAGTCGAATGGAGCAACAAGTTGCGCTTGAAGTTCAAAAACGCGAGGCCGACATGAAAACCAAATGCGAAAGGGAACGGGATGCCGAGATCGAATTGGTTATTAAACGTCTGGAAGACGAACAACTGAATATGTTGCGGGAGAGTCGTGACATCTCGGTCGCGACCCGAGAACGCACCATTCAGATGCAGCGCGAAATTGATCGGCTGCGTGCGGAAAAGGAAACCACCCAAACGCAACTAGATGCCCTTCAAGATCTCATGAAGCAAAAGGAAGTCATTATCGCTGCGCTGCGTAACGATTTGGCGATTTTTCAAGCAGAGTTGCGGAACCAACAAGACTGCTCCGAAGTCGACTGCGAAAAAAGGCTTCACGCAGTTGCGGCGACTTATGAAAGCCGACTTGCACGCGAAGCAGTACGGATGCAATCTGCTGTTGAGGCGAAGGACAGTGAGATTCAACAACTGCATCAACGCGTCAACGTGATTCGCATCGAGAAAGATGCCGCACTTGCGACCTTGGAACAAAAGCATACGTTCGAGCTGCAGACTGTCAACGAGCGCGTGTCATCGACTTTGACGAGAAAGGATCATCAAGCCAGGGTTGCGCAGCAGCGAATTTCCGAGCTTGAAAAGGCTGTCCAAGAACGTGACGACATTCTTAGAACGCACAACGACCTGTTGTCATAGATTTATTTAGAACCGCGATGCGATTCGCTCTTGAAACCAGTCCACTGTCAACGAGCAAATTTCCAAGTTTATCAATTGCATTGATGAAGTGAGTAATTTCAAAACAAGGAAGCGATGCGGCGTAACAACGTGCCATCCTCCTCCGTGGGTGTCGTTCGTGGTCGGTCGTCATCGGTTCGCCTGCGCCCCGCGACTGCCTCTCCCCTGCTTCGTTCGAACGGTTCAGTCGCTATTCCGTCCACGTCGCATGGCGAGGTCGAGGTGCAAGAGATGTTGAACAACATCGTCAGAATCGCGGCCAATTGTTCTCGTCGGTTACAATCACCGGCCGCTTCCACGCAGCCTCCGGGTACTGACGCGCCTGGATCATTGAAACGGGACGAAATTGAACGCATTGTTCGCCGTGTCGAACAACATTATAGCAGACGGCTCGAAGATCTCGAAAGGGAGAATGAACTGTTACGTCGGCAGCTCACTGAGCAACGACATCGGCTGCCTCCTGATACCGAAACCTTACGGCATCAGTTGAACGAAGAAAAGCGCCATCGTCTCGCCTGCGAAGAGCAATGCCAGCGAATGACGGAAGAGCACGCAAAGGTAGTGTCGACAATCGAACAGCGCATGAGAAAACAGGAGCGACAAATCCTAGACATGTCAAAAACCACGACGGGCTGCACGCCGAGGTCCGCTCGTTTTTCGACCGGGACACCGCTCCGCGAAAGCGATGACACGAAAGCAATCGCAAGGTTCGAACCCCAGAACGGCGTGCACGGGGTTAAAGCCGATTCCCCGATCGCCACCGTCAGCATCCCACCTGGTGGTATGCAGTCGGTTGTGTTTGATTTTTTGTCGTCAATAGGCAGAGAACTCGATGAAATCAACGCCGCCGAAGTGGCGCGATCGGCTCAACTCCGAACTCTCTTGTAGCTTGTACTTTTTTCCACTAGTGCAATTCTCAGCCGATTTTAACGACTGAAACTTGGCATTTTTCTTTCCTTACCGATCACAGCGTTCCGTCTTAGGTCGAGGATGTTACTGCAACTCGTGTTCTTCCCGGCCTTTTCGTTAGCATGTCTGCCAACAACTTCTGCTTCAACTGACACTGGGTCCGAAACGGAGCCGACATCACTGAATGTCGCACGACGAAGCCCACGAAAGAGTCGGCTTCTTTTTATTTTGGCCGCGCTGTGGTGGGCAACGCTAATTCTTGGTGCTGGCGTCCTCGTGAGTGTTCGCGATTCGCTGTCGTCAACGATTCTGTATTTTTGGTCTGGCATGATCGCTTGGTGTATTGCAGTGCCCACATTGATCTACTGCCTTTTCAGACGGTCAGTTACTCGCGTCGCGCCTTTGGTTTCGGACTGTGCTTTAGATGTGCTTATCGGTTGGCTCATGGTTCTTCCGGCTCCATTTGTGTTCTCACCTTGCGATTCGAAACTTCCGAGGCTCCTCATCACAGTGATTACGCCGCCGGTACGGCGCAGTGTGACTTGGTCAATTGTAGGTGTGTGCCTGACGGCATACCTTGTGGGAGCGATTTCGCGAAACAAATCCACACGGCCGAGTTGGATTTTTGCATCCATTGTCACTGCGATCGCCGTTCCGGCGCTGGCTTGGTGCCTCGCGCTTGTCAATTGCGACGTCTCGGCAACGCTGTGTCCCCGGCAAATAGGTGACTGCACATGGCAAGTTGAACAATCCGTAGAAGTCACTTTTGCCCTGGTGACTTGTGGTGTGATCGCTGTGCTGAGCATGTCGTTGTCTCATTCAACGGCCACTGTCGCCGTTAGTAAAGTTGTCGTGATGGCAGCAACTTGCACGGCCACAATCTTGAGGAGTTCCACATGGGCATCGAATGACAACATGATGTGGTTGTCCTTTTCGGCCGCCGGTGCCCACTTGTTGATCTGTGCCGCCTCAGTGGCGGGTTGGGTCGGGATCTATCGCGACGCAAAGGCGAAAGGGAGGGACGTTCGAGCCCAACTCTCGGACTTGCTACCGTACATCATCGGCAGTTGTGTCATCCTTTTACATCTGATGGCCAATGTTGCCAACGGTGTCACACTAAATCTTCTTAGTACGGGATTTTTAGTGGCGACGGAGGAGGCGGCTATCACCGCAATCGCTCCACCGGCTGTGCTCTGTCTGCTGTTGACGTTGATGATTGTATTGTCGAGATTTGCAACTGTTTCGCTGGACAGCACCGTTGAATTGTCACCGGTTCCCGAAGCCGCACATTATGGCGTTACAGAGCCGGACGTACCGCCAAGACATGACGACGGCGCTCGCGCAGACGACGACGTTATTTCCGATATCGGCGCACCGCTTTCGGATGCCGGAGACGAGCGCGGGCACTCGCCAGTGTCTCCGACGTCGATGGAACGATGCAGCGCAAACACGACAGGCGATCCGAAACCATCAACAGAGGATGCCCAATCAACCTCTGCCACAGAAAGACAAACCGACGATCTCTTGAGAATCGTTAACGACGTGAACGCCCCCAAAAAACCACTGAAGTCACTGAAGGATTTGTTGGCACAAAGCGAAGAGCAGAGCCATGAGCCCACAATCGCCGTTGACGCACCTGCCCCACATTCGGAACCGGTTGCCGAATCACCGTCACCTCAAGCTGTTGCCGAATCTCCGTCGCCTCCGCAGGGCCCGTCTGATTCTGTCAACAGCATGGGAGGAGTTTGGAATGCTTGCGATGACCATGAGGACCCTGGTTTGTATCGGACTGGTGGCTACCATCCCACAGCGCCCGGTGTCACACTCAATTCGCGATACTCGCCTCTGGCAAAGGTGGGTTGGGGTGAATTCAGTGTGGTCTGGCTCGCGCTTGACTTGAAAGCGAACCGACACGTGGCGATGAAAATTAGCAAGGCTGCGGCCACGTACATGGACGCCGCACGACAGGAAGTCATCGTCATGAGAAAAATTTCTGAAGCTGCACTACAAAAACGGAATGTCGAGGGGGTCAAGGCACCCGTGACCCTGTTGGTCGATAACTTTGAATGCACGAGCGAGTTTGGTCGTCACTGCGTCGCAGTGCTGGAACTGTGCGGGCCAAACTTGCTCAAATTGGTTGCTGCTCGAGAGTTTCGTGGATTAAACCTCAACGTTGTCCGCACCATCGTGCGAAAAGTGGCGCAAGGGCTGGATTTTCTTCACGATGACGTTGGCTTCATTCATGCGGACTTGAAACCTGAAAACGTTTTGCTGTCGTTGCCCGCAGTTGCCGTAATGGAACGTCTGAATGCAAGCTGCGAGTGTAAGGCGTTTCCCCCAGAATTGTTGGCGCGTTCGCAGGCGGCACTGACTGGCGACGTTTCTACGATGAATAACGAAGAGATTGTGCGAACTTTTGACGTGTGCGTCGCCGACCTTGGCACCGCCCGTCCCATTCCTCGGCGCGCCGCTTCACGGCGTCAAGGATTGAAGCCGCTGCTTATTCAAACGCGCGAGTATCGGGCACCTGAAATCATTTTGGGCGTCAGCGAGGTGGATATTTCACCTGCCCTGGACGTTTGGTCGCTCGCAGCGATGTCGTTCGAACTCGTAACGGGCTCGTTTCTTTTCGACCCGAAGGCGTACGCCTCTCACAGCATGTTTTCCGATGCGCGACCGTTTGACATGGACTCGTTTCACCTGTCGTTGATGATGCAATTCTTAGGACCGCTGCCGCCACCATTGTTGGCAAAGGGGTCAAATACCCTATCATTCTTTTCGCGGCAGCAATCTAGACTTCACTTCACCGGCGTTCACCTCCAACGAAGTTCGCTCGGTGACTACACGTGGAAATATTTCTCCGATCGATTTTCTTCACGCATTGAATGCGATCGATTCGTTGCATTTCTGATTCCGATGTTGCAACTCGACCCAGTCCTGCGCCCCTCGGCGGCGGAGGTAGTACAGTCTCCGTGGCTAAACTTGAGTTAACATAGCACCACCTTTGAAACGAACCGTCGTTCGCACGCACCTCGCTTTCCCAGCCCCCCGAAAACTTTGTTGGTGAATCCGAAGCAGCAGCTGTACGTGGCCAGTGTTGTTTTTTTATCATATGCAACGCCCGACCACGATTCTTGAAGTCGATCACGCGGTTCAAACGGCCACCGTCGGTGCTGTCGTTCATGTTGGGGCGCCGTGGTGTGTGCCTTGCGATGCACTAAACGAACATCTACAACGCAAGACGTATCCTGGCGTGGCAGTGTTGTACGTCGACGCCGAGGCGCTGCCGAGTTATGCGGAGCGCCAAAATATCGAAAACGTTCCGTGCCTTCTCATCTACCGCCGTGAATCCGGCGTGATGAAGCTGGTTGCGGAGATTCAAGGCGCCAAACTTGAGTACATCGACCTCAATTTACGGTCGTTGTTCGATCACCGCAGCAAAGGTGAATTTGCTTCTCTCGACGACTACTTACGATTCTTGATTGCCAGGGATCGTGTCATGTTGTTCATCACAGGAACACCCAGCATGCCCCGTTGCGGTTTTACTGGTCGATTAGTCGAGCTGATGGAAAAGTACAACGTGCGGTATACGTTCTTCGATGTCTGGGCTGATGACGAAGTGTGCCAGGCCCTGAAAACCTTTTCTGACTGGCCAACGTATCCGCACGTGTACGTTGATGGAGAACTGATCGGTGGTTACGATATTTGCGCTCAGCTCGACAAGGAAGGTAAATTGGTAGCCGCATTGAAGGTGGGAAGCCAATAACGATCCTAGTTGAAACCCGCCACGTGTGAATGCGTTTAGTAAATAAATTTTACGGTATTTTACGTTATGCTGCAAAATCATCACGTCTGAACTTGGTGACGAAAGACAGCACCAGGCAGCTTGTAAACCAGATCATGGCAGAAACCGACCGGACCCCGACACCAGCACTCACCCGGGCGACGACCAAATCCGAGGCAGGGACAGATGAGCGGAATTCGCAGTCTGTTCGGCTAGGATCGCATCGCTCTCCGCAATCCACGTCAACGCAGTACACAATCATGTCGAAATTAAAAGGGGTCATCAGTCAAATGGTGGACTACATTGAAGCACACCCGAGTGAGGCGGAAGGAACGGCCGACGACTTCTTGGCGCTGATCGACGAAGCAAACCGTAGTTTGAAATCTGCGAAAGTTGCGACGCGAGTTGCAGTGCGAGCAACGGCGGGAACCATCAAAGGGAAGAAAGCGGACGCTGTGGTTGCATCTGTGGCTGCAGCGGCGAGGCAAGAGGCGGTTGCCGCTTCGGTGCCGCGTGAAGCAGCCCCCGTCGCGAACGTGCGCCCTCTCACACCGCCGATCGCCACCGGCACCGCTGCGCCGAAAAGTTATGCCTCCATTCTCATGCAAGGGACGGGTCGCAAGGAGGAAGGCGAAAACCACAATGTCTCAGCTGGCGAAGCAGCGCCGGAGGAGCCCCCGCCCACGCCACCAGCAGCGACCCCTGGCGACGTCAACGCGTCCATCGAATCGATTCTGTCGGAGGTGTCTCAGCCTGACCCGACCACCGTTCGCGCCATGCACGACACGCCAGTCGCTCCCCGATCAATCGAGGAGCGACAGGCCGCCGCAGCGCGGAATGAAGAGCGCCGATTGGAGGCGGAAGAGCGCCGTCGCACGATGCTGCAAGAGCGACAACTCAAGCAGGAATTGGTGACGGAGCGGGTTGCGCAGGCCAAGTCACGTCGCGAGGAGCAGCAAGAGCGTCTCAAAACGGAAGTGAGCGAGCGCAGCGAACGCGCAACCCGGCGGGCGGACCAAGCGCAGGAGAAGCGAAAGGAGTTTGCAACGAAGGATTCTCAGCGCGTCGAAGAAGTCGCTTTCGAAACCGCTGCCAGCCAGGATCTCAAAGCTGTTGAAATTGAGTTGCGGCACCGTCAAGCAAAAGAAAATCAAGAGCAACTTCGTGCTCACAGCCGCGAAGAGCAACGCGGTCGGAGCGAGGCGTATGACGCAGTGTTAGATCGAGCACGCACGTTGTCGCGACAGCGCAAGGAGCAAGCGGCTGCGAAAGCGGCGACCAAGTCAGAACAAGGCCGTCGCCACGAAGAGGCAAGAAAAATAGAGCAAGAAATGAAACATCAGCAACTGGAGGAGCGTCAAGCACGCGTGCAAGAACACCAAGCGAAGGTACAAGAGGAAGAACGTGCTAAGGTTCGCAAAGCCGAACAGCGTATCGAACAAAGTGCGGCACTTCGTAATGAACAACGAGAAGTCATGCGACAAAAACTTGAGCAGCACGATCGCAAGCTCAAAGAGACGCGAGAACGGAAAGAACGTGGGGATGAACCCAAACCAGCCACATACCACGATGTCCTGGCGACCTGGGTAACCGAGCAGGAGGCTGCTCAGCAGACCACGGCAGTACAAACTATTTTGAATGCTGGCCAACGATTGGCACGTTCGTTTTGCGAGAACTACGCCTCGTCTCAGTCGTCCCCGGCTCCGCCGGCGCCGCGATCGAAATTTCGTGCGATGCTTGGCCGTTTTTCGTCGCGTTCGTGCATCGCGCAGGCCCGACAGCCACTGCACGAATTACTAGCGTCACTAGACAGCGGCATGGAGCCGTGGCTGCCAGGAGACCATGAGCACCTTCGCGTGCAAAACGGTTGGTCCACACTGATGGCATGCGCCATCGAATCCCGGCATTGTAAGCCAGCCATGGACCTGCCAACGTTCAAATTGTCCATGGACTTGATGCACCGACTGCTTCTCCATCCGACAGAAGGCTCACAACACACCGAATACTTCGTGCGAGCCGGGCACAGCTTAACTGTCGTCGCGGCGCTGCGAGAAGAAATTCGCTTGCTCAAGCGGCACAATTCGTCAATCGCTCTCAAAGCTTTTGCGTCGCTGCTCCAGCTGTCAACTGCGTTCTGTCACTCGCCGGCGGGGGATAAACCGACATCTCAGTCGGCTCGAGACCTTCTCACCGATGCGCTTCTCGCGAGCGACATTCTGCACTTTGCGGCGTCAGTGAGCAGTACCTGCCTCAACGAACTGGACTTGGCCTCGCTTCAGTACACATTGATTGTCGTGGAGCACTTGGTACGATTTCCAAAGCGCGGGTTGTGGTGCGCGGCCGCCCCAGGAGCGGAACACAGGGATGAGACACTTCGTCGTTTGACACTTTCATTGATCACTCTCGCGACAGGCGTCGCTATGCCCCCGCAGGACCGGCCGTCGACGGCGACGCCACCCGCTACGTCAGGCGATGCCACCGTTAGTTCAACGGCATACGCGAGCAGTCGATCCGTGGTTTCCCTGACACTGTTCATCGTGTTGCGGATTCTAAATTCGATCGCTAGGGTCAATTTGCCGCATTTGCAGAAAATATTTTCCGAAGTCGCTCCCATCGCCGAGCTATCTCACATGATTAGCACCGTGTGCTCCTACATCACAGCAAACCAAGACGTCCTCGAGAAAATGACGGGCGGCATTTCCAGTGCTGAACTGAAAGCGACAGTGACAGTGAACCCAAGCAGCTTGACGACAAGTTTTCTCGATGCAGTTGACTTTGGGCTCACTTCGCAGGAACTTCCGCGACCGACATTGTCGCTCAACGAAGGGGAACCGCGATCAACTCGGCATGGATTTTTGCGGCTTGTTCTTCATGAACTTGTCCTTCTTTCCGGCTACCTCGCGTTGAGTCACCGGCCGGTACAGGACATGTTTGCCTTTGGCACGACGAAGACACCCTTGCTGCTCAAGCTCCTGGCAACGTTTCCAATCGCATACTTTGGACTGTGTAAGCATATTATCATGCCTACTTTGCTGTCGATTTGCCACTTGCACGAACAAAATCGAGCGATTCTGTCTTCCGAAATGGATGTCGGGGCGGCCTTCCGATTTCTGCGAGACGAGGCAGAAGCGCGACCCAAAACGATGCGGTTCGTCGCCCAAAAATTGCTCGTCACACGAGACCATGCAAGTACCTCCACACCCATGCTGAGTCCGATGCCCGCGTCGACAGCGTCCGTGGCGTGGGCAGACTTGGTCGACGATGACGACGATGCGTTCGCCTGCCTAGGTGCCGCGCCGCAGGAACAGCGCCAGTCCAGCGCGTCCCTCGCCAACTGTGATAAGGCGAGTAACGACAGCTTTTCCTCATCGCAAATATCAGCGCTGGGGAAAAAGATGGCTCGCCAGCTGCAAGTCAACTTTTTCCGTGTTGATCGACGCTTTCCTGTAGAAATTTGGCCGGCGGCCATGGAATTCTTTGGCACTCCAGAATCAGCGGCCGCGTCGGGGTCGTAATAGATGGTTGCATCGGCACTTCATCACTTTCCCCGCCAGACCCTCTCCCAAACGGCCCGCGCATGCACATTCCCCGTTGTTGCCGCCCCTTTTTAGTGAACAAGATGCAATATGGCACCACCGCCGGTCTTGACCGCCTTACGGGCGAAGCATTTGTTGCTAGGTCATTTGATGCAGTGTGTGTCGACGGTACCTAACACGGCCCGGGGATTCGGCGCGCGACTCAACGAATGCGTTGTACACGAACAACAACGGCTGTCCCGTTGTTGGCAAATCCCTGTTTCAACTACTTCCGCGACCGAGAACGCCTCGTTCCTCCGGACGCTCGGAATGTTCGCCGTTGGCCGCGGAGCCATCGCCCCGGACGTGTTGGATGTACTCCGCCAAGGGTTTAATCAATCTGCTCTCGGATTCCTGGACGACGTCGGAACGCACGTCGGAATGCGGAATGTTCTGCAAAGTGTTGGGCACTGGAAACCGGGCGATAATCCCTTTCGCGTCATCGCCGCCCACAATATTCAACTTTCCGACGTAGCCCACGCCCATGCCACCTCACACACGGTCGTTCATGTGGATGACTACGACCCGCTACGGCAGCAAGTGGACTTCCCCGTGTACGCGATCGACAGCGCAACGACGTCCGAAGTGGACGATGCCATTGGCTTGCAGCATGACGCGAGCGGTCGCGAATGGATCACGGTCCACGTATCGGACGCAACGGTGCATTGTCCATTTGGCAGTCAGTTGGAACTTCACAGTGCCCGAGCGTTGAAAACGACGACTTATCTCCCAGAGGGCGTGTTCTTTATGCTACCCAAACCAATCGTCGAAGCCGCCACGTTGCGGTCGGACCGTCCCTGTCGGTCGTTCGACGTCCGATTTCGCATCAACCCCGACACGGGCGCGGTGGAGGATCACTCCGTCAACGTGGGGTGGTGCAACGCTCTGCGCCGAATCACGTACGATGCGGTTGAACAGCTGCTCCGTGCCAAGGCGGCCGTTCCGATGGGATTATCACCCAGATGGCTCACTGCCCAGGACGTTTCGAACTTCCACCGTTTGTTCGAACTCTCCGTCATTCGGAACAACGCACGCCGAAAACGTGGTTCCGCTTTCGAGGGCTCTATGCCGGATCCATTGATCGTCGTTGAGGGGACCGATGTCATTGACGTCAAGGACCAGGTCTTGAACACCATCAATGCGCGTCAATTGGTCGCCGAAATGATGATCGCCGCCAACGAAGTCTGTGCCCTTGTCGCGAAGCAGCATGGCATCAGCATTCCTTTCCGGGGTTCACGACCGCGATCTAGCGTACACGAGGCTGCCTTGTCGTTTCAAGCACCACGGGGTCAGCGCTCGTTGCCGCTTTCCACCGACGCAGCGTCATTGTTTGCCCAGTCACTTGTAGAGTCGCGGCAACGGCTGTTCGGTGTCACCCGCGCGATGTACTCCGCGGCGCCAGCGTATCACTCAGGCCTGGACACGAGTGACTACTGCCACGCCACTTCGCCGCTCCGCCGCTACCCTGACATGTTAGTTCACCACCAGCTGAAGTGTGTCATCGCGGAGGACGAAAAGCGATGCTTTCAGTCTAGAATCGAAGAATTTCAAATGGCCGAACTTTGTGGGAATGCAAGTCTGACACAGGAAAAAAGCGCCATTATGCAGCTTCAATCTGAACGGTACTGGATCCTATCGTATTTGAGGAAACTCACGGTGCTTGATCCTAGTCGCCACTTCAGCTGTTTGGTTGGCGAAACAAGGAAGATTGACGCCTGCGCCGACGGCCCGAGGCCACCGAACGCCACGTTTGTTTCCGACGTCTACCTTCCCGAAGTTCAACTGTTGCACGAGGTGCTCCACAGTGACCCTGCGGTGCGCGCCGGCGTCGGGCTGCAATGCTGCATTGCCGCAATTGATCCGGACAGCGATCGGCTCATTCTCACCATCGTGGGTAGGGAGGCCAATGAGGCCATGGTGAGCCTGCTAGCTCGCGCGGCAGCCGTCGCAGATTCAAACGCGTAATGCACGGCGGTGTTTGATATATTTGAACGAGGTGCGTTGTCCTCATGTGGACTGCGGTTTTTCCGGTTTGTTCCATGCCATGTCTTTTCGCAGTTCAAAACATCCACAAATGTTCCGTCGTAACGTCTGCAGGATGGGCCACCAGCTGATCCAAGAACCGCTCGGCAATGAACATCACACCTTGGCACGAGGGCAACGCACCTTCCACAATTTGATGCACGAGCTAAATCTCTTCGCCGCCGTGTCCGCGGCCGGAATCGCACTGGCCACTTTCACAGTAGCTTCATCGTACGCGCGCGAAGTGGAATGCATCGGAACCCCACCAGCCGTGGCCACGAAAGTTGCACCCGCGCAAGCCCCGAACGCCGAGGGCGCAGCACATCACTGAACCCGGTTGCCCGACGAGCAACGTGGATGCAGCGAGGATTGGTACTACGTAACTTCCTTCCATACCACAAGTCTCGTCGGGCCGTCCGTTCGCAGTATGATTACGATTTCCCTTTTTTGTGTTTGGCTCTCCTTTCCCAAGAGTCATCCCGGCTCGTTTTATGCCGCCCAAAGCTGCCGCGGGAAAGCCGGCTGCTGGGGGGAAGGGCGCTGGTGCTCGGTCAAAGGTATCCAAATCGCTAAAGGAAGTCTACGAGGAAACTTGCCGGGATCAGTTGGTCCACCCAAACAGTGCGTTCACGCGACTGCTTCCGGAGAAGCAAGGCGCTTCTGTGGCGGGGGACACGATCGACTTGACCCGAAACTTTGTCGGTGACAAGGGGATCGCCCCCGTCATGGCTGTCGTCCAGCGATGCCCGAATCTTCGGAAGGTGCACCTGAACGACAACGGACTGCGTAACCATGGTGTCGGCACGGTGTGCATGGCTCTCTCCAAGCACCAGGGTGTCACGTCGATTGACTTGTCCGACAACTACATTTCAAAAGGGGCGGGAGATCATTTGCTGAAGTTACTTCAGGACAATCCACGAATTACCGACGTGGTCATCAACAACACGAAAATTGACGTCGAGCAGCGCCTGCAAATCAAGCAGCTGGCTGCGACGAACGCGCAAGTCGCGCCCAAAGTTGCACTATGACGCCACCATGTGTAGATGCGAACGTGTATGCCGCCTCCCTCCAGTGGCACTCGTTCGCGCTTCAATTCGTTCAGTAGGTCGCGGTGCCGACGACCAACAAACCGCGCGTTCCACCAACGCCCTTTGCATCGCCATTCACCAACGCCCTTACAGTCATTTTTTCCCTTCCTTCATGGCGTCGATGGCGGGGGCTGCCGTTGTGAGGCCGCTCACTCGCCCGCTCTATCATGCGCTCAACCCCTTGCACGAGCGAATCTTCAACCTGATGAGATACGTGTCTGGCAGCAAGTGCCGCCACACGGTCCTGCGTGTGTCAGGCGGCTGGGTGCGCGATCACATTCGAGGGTGCGACTCGAATGACATTGACTTCGCCATTGAAACCATGCCGGGCGCCACGTCGATGATGACGGGCGCGACGTTCGCTCAACATGTTGCCGATGTGATTGCCACCGCCGACGCCATCCGTGCCTCACCGACTGCCGACAAGGAGCTTGCCGACCTGCTGGACCACGTCACGGCCTCGTCGATGAGTGTGATCAGAACAAATCCTGACAAGTCGAAGCACTTGGAAACAGCTCAAATCACGGTCCTCGGTGTGCCCCTCGAATTCTGCCACTTGCGGCAAGACGACTATACCAGCTGCGCCGAGGCGGGCCATCGCGTTCCGGACGTCAGGCCTGCGACCCCCTATGAGGACGCCATGCGCCGAGATTTCACGGTGAATGCGCTCTTCTACAATTTGCAGACTAACCTCATTGAGGACTGGACGACCGGGTTTCAAGATCTCGACGCCATGTTGTTACGTTGCCCGCTGGACCCGTTCGAAACGTTCATGGACGACCCGCTGCGTTTGCTTCGAGCGATCCGGTTCAGCGCGCAGCTCGCCTTTCGTCTCGATGACAGCATCGTGCGCTGCGTGACTCAGCTTCCCGTCGCGCCGCTTCCGCCTCGATACCTCGCCCTGATGGGAGGCATGCCTGCGGGGACCCATCCTATCATCGAGAGCGTGCAAACGCGCGTATCGCACGAGCGCTGGGGAATCGAAATCACAAAGATGTTTTCCGGCCGAGACCCGAGCACGTGCTTGCGTAATCTCCAGTGCCTCGGGTTATGGCACAGCACCCTGCTCATGGAAGTGTACATGCCCATCAAGGGCCCCAAAAAAAACATGACTCCGGAAAAGGTGATCGTTTCGTCTTCGCTGTCGACGCTGCCCATTACCGCCCTCGACCAACAGTCGCTTGCGCTATTGCGTGCCATCACGCGGATCACGGAGGCCTTTCCGGACGAAGCTGGTAACAGTCCGGTTTCGCTGACCGGATCTCCAACGCGACTGGCCGCCTGCCTTGCCGCTGCCATGCTCCCGATCATGCTGGGGACTCGGCCGCCGTGGGGGCCTAGGGACGGCGTGAAAGACCACCTCCGCGATCGAGTCGACGCCATCCTGGTTTTCAATATTAAGTTGCCAACGTTCATCGCGGAAACGGCGTGCATGCTCATTCGGGCGGTTGACATGCTCCGACCATTCGCAGACGCACTCTTCGCCGTCGCGCGCGCGTCGGCGGCGGCTGCGACGCCGGACGCCATGCTGTTCCATGGTACCGTGCGAGGGGCTCTGTTCTCGTTTCTCAAGTCCATGCGCAGTGCTCCCGCAGTGCTCGTCGATGCTGCCCTGCTGCTTCTGAGCACGTTGCAATACAGCAACGGAACAGGCAACGACGACGATGCCATGAAGGCCGCATGGTGCCTTCGCAACGCAGTGAACGTCGACGCGGCCGGCCATCTGCGCGGCCTAGCTGCGATGACTCCTCCGATTCGCGGAGACGAAATCGTGTCGCACACCGACATCGAACGGAAGTTCACGTCGGCGGCCCTCGACGAACTGCAGCTCTACCAGCTGCACCATCCAATGGCGGGGCGCGCTGAGTTGCTTCAGCACCTCGACGCGATCGCGCCGAAGTGGCGCAACCCTTGATTTGGCACTCTTTCTTGTTTGTGTGAATCCCCTCGGTGGCTATTCTGATTCCGGCAAGGCATTTAGGGCAGTTGTTGTGGTGTCTCTGACTCTCTCGCCTCTGCAGCGATTTCACATGCTCCGCGATGTGGTGCGCTTTTCCGATGCTCCTGTGAACAATGCATCTCACGTGCAACTCCTCGGGGCTGTCGCGACGTCTCCCGGTTCTCTGCGCTACATCGTTTTAGATAGAAAAAACCAAGTCGTGATCGCATCGACGCAACGCCGTGGTGGTGCGGCAGTAGAAAATCTCACCTCCAGCGGTTTTTCGAAATTCACCCGGAAGGTGCATTTTTGCTTCGTGGTGCCATCGGACGGGGGCCGTTCAAACGTCATCGCAACCGTGAGCTTTCGACAGCGGGGCATGTGGGCGGTGGCCATTGGAGAACTTCCTTGCCAAAAAACAGGCACTCCTCGAACCTGGCGAGACTTGACCCCTGGCTTTGAGCAGAGCGTGCGGCAGGGCTGCGGGCTGCAAGGACCGATGCAGCCAACCCGAAAGGCATCTTTCGGTTGCTTCGCGGCCCCGCCGACGCAGGGGCAGTTATTCTTTCAGCTCGATCATTGCGTCGTCAGTCACACTCAATTACTTTTATCTGGGAATTCAACGAACACTGCCGATCCAAATCGTTTCGTTTTGGTTGCCAACCGACGTGGCACGGTCCCCGCTTGGCGAGTGATCGACGTCTCAGCGCAGCAGTGGCCGAGGGACGTGGTGGGCGCTTGGTGGTCCGACGGCACCTCACTGAATTGCTATGGTGCTCAAATGTATGAGGATACGGAGACAGGATTTGTGGCGGGCACGTCGCTCCGCCACACTGACGCCATTGAGTTGAGCTGCCAAGAAGCCCTGGCGTCGTGGCTTCCGAGAGCCACAACACTTGACTGGGACAACCGAGACGGGACATCTGCGGTTTCCTCGCAAGCGCCAGTGCGCTATTTGTCCTTTGACGGCCTCGCGCTCGACACAACCTCAAGTGCTCTTGCGCCGACATCAGTGCAGCGCAATCGGACAAAGGCGTTCCGCCCCTCTGAACAGGACCCACTCGGAGTCAAGTTTGTTCGGGCTTCGCCTACATTTGTGGCGGTCGCTCTACATTCGAACCAAAGCAGAAACCTGGATAGCCAGGGCGCGATTTGGGTTGTGGAGCGGGCCGGTCGGAGCAAGGGCGGGTGGCTGACCCGGCTTCCACACGCAGCGGATGACGTTATCTGGGCACCAGGACCCCGAGGCGCATCGATCCTCTTCGCGGTGAGTATGTCGACGGGGAATGTATCGGTGCTCAGCATTCAACTGAATAGTGCATTCGAATTTCAATGTGCCGCCGTTTGCTCCAACGTCGCCTTGTTCGATGCGGCCGCTCCGGGAGGCTACGCGACGAGACTGTTGCAGGTCGCTCGGCCAAATCGAGAAGCCATGATCACCCTGATTGCCGCGCATGATGGAACGGGTAGCGCGACGGTCGCTACAGTGGATGTACGGTCTGAGCCGGCTGTGGTTCAGACCGCGATTCCCTCCGGGCTGGACCGGTCGTTTCCCTCCTTCGAGCAAGTGTTTTCGCGTGCGGCATCTCTCGACGAGGCTTGTAGCTCAGCCGTCCAGTACGTTCACAGTGTTCCCCCAAGTCGGCTCGTTCACGAGGCCATGATCGTTGCGTGCCTAGTTGCCACGTGGAATGCGTCGCCGAATGCGGTGACGACTGCCACGTTCGCCGACTGGTACATGCAGTGGCTGACCATCCACGAAATCGCGGCGGTGGCAGCGCGCCGCCTCGAGCCACTCTCCGTGCGAGGCGCGAGCGTTGGCGCAGCCGTCCGAGAGGCGGCCCTCTGCCGGCTGCCAATGGCCGTGGCGGATCGCCTGGGAGACTTTTCTGGTCTCCTGGCGGAAACGCACCGGATTGCGGCTCTGGCACCGGGGTCGCGGCTGCTGATTGCCGAGGCGACGTCCCCGTCCACCGTGGGCGCGCAGTTTTTTCAAGCGGTTGTCGCCGCGGCCGATAACCAAGACTTGGACAACTTCGTGCGAACGGCGGCAGCGACCATTTTTAGCGCGGTGAGCGAGTCACACGGCGCGGGTTCTACCCCTACGTGGCGGATCGCTGCTCGTCCGCCCTACGATGCCGCTGCCGGCGTTGCCCTCGCCGTTCTTAGCCTTGCCATCGCGGCGGGGAGGGATGTTTGGGTGCAACTGCAGCAAGACGTCGTGGTCGCCGCCTTCGTGGGGGATCAGGTTGGTGCCGGCGCCTTGATCATACCCGCCGCTTCGGCCGAGGGTGCCAGGCAGCCGTCCACTGCAACTCGCATTCACCATTGCGCGTTGGCAGCCGATCTTTTTGTCGCGAGCGGAGCGTACGCCGCGGGCATGTGGCTTGCGCTTTCAACACACCGGTTTCATGTTGTCGAGGCCATCTGGAAGCTGTTGACTCAAGATGTGGCCGCGACGTCCCTTCACGAATGCTGCGAGAACGATACGCTGTGGGCGGCGCTGCTTCCTCGCGTGCTGCCTGTCCTTGCGGCGCAGTCCTGGGTGCACGGTGACGATTTGGAGTTGCTGCTCGCAATTAAGCGGCGCGTCGATGAAACCCTCGACATGGAGGCCCACCGCGATGCCGTGCTGCTCGTTTTGCTTCTTGGGATGCACCTCAACGATGCAGAAGGCCATCGCTCGTGCGCCGCGCTGCTCCGAGGAACGACCAACGCAGCCTCCCAGACGCTGATCGGAGCAGTCGGGGCCGTGGCCGGGTGCGTGGCGACATTTCGCTTCCTCCGGGATACTCAGTCGTCGGCGAGCGCGGGTTCTCTGGACGACAGCTGCGTGCTGCACACTGACCGATGTCACGCGGTTTTTCGCGACCGCATCTCGGTGCTGCTTGGCACCGCACCTCTGGACACGTACCATCGCGTGTGCGCGAAGGCGGCATCTTCCGGCGGGACATCGTGTCTGCCTTGGAAAGACGCCGCACTCGTCACCGCGTTGCGAGTCAATCTGCTGGCTGCTCGATGCGTTGAGGTGGCGAGGACAGTGTCGGTGGCACTCACACACTTTTGGAACGTCACGTCCGATGAGAGCGACGCACAGTCCTCCAGAGCCGCATCGTTGGTTCGGACCTGTGGCGAAGTCGCGACATTCGCACGCGGTGTCGGCGGAAAGGGGTTTGTCACGGAGGCAAGCGCTCAGCGTCTCGTCATGTCTGTGGTAACCGCCGCCGCAACGGACATCTCGCGGCAACGGGAGCATCCCGACTCGCCGTGGACCGAGTCGCTCCGCCGTGATTTGGTGACGGCGCTGTCCATCTGCGACGTTGAGCGCAGCGGCGACGCCACCCTCCGTCGGCGCCACTTCCGGCTCGTATCGCTCTTGGGCACCGCCTCCGACGCGTCTCCGGTGACCGCGTCACCGTCAGCCATCAAGTGGGACACCACGCTTCGGAACGGCCATCCGGGCCCCTCATGGTTTTCCATGTTGCCGCCGCCGCTGATGGTCGCGGCCGCCGTGGAGCTCAAGGGTTGGCACGAAAAGTACATGTGGCCCATTGAATTATCCCCCCGGTACAAGGAGGCTTGCGCCAACTTGCTCTACGCCGATACCCCGTTGCAGATCCGCAACGCACCGGAACCGAGCCGTGATGGTCACGACATCACCGATCTTTACTGGTTCACACTTCCCACCAATCCACGGTTGGCGCATTCTGAACTGTGCGCGCCGCTGCTGGCGACCCTCGGCGCAGGAGTTCCATCTTCCCGTTCGATCATGATCCAAAATACTGTCATGCCGTCGACACCAGCGCCGCCGCCAGAAGAAGCTCAGCGTCCCGCCGAGGCCCCTCGAAAGCGAAACGAGGGGGTCGACGCTCCACAGCCGCTCAGCCGATTTGATCCAAATGACATTGCGTGGTGGGCGGAAGCCGACGCCGCGCGTCCCGCCGTGAGCCGAGCGGCTCCGACCGCAGTGTCTGACGACGGCGAGTCCACCACGGCGACGACCGCGACATCGCCGCCACGCGAACCCCGGGGAGACGCCGCCGAGGATGCCGCCGTTCGGCAGAGAGCTGCGATGCGCGACGCGCTGTTGGACGAGGTGGCCGAGGACGAGGACGCGTCGTCCGACGTGAACGGCCCAGCCCCTCCGTCCTTGGCTGCCTTGGCACCGTGGCGGAGGCACGTCGATCGAGATCGAAAGTTAGGTCGGCATTGCCCTGTCGACGACGGAGCTACCACCTCGTCATCGTCTGGCTCTCCCTATCATCAAACCCACGGTGCCGGGACCGCTTCGCTGACGTTGAAAAAACTGACCGCTGCTAATCGGCGGCGTGCGCCCAGCGTTAAGTCAACCATCACATCCAACGCTGTACCGCGCGCGCGATCGTTACCGGTGGCTGCAAACGCGACACCGTCCAAGTTCGCTGCCGAGCAAGCGCTGCTGCTCGACGCTGGTCCGCAATTAATCGGTCGCTCTTTTCTGTCGTCCGGTGCAGAAGTGCCTTGTGGCCCCTACCCACTCCAGGCGCTGCAGCGTGCTTCGATAGCGCCAGGACCGACTGCCTCGCCGGGCGACAGCGCCGATGCCCCACCGCTACTACGGCTTCGCAACGGCGGTGCGTGGGCCACGACCGATGCGGTTGCCACCCAATCAGCACTGCCCGTGGCGGTGCTGCCGCCTTCGTGGATGGTTGCTCCGCAGCTCCGCGTGCAAGAGTCGGCACCAAACAATGACTCTCTGCACACGAGCGCCACGCAAAACGCCCCTGGTTACGTTGCCGCCGCTCGCGAAGAAACCATCCGCTGCTCCACCGAGGACAACCGCCGCCTGTATGATGCGTACATGGAGGAGCGACCGCTGCCACCCGCCGTGTCCTACGTTCCACCGTCACCAACAGGCACCTATTCGGCCCGCGTGACCGTCGCAAACACGATGTACGCTTGTCCACCCGTGTCCCCTGCAAACGTCGTCATCGACGAGGCCGCGTACCGCCGCTACCTGGATGACCTCATGTCGAAGCGGTATCTTCCACAGTATCGCTCCGACTTGGACATGAACCGTATCGCCGCTCCCGTCAACGGTCCTATGGACCGTCCCCACGACTCCGCCGCAGCCGACGGCGACCAAGCGCGGTCATTCGGCCGCTATCTGGCACAGCAGCAGGCTCAGCATGAGGTCAACCTGCAACGCGCTCTTGCGCAGCAGCATGCGCAGCAGATGAATTCATTGGCCGCGATCGATGAGCTGGCACGGCTGGCCACCAGCAAGGTTGCATCCGCCCCCCTGGCGGGGGCGGCAACTCCTCTCAAGTCGCTTGCGACACCAGCCACACCAGCGGCTTCGGCCACGCCGACCGTCACGGAGCAGCAGGCGCGCTTGGTGACGGCGCTATCGTCGCTTCAATCGGATGTCGCCGCCATGCGGATGCAACAACAGGTGGTGACGCCATGTCCAACACAGCAAGTCCAGGGGCTCCCAGGAGTCCTTCCCAGCGGCGCGCCGCAGTACGCTCCACCGTCAGTCCAACGTGAACCGTTGCTCCTAGAGCCACGTCTGTTGTCGCAACCGCGTCAAACGTCCGAGGTTGTCAGCACCACATCATCCCCGCCACCGGCAACGGCAGAGCCGGTCGGCCAGCGGCCTGCGGAAGCGCAGTCCCAATCGGCATCGACATTTCCGCTTTTTTCCAACCAGTCGGCACATTTTCAGCCGTCTTCTGCGTACACGATGCCTTCACACGATGCCGCGCCGCTCAATATCCAGCGGTCCAACCCTCCCGCTCCTGTTGCGGCTGCCGGCTCGTCGTCCGCGGGCTCCTTACGTGCTGCGCTCGGCCACATGGCGGCGTTCGACGCCACGCTGGCGGCCAGCATGGCCGCGACGGCGCAAATGGAGCGCTCGTTGATGCTGAGCCAAAGCTCGCTGGCCGCCCAGAATATCGGGGGAGCCGCGCAACAGCTGGCCGACGACAATCAGGTCATCCAAGCCGGCTTGCGTGCCCGAATGGCAGCCGCGGAGACTGCCCTCAACCAACGGGC